>Ga0115008_10004742_pt1 | contig 11292 bp, 19 predicted proteins | sample FraStrMetagenome_FD_87164 | JGI IMG/M metagenome (GOLD analysis project Ga0115008, IMG submission 87164) | Marine eukaryotic phytoplankton communities from Arctic Ocean - Fram Strait ARC3M Metagenome | ecosystem: Environmental > Aquatic > Marine > Oceanic | place: Fram Strait | collected...
TCCCTTTTTTTTTAGTTTTAGGTATGTTGTCCCCTCTTTGCTGGGTTTTCTCGAGACCTCGAGAGAACTTCGCCCGCAGGCTTCCCGAGCGCGCACGCCGGCGCCAGATTTTCTCAATCACCGAAGCGCGCCGTGTCGTTAGAGGGTAGAGGAAGAGCAACGGATGCAGTCGCCCAGCAGCAGCCGCCAGGGGCTGCTCGGCCTGACAGGTCCGGTGTGGCGCCGCTGCTCTAGCGCCGCTACCAGCGAGCCCGACCACCTCTGCCCCAGGCGCCTGGATCACCGCGCACCTCATCGACGGCAGCGTGCACCTCGGCTTTGTGCACGCTGTGGACCCCGAGACGGGCAACGTCGTGCTCCTCCGGCCCGAACCGGTGCAAAGCGCCACCGGCCACTGCTTATGGCTGGCGTCCGCCTGTCCTCGGCCACACCACAGTGCCAGATGTCCATCCGCGCGCTCCCAGACAGCGCCTCGACTTGCAGCTCGACTCATGGCACTCTCGCTCCCTCGCAGGCCGGCCCGCCCGGCGCCGTGCTGCCAATGGTACTGCTGCATGACGCCATCGCGGAGGTCTCCTCACACGGCGAGACTGGTCCTCAACATTTCCGCTGCGCCGGCCGCGACGTGCCACGTGGTCCGCATCCTCCCGCGTAGGCACTCCTCGCTCGCCGCCGGACTGCGGCCGCCCGCCCGCCCTGGCGCCCGCGTCGAGGCAGAGCGACTCGACCGCCACGCCCGCGGAGATCGAGGGGCGAAGAGACGCCATCTGCGAGGCGTCCCGGAGAGGGGCACATCTCAACAGACACACGCACGCACACGCAGACTGCACACACGCACACGCACACTCATATTCACACGAGCTCGGTTCGCCGTGCCAATGGCGTGTGGTCCCTCGAACGTCACCACGTCTCTTCTCCCGTAGATCGACGCAGATCCGCCGCACGCCTCCCAGTAGCACAAATCCAACTCGGCCCAATCTCCCCCACATCTCGCCCACATCTCGCCGCATCTCCCCATATCTCCGCCAAGCACGCCGCCTCCGCCCTCCCTCCCACACCACCATCACCACACACTCCGTCAGGCGCTCCGGCGGCAGCGCATCCCCTTCCAGCTGGAGGGGTGCGGAGGGGAAGACTTGCTGGTGCGCCGCAGCGCTTTTAGACCCCGACTATTTTTCATCACGGCGAGACCCCCAACCCCAAATGCTCAGGTGCTCGGTTGCCTGCGCTGCGTCCCGCCCTACAATGCGAGGGCGGTCTCGTGCGAGAACGAGATCGTGCTCAGCCGGTTTACGGAGTTGCTGGCCGGTGTGTGACGTGCGGGCGGGAGATGATGTGGCATGGGTGCGCGTTTGAGAGTCTCTCTCGCGGGACTCTGGAGACTATCTATGACTAAGAAACGTGTGTGGTGTGTCAAAGTTTGAAGGTCCATATGTGTCTAGAATCCTGCACTTCCCGCGCGCTTGGGCGCTGGAGCGCGCGCGCAGAACGGTACCGCGTGGCCGTGCATGGCGGGCGCGCGGGGCCGGCCGGGGCGGGGGGCGTATAAACAAAAGTACTTAAAGTATGTGCGGTGTGGGCCCTCCGCCACCACGCCAGCACCACGCACCACACAGGGCAGCGACGACCCCTCTCTCGACCAGACGACAGTCTGCAGCGACACCAGCGACCACGGCCGCGCGAGCCGTCGACACTACCGCAAGAGGGCCGGGCCCGGGGTGCGCTAGCCCTACCTCACTTGAGGGCCAGCGGCTCTCGTACCTCTTTCTGCCTTCTCCAAGTCCAAGTAAAAGCTGACCGACGAGATACAACGTCACGACGAACGTCTCAACGAGAGATACGACGACGGACCTGGCGAGGTACTCCCACGCCTCTCGGGGTTTTAGTCTGGCCGAGTGCTGGGGCGAGCCTCGGCGAGTAAGCGTCAGCTGTTTTCACAGCAGGCTGGAACTCACCAGCGACGGACACGTGTCTCGTTCGGGTTGTCAACACGCTCTTTTTGGTCGGCGATTGTCGTCCTGCGCCTTCTCTTGAGGGCTGCGCTTGGGGCGGTCTCAGGCACCGGTGCGGCTATGAGCCGACAAACGAAGAGTAATTTGTGTGGTGAATCCACGTGCGGCCTGTTCTACACCAGGACGGGCGAGGACGTGTCAAAGCCGGCGAAGCCCCCGCTCGCGCTTGCCCTAGGGGACCATCCCTGCTGTATTGATACCGCACTGCCGGTCTGCCGCCGCGCGCGTGCTGCGCACCATCGTGCGTTATGTCCATCGCCCGCAACGCCGCACTGCTCTCAGCGAACTTTGTCGCCGCCATCATGTGCATCTCGCTGAACCGCGAGACCTTCAAGTCCTTCCCGTTCCCTGCAGCGCTCACGACGCTGCACTACGCGGTCGCGGCGATAGCAATCGAGTTCGTGCATGTGGCGGGCGGATTTGAGAAGCGGCCAGTCCCGCTGACGCAGCGCCACAATTTCTACCTCCTCGTGTGCTGCTGGAGCGCGTGCAACGCTCTCTCCAACGTCTCGCTCGACCGAAACTCCGTCGGCTTCTACCAGCTCGTTAAGATCCTTGTGACACCATCGCTGGTCGCATTTGACTTTGTGGTGTACGGGCGGCGCACGACGCTGCTGCAAGGCGTCGCGCTGGTACTCGCCTGCCTCGGTGTGGGCGTGGCAAGCGTCGACGACGTGCAGGTCAACGCCTATGGTGCGCTCATCGCGTGCTCGGCAGTCATCACCGCGGCGGCACAAAAGGTGCTCAACATGCACGTGCAACAGGTCGGTGGGCTCAGTGCGCTGCAGGTGCTGAGCAACGCGCTCCCCGCCATGACGCTCCTCTCCCTCGCCTACGTGCCGCTGCTGGACCGGGACCTGCCGCACCTCACCACCTGCGATTGGGTGAGATTCAGCCGGCAAACCGAGATGAAAATCGGGATTTCGAGATGCGGCCGACATACAGTCGAGATACAAACGAGCTCGGTCGACGTACAGCGGTACAGCTTGCACGCGCCTCACCGCTCCTCCCTCGCCACTCTCCACCACCCGTCGCACTTGCCTCTTCCTAGGCAAGCGTAAGGACCTTCGGCTTCATCCTGGCGAGTGCGCTCGCTGCGCTAGCGGCGACCACATCACGATGGCTGCCTCGCTGACAGGTGACAGCCACCGAGATCACCTTCTCCTACGAGATTAGGCGACCACGTCGGCGACGGCCATCTTCGGGCTGATTAGCGCGCTGGCACACGTGCTGCTTGGGCAGGTCAGGCCGTACGGCTGTTTCTCGGCTATCTCTCGGCTGTCTTCTGGCCAGCCCATCTCCTTGCTATCGTAGGTCAAAACCTGCTCCGTCATCGTCGTGGGCGCGCTCTTCTACGACGCTCCTCCGACGCCGCAGGACTCTGCAGTCAGCACTGTAGCAACACTGGCTCGCATTGGGAAAGCAGGCTGCCCCATTGCCCATACCTCCTTCGGATCGTCCCTGTGCTCGCAGGGCATGGCGGGGGCAGCTCTCGCACTATTGGCCATCACCGGCTTCTCGCTGTTGCGGCTGCCCGCCATTGGTGCGGCAGCGGCCAACGACGATGTGCGCAGCGCCACCGCATCTGTGGTGTGCGTCAGCTAGCGAGCAGGGCCGGGACGGGCATCTTTGAAGTGTCCGGAGCACGTCCCGTAGGTGGCGCTGCGCCTGCTAGCCAGCGAGGAGGGAGAGGGCGAGGACAGTGAGGCGAGACTACTCTCCAACGCGAGTGCCTTCGAGGCGCCGACGGGAGTGCAGGAGGGAAGCACCAAAATGAGCGACACAAGAGAGAGATGCGCACCGCGGCTGCTTGGGCGATAAGGTGCAGATGTAAAGTCGTGTACACGAGCCAACAGCCAAGGGAGCTGACGGGCCGACTCTCCCTCACACCGGCCCTCAGCAGGCAGAGCTGGAGGCAAGAATACATCCGCAGCTGGCCACCATGGGCGGTAACAGTGGTCCCAGGGCTCGCACACACAACTCTCAAAACACACACAATCAAAAAGAGCGCTAGATGCAAAGCATCAGCCGCGGCTGCCTGAGAGGAGGCTCACAAAAGGGCCCGTCGTTGCCCCCTCCACCACCTGCTCGTTCTTTTTGGTTTCGCTGCTGCCGCGGTGGAAGAGGGTGCGCATCTTGGTGAGAAGGTCCTATAGAGCCAAGAGATGGCCGATACATCGCGGAGGTACAAGTACAGGTAGGGCCAACGTCATGGCGAGCAAAACCTGACGCAAGTCCGAGCCGAGCCCCTCCTGGCCCTCTGCCCCCGCCCCCGCCCCGCACTGCAACAATCGCACGAGGCCAAGTAGGCTGGGCATAAGCGAGAACGCAACCTTGCGCGCCGACGCAATATCTGTGCCAACGCCAAGAAGCTCGGCCCTCATCTGAATGACGTACCTACAACCGATCGCCGAGCCTGGCCAATCGTATGGCCCAGCAGCCTTCGCCCCCCTAGATGGCATACGTTAGCTCGCTGCCAGTCCCGTCTGTCTGCGGTTGTATCCACCAGCCAGAAGGCAACACCTCGCCCCTCTGGTATTGCGGCGAGGGCGGCACTTCCTCCACGACAATCGAGCGCGAAGCGATCACGTATGACCCGTCGCTCTCACACCTGACCGTGAACAATCTCAGGTGACTTTTGGCCAATCTCGGAGCGGCCAGGCAAGGCGGGCCCGTCGGCCGCGCGCACCGCCAGGAGCTGATCAGTGCGTAGTCGTGCGGCCGGCCCAAATCGCCACTAAGCGGCTCAAAGACCTAGGGGGTGAGCTCATGGTGTATGAGCTCATCCAGAAGTACAGTAGACGAGAATAAAGCTCAGTGACACCTCATGGACGATCGCGTTGTCCGGCCCAATCTGACGAACGAGCCGTCCCTCTTTGAGGAGGACGTCCCACGCGGCGCGCCTCTCCGGCGACTTAAGCAACTCAAAGACGAGCGGCGGCGGGGTGTCGACAGACAAACACCCGCGGATTGAGAGGAGCGGCAAGCCCCACGTGCAAAGATTCGCGGAGAGGGCAATGTCGGCCGGGCTTACGTCAGAGCCGGCGTTCAAAGCGGCGAGTGGCGCCGGGAGCGGGCTGCCCCTTGGCATGGCCGCGAGCTCGTGCCACTCGTCGACATGGCTGATGCGGAGCACGCCTATGGAGAAATCGCAAGAGTCAGATGTGGCGAAGATGAATTATAGCGACTTGATGTGGAGCTCGCCCCAGAGGTTGCAGATGCACATCTCTTCCTTGAGGTCCTCGGACCATGTCATGGCGCCCGCCTGCAGGGCAAACCGCGACTCCCACAACCTCGGACGTGTCTCAGCAAAAGAGCAACCGCTCTCTGGCCACAGTGCAAGTAGTAGGACGGAAGTATCGCAGAAGTGTGCACCTGCAGCGACCCCATCTGCCTGCGCAGCGCGCGCACGGCCTCTCGCGACGCGGCCGCCTCGTGCCGAGGCCGCGACTCGGGGTCGTCACCAGTCATGTCTGCGCGGCTCGGCCGAAGGGCGAGGGGCTGGCCGTCGCCGCCCAAGACCTGCACGACTAGGAAGCCGTTGTTGATGTGCCGCGCGCTCTCCTGCCCGCCGGCCACGTCATAGGCGCGGACTGAGATCTCCACCTGCGAAAGGGGCAGCCGGAGCGCAAGCAATGGTGGATAAGACGGACTGTGACGGGCTGACGCTGCGCCAGCCGTGGCCACTCCCTCTTTGATGTCCACGAGTGCTATCTGTTTGGACATGTTGCCTCCATCGAGGTGCCGAAAACGCGCGTGACGTGCCCGTGCAGCGAGATGCGGTCGCCCGTCTTGGAGGGCGAGATAAAGTGGAGCGCGTCGATCGCCTCGATGTGCACCTGCACAGCGCCCGCCGGTCGCCCTCCCGCGAGAGACGCTTTCGCCTGCCGGCTGCTGAGAATACTCGCAAATTCGGCCATCCAGGCCATGATTTGTCCACCTGATAGGTCAAATCACGGACACGCTGATGCGTTATCGTGGCGCCTTTGTCTAGAGCTGGGTATTCCTAATGTGCAAAACGGTGGAGCGCGGTGGCGGCGGAAGTCTCGGAAGTGTCCCGCACCGAATGTGTTTCCGTGGTGGTTCGCATGGTGCGGGAGGACCAGCTGAGTCGTGTCCATCGACTGCAGCGTTTCCTGCGCCCGCGCGCCGACCCACGACCGGCGCGAAGTCCGCGCGGCGGAGGTGGACCCGAACTGAGAGCTGCGCACGGCGGAGCTGCGGAGCGTCACGGGCGAGACGGGCGGGCTCGGCAGCAGCCGGCTGGCCATCGTCTTCTCGACCTGCGGTGAGGTGAACGAGCTTGTGGTGCGTGCGTTGGAGCTTCAGTGAAGGCTCTACAGAGAGTATCTCTCACCTGCCGCCGCTTGATGCGTACTTTGCGGCGCTCGGCGGCGAGGGCAAACTCGTGCTGCTCCTCAAAGGTGACCGGCACGACCGGTTCGACGCGCGCCTACGAATAGGCTTGGCTGAAGTCTAGCTGGAGGGATCCCCTTGAACTGGCGCCGGGCTCGACGCTCTCCTTGCCGCCCGACTCGTCAATCGCCACGAAGATGAAGAAGGCGAGGCAGACGGTGGCCGTGGCGCCCGTGCCGAGCGCCTGTATGCACCTCATAAGGTGTGGGTGTGCTATTCGCTTGGGGTGACGTGAGAAGTGGCTCGGAAGTGGCGCCTCGGAGGTGACGAGAACACCGACCTCCATCGAGGTGTTGAAGGCGTTATTGACCTGGCCGCGGAGCAACAGGGCCTGCCCGACTGCCACCTTGCCATACTCCTCTGCGGGGAACGAGACCTCGTCCATCGAGATTGTGACGCTCATCTTGCGGCCTGCGGTAAGGAGGGTCAACGGATAGAGTGAGCCTCGCTGGCTTTGCTGTGCCAGCCTCATCCCGCGTAGGCTTCGTCGGCGCACAGTGCAGTTCGGCGGCGAGGCAGGCGGTGATGTCCATCCACTGAAGCGGAGGGGAGAGGTTTTTGAGAGCGCGCCGGGAAAGATGTTATTATGGTGCCAACGAGGCGCTGACGAGAGTGCTTGGGCAGGGGCGGTTGCGTGTGGTGTGGCTCGCCTTCAGCAGGGTGGAGAGGGAGAGCATTCCGTCTGCATTCAAATGCGAGTGGTCGATGATCTTGGTCACGGTCACCACTGGTAAGCCTTGACCCGCCGCGACAGGACTTGTCATGACTCGCACGAAAGGCGCGCGTGCGCTCGCAACTTTTGCGACGCGGCGGTGCTGGCAAAATCGCCCGAACGCGCCGACGACGAATTGAACGAAAAAAACAAAAACCCGGCCTTTGCCCATCTCTCCTGGAGATGCCTGCTCTATTTAATTATTTATGTCGCTCTCTCACCTACATACACACATGCATACTGCTGGACGCAAAAAATATCTCGATCTAGATGCATGTACGAGTACGCGGAGCCCGCAGGGAGCGAGATCACGGAAAGGGGGGTAGGGAGAAGAGGCCTGCCAATAAACAAGGCGGCTGGGACTAGTGTGTGCGTCTCTCTGTTGCCAACAAAACGACAACGAAATGCCCATCGCGTCTCTCTCTCTCCATCGTACTCGTAAGCATCGCGACTAAATTACGTTCACTGGGCGATGCAGTCCACCTCGGAGAAGGCACCGTGCTGCGCGTCGCGTACGTGCCGCGTAGTTGTGCTCTGGACGGTGCAGCTGCTGGCGATTCCCGTGTGCGCCTTTGTGCCATTCGGCAACGAGGCCCTCACAGCGCTGATTGCGGTCTGCATCGTTGTCGGTCGGCTCCTGCCTCTCTGTGTAAAAAGGGCCATTAAGCCAGCTGACGTCCAGAAGGAAGCACCGCGGGTGGCCAATGACACCCCAACTGCAACGGAATCCACCAAGTCCACCAAGCCGGTCAAGACACGCCTCCTGTGGCTGGACATCCTCAAGCTGGGGCTCACAGTGCTCGTGATAGTGCACCACTGCACCGCCAGCTTCCTCGGTACGGGCGGCTTTGCTTACATGCTTGGCGACTACCTCCATCCCTTCCAGGCCTTTGGTGTTGCCTTCATGGCGCTCAACGCATCCTACTTCATGAGCCTCTTCTTCTTCATCTCGGCATACTTTACGCCCTCATCGCACCAGCGCAAGGGTGAGTTTGCCTTCATGCAGGACAAGTTCACCCGTCTCGGCATCCCATTCGTCTGCTACGTGCTGGTCATTGGCCCGGCCATCAACGTCCTCTTGGCCCTCCTGCGCGGGCAGTCGCCCGGCTACGCGCCCGACCCGGGGCCGACGTGGTTCCTCGCCTGGCTCTGCATATTCAACGCCGGCTACTCTTTCCGCATGCGGGCCGCTGAGGCGGCGTCTCTCACCCCCTCGGCCCCGCCCTCGCTCGCCGCGCTGTGTCTGCTCGGCGCGTGCTGCGGCGCGCTCAACGCGGCTATGATGCCGTTCGTGTCCAACCTGGCAACGTTGCCCTTCACATTTGGCACCTTTCCCTTCTACATCATCTTCTTCGAAGGTGAGAACACCTGAGATTCGACCGGAACTGACCGCGAGGAACCTGCTACTGCTCTTCTACCACACGCAACCCTTGCCCTCTAGCCTCCTCCCAACACGCTTATTTCTCTCGCAGGCGGCATCCGCGCCCGTCGCAACGGATGGCTCGACGTCCACTTGCCAGAGCTGAGCGCCGCAGAGCGCACAGCCGCACGGATTGTCTCCGCCATCGTCGGCGCCGGTGGCTTCGCCTTCACCGCAACGCTCTACATCAGTGGTGGCGGCCTCAAATTTATGCCAGCCGTGCCCGGTGAGGATCCTGCAGCGGGGCCCCTCCCGAAGGAGGACAACTTTGACGGCCGTGACGTGGACACCATATCTCTCGGCTTCGTGCTCTGCATGCTCGGCGTCGGCACGTGCGTCGGCGTGTTTTGCATGGCCTTCACGGTCGCGCTCCTCGACTGGTGCCGCCTTCACGCCAACTGGCAGACGGCCTCGTCCCGCCGGCTATGCGAGGTGGCCTACTCGGCTTACCTCGTCCAGGGCCTAGTGCTACCGCTGATCGTGTACGGCTATGCGGAGGCTCTCGCTGCCCTCGGCCATCCAACCTACTTTCGGCCGGGCAGCTGGGCGTCGGCGACGCGGCTTCCCGAAGCGGCGCTCGTGCTGGGCTGGCTGGCGACGTCGACGTTGTCCGTGATTGGCTGCTGGGCCCTCGGGGCGCTGCTGCGGTGCATACCAGGGCTCAGCAACGTGTTATAGCACACCAAAGGAAGCCCCGCCGCATCGCCCGCTGGGCCGCGTATATAAAACCTGATCGTGAATTACACTCAAGACACACGCGCGCAAGAGGCAGCGCAAAACGCAAATTCGGTCCATCACCACGCACAAAGCCATATACGTGTACGCGCCACGCTATCTCGGAGACTCTCTCTCAGAGACACACGCAGCTACACACTTGTCTCCATTCTGCACACGAGCCCGAGGGGAAGCCATGCGCTGGCGGCGCTGCGCCCCGCAGCTCTTCCCTCACAGTGGCTGAATGCGGAGCACAGTCGTGTTGATCTGCATGGCGTGGTTGCCGCGCAGCAGCTTGAAGTGCGGCTCGTCGGCCGACTCGCGCGTGCCTGCGCACGGCCAGACGCGTGAAGACGCTGGTTGCAGACAGCTCGGATCGGCCCATGGGCGGACTCGCCCGCGCAGACAGCCTGCCCCGTCTCGGCCTCGCCGGACGAGAGGGAGGAGAAGGGGCCGCACAGATTGAGGAAGGACCTGGGGGCGCGGCGGCGGGAGCAGCTGCGGCGGGAGCAGCTGCGGCGGGAGCGGTGGCGAGGGAAGCGGTGGCGATGGCAGCGGAGAGGGAGGGAGCGGCAGAGAGAGGGGGCGGGCCGCAGAGAGAGTGTTGCGGCGAAGGTGGCCGACGAGAGAAGGGGCCTGACCGTGCGGCGGCGGCGAGGATGCGTCCGTCTGGCATGCGCGCGAGGACGGCGGCGTCGCTCAGCTTCGCGTCCGTCGAGCGGAGCATCAGCGCCTAATCTCGGGCGATCTCGGGTTGGTCTCGGGCAACCTCCCACAGGCCGCCGCGTCTGTCGAGCGGAGCTTTGGCGCCCTGTCGTGCGGCGGCAGGTCGACGGCGAGGAAGGCGCCGGTCCGCTCGGAGACGAGCATAAAGAAGTCAGACGCCTGCCTGGCGACCTCCTGCGCCTGCCTCTCGGCCGCCTCCCGCCGCGCAAACTTGCGCTCGCGACGCGAGCGAGAGTACATCATGACCTCCTCCGACCGAGACCTGCGCACCGTGATCTCCTCGAGCCGCCGCGCCCCGCCCGCGCCCCGAGATTCGCCGAGGCTGCGCGGCCCGGCGTCCCCTCCAAACGGACTCGCCCCAAACGACTCCACCGGCTGCACGCAGTCCGCGTGCTTGCGCCCGAACGAGCCCGAGCGCCCGGACGGGCAGGCGGCGTCCACATAGCACCACGGCGTCTGCCACTCGTCGTGCTGCTTCTCCCACGCGGCGCAGTGCGCGCCATACCCGTGCTCGTTGCTGTAGCCCGAGCAGTTGCACCCCGGCGGAGGCTGCCACTTTGGCTCCACGTACGGCGGCGGAGGCGGGAACGGCGGCGAGGGCGGCGGCGAGGGCGGCGGCGCGAGTGCGCACGTCTCATGCCTGCGGCCAAAGGAGCCCCGTTTGGAGCGTCCGCCGGCACATGCGTCGTCGACATAGCACCACGGGTCTTCGAAGGAGCTCTCCCACTCGTGGCAGTACCGCCCGAATCCGTAGTCTGACGAAAAGCCGGAGCACTCACATCCCGATCGCGTCCGCCGCTTGGTGGCGGTGGAGCGGAGCTCGTGGGCGGCGGAGAGGCGCTGCAGCTCGTGTGCGGACGACTGCGACACTGGAAGCAACCGGAAGCGCGCCGCCTGCTGCGCGGTGGGCGACCTGCTGCCTGCCCGCACCAGCCCGTCCTCGCCAACCGCCAGGTAGAGCCCGTTGGCAGCCTGCACCGCCACCGCGAGCTCTCGCACGGGAGGGATCTCGACGCGGTGCTCCGCTCGGGTGCGGTACAAGGTGTACGCTGCGATCGCGAGCAGCGCGACCACGGCCAGGCACGGCGACAGACGCGACGACATCAAAATTCCCGCGACGTCACGCCGAACGTGCGCGGCGGCGTGACGTGGAAAAAGGTAGGGATTTTCGGGCACCGTCGGCCGTGCGCGGCTCAAATGTTTTATTCTGGCTCTTAGAGAGGGAAATACGTCATGTATCTCGCGGTGGTCCACACCAGAATCTTGTAACTGAAAGCGACGAAATCAATCGA
>Ga0115008_10004746_pt1 | contig 11290 bp, 11 predicted proteins | sample FraStrMetagenome_FD_87164 | JGI IMG/M metagenome (GOLD analysis project Ga0115008, IMG submission 87164) | Marine eukaryotic phytoplankton communities from Arctic Ocean - Fram Strait ARC3M Metagenome | ecosystem: Environmental > Aquatic > Marine > Oceanic | place: Fram Strait | collected...
CCTTACCACAAGCTTCAGTAGAGGCAATCGACCTCGCAGATACAGTCGGGCGCATTGGACAAGCGTGCATCGATCGCGAAATCGTTGGACCTGTGAAAATCACTTTCCTAACTTTCTTCGACAGCAACCAGAGACAGCGGCTGTGGGCAACGGGGCTGAAGCTGATGGCTTCGGACTTGGCCTCAATGACTCAGCTTGCAAAGTTCTCAACCGGCGCAGATTTCGACGCGATGAAAGGTCAGATTCTATTTTTGATTAAGCCACTGAACTTCTTTTGAAAGGCGAGTTCCGAGTGGCGGTGACATCGACGGAAAAAGTGACTCGGGAGATCCAGCTGGAAGGCGTCAACAACACTGTCGTCACTAAAAAGGAAACGCGCAACGAGGAAGTGGTCAAAATCGAGCCCAGACATGCCGTCGTCAGCACACAGGTACAAGCAGCATGTTCAAGTTCAGCAATCGATCATTTTAGCTTATACACACAAATCTGGCGGTGCTGCACTATACCGTGTTCTTCCAAACCTGCAGAGTGCACGCAATCGGCATCGATGTCAAGAACAAAGTCGGTACTGTTTTCACACTTATGGATACTGTCAAGCGCGAGAATATGGGCATGGTAACTGTCGAGAAAACGCTTTCGGATGCGATCCAAAATGCGGCGAGGAATCTGTATGTATTGCACAACGAGATTTCGGCGCCTAACATGCAAGGAAAGGATCTTAAAGTTCATTAAATGAAAAATCTTCTTCAATTTTACTCTTTTTGAATCTGAAAAGGTCGTACAAACTTCCATGATGTTCTGAAAAACGTCGACAAAGTTCTGGAGATCATCAATATGAACGAAGAAGAACTCAAAGTTGAAGAAAAAATACGAAGATGAATGTATCTCTTTTCTTTTTATATAATTATATTTTTGTACACTAAATAATATTTCTAAAAAACAACAAAAAAGAACGCGCCCGAGGGAGAGGAGCGTCGAAACCCTCCCCCGGGTGACACATTCATTTCCTCAATCAATCTTCATATCACGGTCAACAGGTCTGGCTTATTATTGGGGTAAATAAATCAATATTATTAACAATCGCAGAACCAACATCGTCTCAGCGCCGCGATAACATGTTGATAAGCAAGTTCGCAAAAATGATAACGATCTCATAAAAAAAAACATTATTAAAATAAAACTTAAAAGTTATAATCTATTTTGAATAAAATTTTTGATAAAACTAATGAAAAACAAGTTAGGTTTTATATTTCTAGAACTAATATTTTAATTAAAAAAAAAAGATCACTCAAGAATATATGCACGGTTAACCCCCTAAAAACGCTTTTACGGTCGAGCAGGCTCATCCAAATCTCACTTTTCATTTCTAGATCTTGCTCGGCATTTCATTGGCCAAGCGCTGAACAACGCGCGTCCAATTTCGCGTCGTCGGGAGAAAAAAAAAGAAACTCGAAATTTAATAAACGCGTTTCAAAGAGAGTTTCTGAGTTATCATTTTAGCCAGCTAAAACAAGAATAGTTTTTACGTTTGATGGGAGGAAAGTAAAGAGATAAAACGAAGATCAAACAGCGGAAAACTCGACCATTAAGAAATTACTAGCGTTTTTCAACTGCTGGTAAGATGTAAATTCTATTAAAATGTAAATTTTAAAAATACTTTCAGTTGATTTTTCTTTGAGATATTTTATAATGCCACATTTTTAGGATTTTCTTAATTGTTTTAATCTTCAATTAAGTTTTTTTTAAATATAAATTATTGTTATATTTCCGATCAAATGACTCATTTATGAAAAGTCTTGTTTTTAAAATTACAGTTTTCTTCAAAATATCGAAGAAAATGCAATATAGTATATTTAATGCGGCAGTTATCGATCGTTCATCCCTGGCGCTTTGCCCTAAATGCGGTTCAACTTTTATAGTCATCAATATTACCACAAAACGACTTATTCATTCTGCTTTTATCTGAATTTCTTATGAACGCAAAAGTAGCTAACCCGGGCTCGTCCTGTTGACATTTGTCTCAAGCACACTTGGACGTCTTCCAAAATTGATTCTTTTCACGCCACAGAGCTCAAAAAGCCAGAATAAAGCGAAATAGCCTCAGTATATTTCATTGGCGAGATTTAAAGCCAAAATGCGTTCATTTTTCGCTGAATTTTCGAATCAACAGTAATTAGTATTTTGTTTTCAAATTTTAAATGATGATGTTTTTTTTAAGTTTTCTTACAGGAAACGAAAAAGCATGACAAAATTATAGCTTTTTATGTTCAAAGTCATAAAAAAATAATTTGAGCCAATAATAAATTGCTGAAGCAAATAATAACTTGTTTGAGCGAGGAAAAAAGTGCGAAGCGAAACCTCTTGTCAAAATATCTGATACTTTGATTTTTGACGCGAATCTTCGCTTTGCTGAATCCGTAAATAAGTTTTTTTTATTTTTGAAAGTACTCGCTCATTAATATCTTCAAGTTTGCGCCCACCAAGCTTTCGTTCGCGTGCGATCGTAAATGGCTTCTGTTTGCCTTGCCTTTTGTCTATTTACGGACAGGGCTTGCCTCCTCACCCACTTTCTCTTTCTTTTCCTACTCGCGTTTTACGGCGGTTATAATTATTTTTTAAGAACGAGAATGACTTGCGTGTAAGAGTGTAACGCGGAAAAAATCACGAACTTGAAGCTTGTGCTAATCGCTTTAGAGACAATTAAACATGGACGGCCTGATCTGGGTGCAAACTTGTGAAAATAAAAGAGAGCAAGAGCTGCTTCCATGTATTTTTTTCAAAAAAGAATTGAAGCCCTGTTGCGGAAAATTTTTTATGTTTTATAATCGCCATTGAAATTACGATGTTTAGATGTTTGTTCGGAGAATAAAAAATGGACTTTCGACCAGAAGAATTCGCTGGTAAAAGCGTAAAGCTCTCCTCACCGGTCGGTCAGGGACAACTCGAAATATGGTGGCCGACGACAAAGGACAAAGAGATTCTCCAAGCTCGCGTGAAAGAACTGGAAGACACCGTCGAGATCGGTTAGTTTTCTTTTGCTAAATAATTTCGTCATTATTCGCCTTTCAGTCACGTCAGAAATAACCGACTTTAAAAACTCGTTATTATTGACGAAACTGCAGGAATTCCGCGCGTACAGATCCTTTGAGTCTGCGCAGAATCTGGCAAAGCTCTTCAATAGAAATGTCAACACGCAAGTGAAGCTCAACCGAGGCACACAAAAGTTCCATGCCCAAATGAAAAGACCTATCAACAAGGAAGCACTTGACCATGTTCTTAAACAAGTATGAAAAATTAATTTAATTTAAAGCCTTAGAGTTCCTAAAGAAACTTCTCTTCCCCGCACAGGTTAATCGATATTTTAGGTTTATCGAGCTTCCGTGACAGATCCGACATTATTAAATAAGTATCAGTCATTTACTTCCGAAACTTATGGCGAGACAAACTTTTCGCAAATGGACAAGATCATTCAAACGCTCAACTGGACAGAAGATGATGTTTTCGTCGATCTTGGAAGCGGAATCGGCTCGCTCGTTATGCAGGTAATTATCATTGGCCAAAAAATAGCCCGAGAAAGTGCTTACAGTAGTAATTGCCCCGACTTCATCACCTGAGCGCGTGATAATCGCACTTTGACTTATCAAATCGTTTCTTTGTTTTTCTGTCACTCAAGTGCCTTCCTTGCAGGTTTCCGCGATGACACCTGCTGCCAAATCTGTGGGCATCGAAATCCAGCCGACGCCGTGCATCTACGCCAAAAACATGGATGTGAATTTCAAGAAAATAATGAAGTGGTACGGCTATAGACACACCAACTACGACTTATTTTCTGGCGATTTCACGAAAACAGAATATAATAATACGAGAACGGACAAAGATGATTCATTCAATTGGAAAACAGAAGCTACCATCATTTTTGTGAACAATTACGCCTTTTCTGAAGATCTGAACTTGAAGGTAGGCCACGTTAAGTTTGCATGGAGCTCTGAGACTCCCAGTCAATGAGCCAAACAATGAGTCCCTTGTGAATTCACAAAGACAGGGAATAATTGCAGTCCATTGTCAAGTGTCTAGCAGTACTGTCTGTCACCTGCTGATCAATAAATCGTTAAAAGATACCATTTTAAATAAATAATATTTTTCTAACTTGTTATTCAGTTGCGACGCGTCTTCGGGGAAATGAATATCGGTACCCAGATTATCTCGACGAAAGCGTTCTGTCCCGTTGATTTCAAAATCAATGATCGCAACGCGGGCAAAGATATTGGCTGCTTTATGCGAGTGTACGAGATGGACTCGATCGCCGACGGATTCTCATGGACGAACAACGTAGTTCAAGTCTACAAACACGTGATCGATCACTCGCTGCTCGCGGATTATTACGCTTCAAAGACCAGAAAAGGTAACAGAGAAGAGTTTATTTTGTTTTATTATTAAGTTTTATTATTATTATTTATAGCTACCTTACTACAGTAGTTGATAAATTTATAAAAGGTTGCCACTTTCAGAAGAGAAAGTTTTATCTTTATTCTCGATTGAAGGTATGGGAAATCGATAGTCATCGAGCGATAACGGTAGAGATGCCATATTAATTTTCTATGTATGAGAATATATGAAGTAAACTTGACTCGGTGTTTACAATCGTCAATCTTTTTCTTTACGATAGTGCTTTTAGCGCAATAATAAATTGCGTAATAGAATCGTCCTGAGTAGATTCACAAACTGCAAAGAATAGCATTTGGCTGACTCAGGACTGACTCCCTATCTCTGTTTTATTTAGCGCACGGAGGAGGATCGGCGACGTCTGCATCGAGTTCCACAAAAGACCGCTCAAGCTCCAATTCACCGATTGATTTCGTAGAGACGAGAGAAGAGCCAGTTAAATCAGTGTCGCACGCTGACAAGTCCCAAAAGAGAAGCTTAAAGCACCGGCCTCTGAAAAAAATGAGCAAGGACAAGTTGGAAAACCGTTCAAGAGAAAACTCACCTGCCCAAAAAAGAGGGCCGAAGACGGGCTCGAAAAGAGCGAGAAGTACGAACCTCGAAGCTGGTTATCGCGAAGCTCTGGAAACCTTTAACGTGGCTCAAGTGAAGAGCTACTCGAAAAAGACCACGAAGAGATCGGAAAAGTATCTCAAGCCAGAAGAAAAAGAGCGTGTGCCCAAAGATCGTGCCAGTATCGCAGCATTCGCCAATTTTGACGAGGTAAATTTCTTTATGAAAAACAGATTTTTTCAATTGAAACAGACAAAGTTCGTCTTACAGCAAAACTTCTTCCAAAAGAAATTTGATGATACTATCAACGCTTTCTATAACATTCCTCAGCAAATGTTGGATCGCGCGGTGCTAAACGAGACGAGTCGACTGAAGGCGCTTAGAAGCGAGCTGGCAAAGGCCAGATCGAAAAAGGATCAAATCAGCAATAAGGTAATTAATCTATTGAATGTTTAATGCAGTTCGTGGGAGCTTGGTTATTTTTTGATGGGCAAGTGCGCATCTGTCAATTTAATGACGCGCTTAAGGTCCGTAACAAAGTTCAAGATAGTTTTAAAGTTGTTGTAACGTAACGTATATTCCTGAAAATCATCCGTCTTGATTTTGTCGAGCTACGTGTCTATCGATTGAGACAGGTTAAACTAAATAAAATAGTATAAGACGAACTGTGAACAGCACATCCGCGAAAAGCTGAAGAAGCGGACCAACAAGATTGAAGCCAAGATCGCCCAAGTGAAAGTGGGCAATCTCGAGCGGCTGTCGGAAATCAAGGCCAACAACTCGGTTATCCACGCCCTGAATGACACTCAACGCGTTCAGAATCGAGCCCTACCCATGCCCCAGCACACCGATAATATCCCTGCTCTTCCTCAACATGCGAACGCTGTCTCACACGCTGCTTACGAGACGATTGCGGTACATGGTTCAATAACACCAAAAGGCCAGCAGCCTCGACCATCCATAATAATGAAGCCATATCACAATCAAAACAAAGAAATGGTATTTATTCTCCTCTATTTAACCTTTTGAGAGCTTATTTTAGGAGCCATACTCTGCCGCTGTGCAACGTGCCAAGCCGAACCCATCACCTCACTCTGTCCCCCTATCACCACACTCAACAAAGTCTTCACCCTCCTCCGATGTTAACCAGTCAAGAGTCAATGGCCATCACATATCCAGCGAAAAAGGTCAAATAAGAGGTAAAGAAATGTCTTCTCGCTTATTATTACAAACTTATTAGACTCAGTCGGTCCACCTCCCGAAGTCAACAGCTTAGTAGCGTCGCACTATCCAATTCACTTACAGCCTCAAAATCCCGCTGCGCGTTTTCCAACCCAGCAGCCGCCTCCAAATGGTGTTGCTAGTTCGCCAACAAAGAATGCAAAAAGAAGGCGCAGTGCAGACATTGACAGGCCGAAAGTTGTTATCACGCCTAGTTCGCAAATGTCTACCTCCCCCCAAACGAAGCAAATACTTCATCAGGTAAGAAATTTTTCACGATTTTAAATAATCAAATGATCAATATGACGTGATATTTTCTAAGCGGAAGCCCATGCTAAAGATACCGATAAGCCCAGAAGTTCGGGAGGGTTCAGAACTACTGAAAAATGAACCGAAGCCAAAGATTTTGAAATACCTCTTTTGTGGGAAACTCGAGGGAAATGATGCACTCTCGATTATAGCTCACTTACTTAACACGGCTAGCGAGCATGAGCAGATTCTTGATTATGAAAAAAGAAAAACACTCATGTTCATGAACGAGTGCAAAAGACTCTGTAATAGCATCGATGTGTGGCATAGAACTAGCGATTATTTCAAACAACATAATCCGCCGCCCGATGTAAGATATCAGTTGCCCGTCTATGAAAGTTTGGAGGTATAAATCACCAAAAAAAACTCTTCACAGTTGCCCACGTTTCTCAAGAGAGATTTCTCAATGAAATTGAGTAATTGCATGACTGTCTCCTATCCTTTAACGAGCGTATGCCCCAAATAGTGGCACGCGTGGAAATGAGGTCCAATGAGCTGACTGGATTGGCGTTTTTGTCGAATTACAAGTCAGCTTATACCTACTGCATGTTTAAGGGGTTAAAATGTTGAGAATTTTTGTAAAATGAATGCATGATAATGATCAGTTCCGCTTGACTATCAAACACTTTTATTGATATTTAGATGCCTCCGCAAATTCTTATTCCTGGTGCATACCCCTTCCAGAACGGTCTCCATCGCGGGTCGATTCCGTCACGAGAACCGGCACCGCATGACCCGAAAATATACGGTGGTCTTGGTGGAATGATTGCGACTTCTTCGGCACTAAGTACGTCTGCTGGACCCCATCATAACGGAACGACTGACGCTACAAGTCTTGGTGATCAACGCGCGTCAGTGCCACGGCATCTGGTCAACTTCAGTCCCCAACCGGTACCCGCGCCTAGCATTGTTATAAATCAAGCAGAGTAGACACTCTACTCTCGTTTCAAGTAGTGCTTTTGCTGGTATGTCAACTGGTGAATATTTTTTTACGCGTTTAGCATCATTTCTTGATAGACAAATGGTTTTATACGCTGCGCTTGGTGGAAAAAAATTAAACTCTGGTGAAGCAAGTTAATAAGTTTTATTCTTGCTTTAGTTCAACCTAAATACCAGTCCTTATTTCTTAATTTCAGGGTATGATACATCCGTCAATGGTGAGCCTTCTGTCGCAAGGATACAACCTGGCCCAACTGGGCGTGCCTGCACCCTTCTTTCCTTTCAATCCACGCCAACAACAGAGCATGCAGCGCGCTGCCACCTCTTCCGCTGCTGCCGTGAATCACCACGGTGTGATTAAACAATCTCAGCCTATCCAGCACACGAAAACGAAGAATACGACGCCTCACAATAAATAGTTTCCATCACAGAACTTCATTAACTTTATTTTTACAGCTTCTTTCGGAATATCACGCTTCAAACTGACCTATTTTACTTAAAAGTTTATTTAAAACTAGTCCACACTGCTCAAATACCCAAAAATTTAACAAAAATTGTGAATCCAACTTATATCACGCTTAGTTAGTTGACCTGTAAAGATGCCACATATCAGAAAGACTGAGTACAGTGTTAAGGTCATTCAGATTCTAGGTTTAAAGCCTATCTAACTTATCTGTAAAAAGGTCATTAATTTGCTTCCACACCTATGTATAGAACATCTGATGAAACCATCACAGAACTGCCTCTCCCCTTTTAAATACAGTTATATTTATATCCGGGAAATCGTGTACTGCCGATTATGCTTTCCCGTTTATCCATCAGTAACTTTATCAAATATATTCTGCATTGGTCTTAATAGTTAGCTTTTATAAAATTTCTTCAAAATAATTTTTAAAGGAATATTAGAGTAACAAAAAATACAAGAGATGGGCTTAAAACAACTGCTGTAAGTGTATTCTGTCTTCATTTATTTATTTCCAACTAAAAATGGGTTTAATTTGGTACAAATTAATAAACTGATTCTTATCAGGGAGCACCGCTTGTCTTTACTTTAGTAGTAGAAGGAAAGAAATTATAATGAAGCTGAAACATAATTACAAAATGTTAGAATGGAAGTAGGAATTGAAAAATTGCTGGTAGAATATTTGTGTAAAACCAAACGGCTCAAGACTCTTGAAGTCCTACGTGACGAATTAGTCAAAGAAAAAAGAACAAAATTAAGTTTCACAATCCAATCGGCACCAAAAAGAACACAAGTAGAAATTTTTAGGAAGAAGTCAAGCTTAACATCAAAGAAAGACAATGCGTTGGATAAAAAACGTATGAATTATACGGTATGATTAGGGGTTGAACGGTGGGAAATTTTTTCGTATATTTCGAGCTAATATAAAGATCTTGTGCTCTGTAGAGAAACAAGAAATCACAGATGATTTATTAATGGTCAAAGTCATTTCCCACCGTTCACCCCCTAGGTATGATTCATACAATGAAATATTCTCAATATATTAAAAATTTCTTTTTTAAATGATGACAATCGAGTGTGTTACATTTTCTCATTTTTTTAATGATAATTTTTAGCTGTTATACCTAAAAAATTCAAAATTATCGCAAAGAAAGTTGGTTTGCCTAAGGAACATTGGGACCTCTTCTACGAGTATCGAAACGACTTCAAGTTCGAGATAAAACAGGACTTAAAAATTCATTGCACAGGGAACAAGGGACATTGTAAATTTACCACCGACGTGTTTGAAAATTGTTTGGTAGATCATATGGTGGGAAATCATTCTTTTGGAAAGTTTCCGTGCACGAATAACATCGATTGTAAATTCATAGCCTACTCTAAAGAATGCCTCAAACAACACATATCGAAGTTCCATGGATCTGGACGAGTTGTTCCAACTAAAGACCAACGATATTCGTGCAAATTCAAAAGCTGCTCGTATATGGCGGCACGAGTGAGCGCGCTGGAAATTCACCATCGTGTTCACCAAAATCGACTTTTGCTTTGTCAATTCTGCAACTACACCAGCAACTGGCCATATGATATGCGAGAACACATGCGTTATCATTTTCAAATAAAAACACACGAGTGTCATATTTGCAATATTTCCTTTATCAATTTGAAAGCTTTAAATACGCACATAAAATTCCACTCAAGTGACTTCTCCTGCATTCATTGCCAATTATCTTTCAAAACTGTTCACAAACTTAACGTGCACATTGTTTCGTGTGAAAGAAGGCTTAGTAAGCTTTATTGATTAGATCTCAATCTCGAGTTTTCTTACCCCAGTTATAACACATTTATGATAGAATGACCGATGAGTTTCATTCGAACGATAAAATAAAACTATTTTTGCGAAATTTTCTTGAAAGAACGAAACGTAAGCGCACGCTTAAAATGCTAGAAAAAGACTGGCATAAAGAAAAATCTGAAAAATTCAAACAGAAAAGTCACTCTATGAAGTTGAGTTTTGATATCATCAAAGCCCCTGCTCGACAAATAGAGCTAAAGGCGATTAAAAGTGAAATAAATAAACGAAAGAAGAAAAACAATACCAACAGAGAAGGTATAATCGCTTTTCACCCGGATTTTAACGTTATTCTAGCAGCGAAAAAGATCCCAGAGGAATTTATGTTAATGGCAACACGATTCGGTTTGCCAAAGACACATTTGGATTTCTTCTATTCACATCGCGAAAATTTTCATTGGGAGATCAAAGACCAGAAAAGAATTGCATGCACTGGGAATCGTGGAAACTGCAAATTTACGACGGAAATGTCCTCTCGCTGTCTTGTCGATCACATGATCACGGTTCACAACCACGGCGAGTTCGAGTGCGACCAAATCGACTGCAAATATTTTGCGTTCTCAAGCGAAATGCTCAACAAGCATATTGCTGTTTTTCATGGTACAGGGAAGAAAGTACCCTCGAAACACCAAAGCATTCCCTGCAAATATTCCAGCTGCTCTCACATGGCTGTTTACCAGTCAAACCTTGTTATTCATCATCAGGTCCATGAAAACAACCTGCCTTTCAAGTGTCAATTCTGTACTTATCGCGCTATTAAATATGAAAGTTTAAATCTTCATATGCTTTACCACTTTAAAATACAACCCTTTGAGTGTAATATTTGCAATGATAAATTTTACAATGAAGGCAACATGATTTTGCATAAAAGAATACATACAAGTGACTTTTCTTGCTCTCATTGCTTTCAAAACTTTGAAAAAAGTTCTCTTCTTGCGAAACATACCCGAATTTGCTCAAAACGACTTGAAAAATTCAAAAACTGAGAAGCAAATGTTTATCTCATCTTTTTAGAACATCGATAAGAAAGAACGACTTGATATAAATACCTAACCGTGCAGCGGCTGATGTACAAGCACGAGAGTGGCGTAGTTGTTTCCAATAGTCCTGCTTCAAGCATGGCCTCTCACGCACAAATTGCCAATCGCCCTACAAGAAGACCTGCCCATTTTTGTTATCATTGCAATAAAAATTTCCCTACAAGAAAAGGTGCCAGAATCTCTGTGAGCTCCTGAGCAAACGCATGAGTTATGCTTCTTAACTTTATCATAAATAGTCTCTTCACCTTGAAAAAAGAGAGTCACTGGAAGATCATGTAAAACAGATTTCCATCAGAAGTGCCGGTCAAAAACGCGCTGAAGCTGGAATAATCGAGGAAGAGTACCACGAAGGAATTCAAGTAAATTCTCATCACGTAGAAACACATGATGAATACGGCCCCTCACACGATGAGCTAACTATGAGACAGCGAACTCATCATCAAGAGTAAGATTTTTACATTTATGTTAACGCCTTTA
>Ga0115008_10004749_pt1 | contig 11288 bp, 10 predicted proteins | sample FraStrMetagenome_FD_87164 | JGI IMG/M metagenome (GOLD analysis project Ga0115008, IMG submission 87164) | Marine eukaryotic phytoplankton communities from Arctic Ocean - Fram Strait ARC3M Metagenome | ecosystem: Environmental > Aquatic > Marine > Oceanic | place: Fram Strait | collected...
TAATTAAATCTATAATATTTTGAAGTTGGTCTATACCTTGTCCGCTATAATCCGTATTGGAATTAATATATTTGGCATTAAAATGCCTCCATTGAAAGCCATATATTGGACCACAATCCCCTTCAGTATTATTATGGAGACCAATTGAGTCTAAAAATTCCCTAGAACTATTACCTTTCCAGATGTTAACTTTATCGCATTCTAATTCTTTTGAATTGGTATTGCCTTTTAAAAACCACAATAATTCTTTAACAACCCCTTTAAAATAAACTTTTTTTGTGGTAAGCAATGGGAAACTATCGCTTATATCAAACTCCATTTTTTCTGAAAACAGTGATATTGTATTCGCATTCCTAGTTGATCTTAAATTTCCTTGAGTCAGAACCTTATTAATTAAATTTAAATATTGAAATTCCTGATTATTGCTCATTACTTTCTATAAATATATTATTGTCCTACATATTTAAGTTAAGAATAACTTTTTATTAAATGTATTGTCTTAATTGGTTACAAAAAGTTCAAATGGAGAGATTTTAATTTATAAATTTGTAAATTTGTAAATTTGTAAATAATTAAAAAAATGGAAACAGCAATATTAACCATAAAACGGTATTCCTGAGACGATGTCGCGCGGGCTTATATATGAAATAGCATAATGTTTTATGAAAAATTGAAGTATTTATTGATTTTAATAAATTATTAAAACCAATACAACCAATACAATCAATACAATCAATACAACCAAATGGTATTTATTTACGTGTTGCAACTAACCCAAGATAAATTTTATATTGGTAAAACAGATAATCCCAAATTTCGCATTAATTCCCATTTCAAAAAGGGTGGATGCGCATGGACTAAAAAATATAACCCAACACAAATCATCGGGTTATTCCCTGATTGCGATGATTTTGATGAAGATAAATATACATTAAAATATATGTCAAAATACGGCATTGATAACGTCAGGGGCGGGTCATTTTGTCAGACTAATTTATCAAGCGAAAACAAAAAAATGATTGAAAGAATGATAACGGGTTCAAACGATTGTTGTCATTTTTGTGGAGAGAAAGGACATTTTATTGGAAAATGTCCCAATAAAAAAATAAAAAAAGAATATTCTAAACAAAATAATCATTTTCTAGAACTTTCCAAAGATTATGAAAGCGCTGACGAAGTTGAATGGGAGGAGGAAAGCGATGACGAGGGAAAAGCATGGAGCTGTTCTTATTGTAATAAGAGTTTTGACACGAAGAAAGGTGCGCAATTTCATGAAAACATACATTGTAAAGTAAAAAAACAATATGAAGAAAGTGAGGAAAGCGATGAAGAATTAACTATAGATAATTTAGAACAAACATTCGCACAGGCCGATAAAGATTCTGGTGTGTATTTATTTGATGGTGACAAATATTTATGGGATAATGATGAACTATATGAAGAATCACCACACGATAATTGTGGTGCCCGAGATGGGACATTTTATGATTCTAATTATGATGATAATTGTTGGAGACCAATAAAAAAAAGAAAAAAAAAATCAACAAGAAAAGGTGACTGTCATAAATGTGGTAGACACGGTCATTATGCGTCAAAGTGTTATGCTAAAAAACACATTAATGGTAGTTATTTATAATCACAACAAAACTATAACGGTTGTATTTATTCCCACAATAAAAAGTTTATATTAATACATTTTTTATTGTTTAATACTGACAAAGCAACACCCCAAAAAGCTTCTTTTTCCAAAAGCTTATTTTCCCAAAAGCTTATTTTGGTAAAGCTTTTTCTAAAAGCTTCTTTTCTAAAAAGCTTATTGTAAATCTTTTCGTGTAAATTTATTACTTTCTGTATTAAAATCTTTGTTAATTGTCTCTACTGTTTGAGAATACAATACGCTTGTTTTTTTTAATTCTGAATTGGCATATGCTCTTACATTGCTACACCTATCCAAATTTCCTTGGATCATTGTCAGCATTTCGGCTGTGAATATCGTTTTTTCGGATTCAGATTTAAGTTTTATTCCTGCTTTTAAGCCTTGGTCCAACCATTCATAAACATCTCGCAAACTTTCCACAAATACAACATTTACCAATTCATATACTTCCAAGATTGACCTTCGTTTATTTTTAATTTTATCGCGTCTGATTAATTGAGATTTCATTTCACCTTCAGTTATTTCCTTTACGGCATATCGTATTCTTAAATTTGTATTGTCACCAATGTCTTGACACTGTTCCCTGGTTCGACGAAGGATCCAATGTTGGAAATGCTGACAACCTCTGTATAATTTCATTAATTGATCCATGTGATTTCCTGTAAGCTTAAGCTCTCTTCGAATTATACGGGTTGCTGATACTACGCGATTCCAATTTGGAAGCCCGCCGCATAAAACAGCATCGGGTGTTTGGACAGGCGCTTGTCCTGTGCCATTTTTTTGCCATTGATAAAAGTGCGGATTATGAATAATACCATTTACCTTGCGCCCTGTTTTCCAACTAAACGCAATATGACATTGTGTGCACCACATCTGATCACACCCGCTAATTTTGAAAATACTGGACGCACAAGATGGACACGGTTTTGTTTCTTTCTTTAAAAGTTGAGCGGAAGCGAGAACATCTGGGTCACATGTGTGTAATTCGTCCTTGTGAATACCCTTAACTTCAAAGCATTTGCTACATGCCCAATGGTCACAAACACCACATTTCCATGAAGAAGAGAGGAACCCCAAGCATTCGGAGCGGGGGCAAGCGCGTTTAAATACACTCTTTTCTCCACTTACTTTTCCATTTGAAAATTCTCTGATTTGTCTTGCTAAATTAGAATCTTTCAGCTTCATTAAATAAACTTGCTGTCTCATTTCTAAAAGTTTCTCATTTAGTTCTCTTTTTTCCTGTTGTAAACCATTTACTTTCTGATAATTTTCTATAGCAGGCATTGTTTCTGGCAACCTACTTTTTTCAACTTCAAATAATAATTCAGTTCTATGTTTTCTATAATCACCATCTACAAACGATTTTAATGTAGCATTAACTAAGAAATCTCTCTCCCAACGATTTTTACAATGCATACAATGTGGTAGGTCGGTTGATTGTAATAAATACTTTCTTACACAATTTCTACAAGATTTTACACCGCATGCGGAACAATCAACTTTCGCTCTGGTTAATTTGGTAAAATCTTCGTAACATACTTCGCATGTTTTGGATTCTTTGGTTTCTTCCACTGATTTAGTATTCATTGTTTGATTTAATTAATTTAATTGATTGGTTTAACTGATGTTAATGGCATTTTGAAAAGTAGTTCAATTTAATGTAAAAAAAAATACTGCTAAACAAGCACCAAAAAAAGAGAACCGGTTTTGGTTATGTTTTTCAAATTAATTATATTAATATAATTAATATAATTAATTATTAAAATTAAAACTTATTATATATTAATGAGTGAAAAACCAGACATGGATGTTAAAAATTATTCTATAGAAGATTTATTAAAAATCATGAACGTTGATCTACCCATGGACCAAGAAGAACTTTTGGAACATGGCAAGGATTTTATTAATAAATACATTAACGAAGATCCGGAAGCAGCAGCTTTTTTTACGAACGCTTTAAAACGTTTATTGGAAAATTTTAAAGCCGTTGAATCATTTTTAAATCCGACCAAAAACCCCGAAGAACAATATGCGGAAAACACTTTGGAAAATCAGTATTATAATGACGGGAGTGTCCTTCAAAAAGTCGCGAATACCATTCCCAATAGACAAAACAATGTATCTACTATAAGTGAAAACCATTCTATCCAAGCACAAGGTCGTTTAATTTCCCAGAATGTTCATGCCCCATCCCTGGTTCAAGGAAATATAAACCCAAATCTTAAAAATAAATATATAAGTTGGGTAAATATTGACAGTCATTATAGAGAGATACGAAGAAAAAATGAAAGCACATCATGTGATTTTAATGTTATAGATCCTTCTGGAATATCTATTAAGATTTTAGATTCTAGCACCGATTATACCTTTAATTTATCGGAACCATTAACCAATGTTACGTCCTTATCGTTGAAATCAATGGAAATACCCATGAATGCTTATTACCCAGTATCTGAACGATATGGGACTAGTTCATTTGATATTGTAAATCTAACTTCAAAGGAAATATGCTGTATTACTCTTCCATCTGGATTTTATCCGTCTTTTGCGTCTGGTATTTGGGACACACACAGCGATACCGGGGGACCAACACTAGTGTCGCAGATTAATCATTATTTAGATAATTGTGGAATAGCTGATGTTCGCATTTCCATTAGTCCCAATACTCAAAGGGCGAAATTTGTTAATAATTCTCCAGACAAATACAACATTATCTTTTATTCAGAGAACGGTTTAGATTGTTCGTCTGAGATTTGTCGCCCAAATAACAGTGGTGCGCGAATTGACTCCAATTTAGGCTGGCTTTTAGGATTTAGACAACCACAATACACGTTGGATATATCAACGCTTGGTAATTCAATAATAAGCGAGTCTATCGTTAATCCTTGGGGGACTCGGTATTTACTATTGGAGGTTGATGATTTGAATAGAAACAGGACAAGTGGAAATCTCGTTTCAATGTCAAGCAACAAAGATAAATTAAAATTACCGGAATATTACACTAAAACGCGACAGATATACCCGGCATGTTCTACCGATATTAGTGGTAACCCGAACGCATTGGGCATACAACACAGACAAAGTGCTACCGAAACACCGGTTGAAATAAAACGACCATGTAGAACAGGTACGCCGGCTACAACGCCATTGATCGATGGAAATGACAATCTAACAAAAGCCCAAAAATATACCATTACAGAAATTATAAACAGGCGAAAAACACAGGACCAAAGTCGCTACCACTCTCCTGTAAATACCAATATTTTATTTAGAACACCAGTTAATCGCGATAGTACAAATGTAATGACAGGCAATGAAACGGCTATGATTGTTTCCAATGATGCTGTTTTTGATACCGCTCGACACTATTTTGGACCAGTAACCATAAAGACTTTAAAAATAAAACTTTTAAACGATAAAGGTTATCCCGTTGAACTAAATAACGATTGGTCTTTTTCATTGATGGCGGAGAGATTATATCAATATTAATACACACAACAACTTAATACACGCACCAGAACATTTCACAATCAACGCAAAGATTTCATACCTAATCCAGTGATCTTTAATAGTTTTCAAGTCAGTCTTTTTAATAGTTCTCGCAAGTTTTTTAACTTTGCGCATCATTTTCTTTCCAGTTTTACCGCGACGCTTTTTTGTGTCTGCGTTTTTTGTATTTATCTTATTAAATAACTTCTTTTATAATTTAAAATATATTAATATATCATAATGCCCAAGATAAAAACTCGCACTAAATACAATAAACGACGAATAAAATCTCGCAGAAAAAAAAGGGGAGGTGATTATAGCCCCTTAACCAAAAAACTATTTAAAAAACAGTATACCGGCGAGCCTGCTGACGATAGTGATAAAAATAATAGACTACTTTCGTTGGTCGGTCCAGATCTTGGAAAGGAAAAATACCTAAAAGTTATGCGAAACAGAACATTTTCCCCACTAAGAAAGACACGATTGCAACATTATATGGATGGCGAAGGTATTAAGAAAAAACTTGGCACAGTTAAAAATCTCTCATTGTTTAATGACGATGACCCCATTATAAGCGATTTGGGCCCAGACGGACCTTACGATATCCCACCATCAATTCACCAAGCTTTCCCAAAGAACGGTGGGCGCAAGACAAAATCAAAGAAAAAAAGGAAAAATAAAAGAAAAAATAAAAGAAAAAATAAAAGAAAAAACACGCGTAGGGTTTAAAAATAATTTTAATTAATATATAAAATTTTTAATGTCTTAAAATAAAAAATATCTTTAACTAATATTTACAGATATTTTTAGAATAATTTAACAATGTGTGGAAAAATAGTAATTTATGATAAGAACAATTGCTATAATTACCAATATTTTTTACGGATTTGATAAAATAGTCATACTGGTTCTCTTCAGCTGGTATCTTTATAGAAGACAAGCCATTGTCTTCTATAAAGACAATGCTTTAATTTTGACTATAGAGTTAACCTTTTTGCTCCTTAAGGTCGTCTATAACGGAAAAAACATTCGTTTATATTATAAGGATTTATTTTCCACCAAGAGCAATACAATTATGTGTAAATTAAGTTCGTCCTCTTGTTTTTGTGAACTAAGAGAATTCTTGTAAAAGACACGCTGGCGAAATGTAGACAAAGTATGCGTTAGAGAGTGTTTATAGTTATTAAGAGAACTTTTTCCACATCATTATAAAAATTTTAATTAAAGACAACGTTATAAATATAACAAATGTCGTGCCGTTTAATAAATGAACAGAGAATAAACAAGTGGCCTCCAAATTGGCATTTTTACAAAGAAGACAATACAATACTTGTATTCATTGACACTATCTATAAAAATAAAACATTGATACTGAATATTGATACTTCTAATTCATATCCTTTTTGTCCACCAAAGGTTACTTGTGATGGTATAGGTATCAAACTATATTATAAAGATTTATTTCACACAAGTATCCGGTCATATGAAAAAGATTGTATGAAGCTTTCTGATACATCTTGTTGGTGCTGTGATACAATTCTCTGTAAAGACAAGTGGGACAACCAAAAAAGAATAGTAGATATTGTTGATGAATTTAAAAAATTCCATCACTGTAAAAAACGCGCTGGGGAAAGATATTGGTGTAAGTTGATTGCCAAGTATCTTCTAATAGAACATCTTCCTATTTATGAATATTTGTAGAAAAACAGGTTTTTTTTAATGTTTTCAAAGTTTTTTATCTATATAAATTGTTATTATGGAAGACAAGTTTGTAAAACTGGATTAAGTTCAAATCCAGTTTGTAAAACTGGATTAAGTTCAAATCCTCTTTGGGTAAAAGTTTATTTTTTTGATAAAAGCTTCTTTTGGTAAAGCTTTTCTAAAAAGCTTCTTTTTGGTAAAGCTTTTCTAAAAAGCTTCTTTTGGTAAAGCTTTTCTAAAAAGCTTCTTTTGGTAAAGCTTTTCTAAAAAGCTTCTTTTTGGTAAAGCTTTTCTAAAAAGCTTCTTTTTCTAAAAGCTTCTTTTCCCAAAAGCTTTATGATACAAAACAACACCTACATTCATCTTCACATGGTTCACAATTTCTATACCGCAATTTATTGGATTTTCCCAATGCCCCTCGTTTTATTCCATGTGATAAATTATCCAAATCAACATCTATATTGCTGTATATTTCATTAATTAAAAGTTGAAAAGACTCTTCAATGTTTTCACCTTTTTTAGCACTGGTTTCTATATATTGTAATCCGCGATCTCCAGCAAATAAGACAGCTTCTTCGGTAGAAACTGTCCTATTTGGTTTATCTATTTTTGTTCCAATGATAACAATAGGAACCTGTCTATCGTTTTTTGCTTTAATTTCATGTATCCAATAATCAATGTTAAAAAAAGACTGCTTGTTTGTTACATCAAATACTACAAAGGCGCCCGCGCATTTTCCATAATAAGCCGATACAATTGTAGCGAATTTTTGTTGTCCTGTTATATCCCATATATGGTTTTTAATTACATCACCATCTATTAAAACCCTTTTGGCGTCAAAATCAACACCCACAGTGGATTCAAACGCCGCGCGAAAAGGTCTTCCACACCAAGTATCTACCAAACACGTTTTTCCCACATTTTCTTTGCCCACTACAATTAATTTGAATAGATAGTTGTACGACATTTTAATTTTCTTATATAATATCAATATTTTAAAAAAAAATATTGATATTTACACTACAACAGTCAAAACATTAAAACCAGCTGTTAATGTTTTTTTTCTCTAAATAACAATATGTTCTACGGAAAATAAATCATCTGAAATTAGAGATTCAATAAAAATATCCCAGTTTGCTTTTATTGTTGCTGTAATTTCATCGCTTTCTTGTTGATTGTCTTGTTTTTTTTGTGATTCTATCAAACATATACATGAAATAAAAATAGAACGCAGTGGATCCGTGATTTTAGAGTTTTTGATTTTTTCATATAAGTTTTTACCAGGAAACCCAATGATTTCCTTGTGTATAATATTAAATAATTCCACCGCATTCATTTTATTTTCGTCCAATTCTCCAAATTTATTTATGATTTTATCACTACAATTCATAGGGTATATATATTACATATATAATGATTCGCAACAAAAATTTTAATAATTCTTATTTAGATTTATAATTAAAAGTCAATTTTGTTTCATCAATTATAAATATTCACCAATATTGGAAAACTTCCATTAAAATTTATATATATATATATATAAATGGTATGTTATTACGGAAGGCAAGTTTGTAAAACAGGATTAAGCACAAATCAACCGGGGTTGAAAATGAGCGGCATTGGTGGATTTGGTGGATCAAAAGGAGCAATTAGACGCTATATTTCTAGAAGGGTTGTGTCCAATTTGAAACCGTGTGGTGCAATTTCCAGGCACGGAGTAATCACAGGTTTTAGAAATACAAGAAGCGTCAAGCGTGCCTCAAAATGTGCCAGTATTGCTGGCGGCGTGGGGCGTATATCAAATCCTAGATTTTCTTGTGGAAAACCAAAGGTGCCACAATTGGGGAAAATTGAATCTGCTATTAAAACATTGGAAGCTTACTTTAGAAAAAATAATCTCTATGTCGCTTTATTTGCCAAAAAAGAAACACTTATTTCCGATGGTGTTCATGAGTCCGGGTTTTTACCAATCACACATTATTTCCCTGGAACAGATGCGTATGAAGGAACAAATGGATATCCATCTTTGCCACCACACATAATACAAGCAATGGATTTAATAAATAATCAGAACTATTTAGCACAATTAACAAAGAACGGAGAATTTAAGGAACATGTGGTTGCAACACTAACTGAGGCTGAAATGAACGCCCTACTTTTAAACAATTTTGGCATGCCTTTAAAAGTTGATAACTATTATACTTTCACATTTGGTATGACAAAAAAAGAAGAATGTGTAGCCGCTGGTGTTGCATTAGGAATTGCATGCCTTGGTGCCGGTGTTGAAACATTAGGAATTGCCTGCGTTATTGCTGGTGGCGCAGTGTCGTACTGGTGTAGCTAATGATAGTAACGCCTGTTTTTGTTTTAGTATTTTTATTTCCAAAATCATTAATCTAAAGATAATATTATTATAAATGCCTTGTTGTATTCCCAATCTCATATTGATATAAAACTAGAATTCACATCTTGTCTTTTAGAGACAACAAGATTTATCTATCACCTTTCACATAGATAACTATTTCTTATTAGTGTCAACAAATTACGCTTCAAATTTAAACAGTGAAATACTCATTTTTTGAAAATAAATTCTTTAGAACCCGTTGTTTCTTTCAAATTTATGTATTTTGTTCTTATTTTATTCCAGTTTCTTTTAGTTATTGGAATATCATTTTTCATCTTATCCAAAATTTATTTGTTATTTAATTTCCATATGTTTTTTAGATTAATTTGAATAACTCAGCACGCTAAAACCAAAACGTCGTATATTTTACACGACGTTTTGTAGGAAAAGAATTTTGTTTCATTATCGCTAATTTCTAAATGAAAGTCTCACAAAACACCTGAATACTCATAAATATACATTGAAATGTCCTGGTACTTTTCCGATATCTTCAATCGTAGCTTTAGAAAACCATTCTATTAACTCAATAAAATATATATTTTTCCCAAAACCTGTCCTTTTTAAAAACTAGAATTATGATTTTTATTAATGTTGTTTTTTTTTCGTTATCTTGTAGATTTAGATTTATAATCAGCCTTTAATTAACTTTTCCAATCTCTCTTCTCAATGTTTTTCTTTGTCAAAAGTTTTAGTTTAAAATTCTTCGTAAAGAATTTGAAAGATAATATTGTTTAATGATTTTATTTCCCAATTGTTTTTTTGTTTAGAAGAGAGATTTTCTAAAGTAAATCCTTATATTTCAAATCTACATTTCCATTTATGGAAGTAATAATTTCGTTTAGATGTTGTAGAAATAAATCCACACGTTTCTACATTTTTAACGTTAAATTGTATACAATCCACTGGTTAATATTTTATAAAAATACTTCTATGATTGTCGTTTTCATAATGTTGTTTCTTTTAATTAATTTGCGTTAAGGAATTAAATAGTAATCGCATATGTATATAACATGGCTTCATCTATAGCGCAAAATTTAGTAATAGCAAATTTAAAATCAACACCTAAAGAGCGGGCTGATATGATATTAGAACCTTTACAGGTCATGATACAATTGGGTATATTGGGGTTTTGTCCAAAGGGTACAAAGATTAGTATTAGTGAAAATACTTTACTCTTACAGCAACCGACATGGATACAAGGTGCTTTGCGCTGGTATGGTAGGGATTGTCGCGAAGATTTATACTATTTGTTTCATGCTATACGTCGTTTTTATTTATGGTATAAAAATGAAGACGTCGCGATGTATGAGTATATATTAGAGAGAGCCAAAGATGGAATTAAATGTTTGATTGAAACTTATGATACCGAGCGTTCCTCATTAATTCACACGTTAAATTTATATAAAAACATATTGGATTTAGAAAGTCCTGATTTATTTAAGACAGATGAAAAGGAAACTATAAATTTAGATTCGGTGTTCAAAAATATTACAACATTGTACGATAAGAAACTAATGAGAAGTGTTGTTTGTATTTTGAAATTAATGGAAGACGAGTCAAACATTAATCACATTGCTAATTATAGCACTGGGTTACAAAGCATACTGTTGCCAACTCAAGATAATATTAAAAAATGGATAAGAGAGAATTTAACTTGTTAAAAAAAAACATAAAAATCATTAAAATCATTGAAAAATTGAAATCAAAAATATATAAATTAATGGAAGATATTAAAACAACAAGCAATGGCCTCTTTATCTTCAAAAATTATTAAAACAACAGCGGTGTCGCTTGTAAAACAAGCAACTTCCGCACAGGATTATGGTTTTTCAGGAGTTTCATCCGATGGAACGTTTGAATATATAGGCATTGCTGATGGGCACGGCAAGAGTGTAAATGCTATATATCCCACGTTAATTCTCAAAAAAACCGATTGGTCTTCGTATTTAATGCGACTAAACCATTTTAAAGAAATTATTGAAAAATGCGCAGTAATTGAAACTAATGGAGTCGGCTCGACCCTGAGTATTTGTAAGA
>Ga0115008_10004752_pt1 | contig 11287 bp, 8 predicted proteins | sample FraStrMetagenome_FD_87164 | JGI IMG/M metagenome (GOLD analysis project Ga0115008, IMG submission 87164) | Marine eukaryotic phytoplankton communities from Arctic Ocean - Fram Strait ARC3M Metagenome | ecosystem: Environmental > Aquatic > Marine > Oceanic | place: Fram Strait | collected 2012-06-18
AAATGCCTCCGCCAAACCTAAATTCCAAAGATTATTACGAAATTCTAGGATGTGACAGATCCGCCAATGAAAGTACCTTGAAAAAAGCATATCGAAAACTAGCCGTGAAGTGGCATCCTGATAAAAACCCTGACAATGCGGAAGCTACCGAAAAATTTCAAAAAATTAGTGAAGCCTATGCTACATTGTCAGACGCTCCAAAACGAAAATTATATGATCAATATGGGATCGATGGAGCGAATGCGGCGGATCAGATGCCAGAGGGGATGAATGGTTTTCCAGGGGGTGGATTTGGAGGTTTTCCGGGGGGTGCAGGTGGAGTGCAACATATGAGCCCTGAGGATGCTCAAAAGATGTTTTCCTCTTTTTTCGGTGGTTCTGATCCCTTTGCTAGTTTTGGTATGGGAGGAGGTAGTGCTGGAGGAGGAATGCCTGGAATGAATTTTAATATGAATGGTGGAGGTATGAATATGGGTGGAATGGATCCTATTTCCATGATGTTTCAAGGAATGCAGGGAGGTGGTGGTATGGGGGGCATGCCAGGTATGAGTATGAATATGGGTGGAATGCCAGGTATGAATATGGGTGGTATGGGTGGTATGCCAAATATGAGACAACAACAACAACCTCGGCGATATGATACTATACCTCCTGGCACAGTGGTATCCCTCAAAGGTCTTGTGAATGCATCGGATCGAAATGGCGATAAAGGACGAATTAGGCAATTTAACCCATCAACATCTCGCTACGCCATTGATTTAGAAGAAGAAGGCCAGACGATAAGTGTCAAAGCCAACAATTTATTACAACATACAAAAGTCAAGATTCAGAATTTGCAAAGTCAACCAGAATTAAATGGAAAATACGGAACGATTATGGCATGGAATGATTCCAAGCAACGGTACAATTTATTTATGGGGAGGGTTGTGAGTCTCCGACCTTCGAATGTGATATTGGAACCAGGGACTGTTGCCAAAATAGAAGGAATCACAGCAAGACCAGAATTGAATGGAAGATGGGGAACAGTTGTGAAATGGATACCGGATACGAACAAATATGATTTACAATTGTCAGCTCAACAAATAATCCGAGTTAGGACTGAAAATGTTAGAGTTTAATCAATTTTTAATCGTAGGTCGACGCAAACGTTAAATGAAAAAGAAAGCTATAAAATTTTATTTATCGGTTTTTACATGATGCAATGACTCTGCATTTGTTGAATGATTCAAAAAAATATTTCATATCATCACAAAATTATAGAGAGCAATAGTATTACAACACCATTCTTATTCCATCTAGTTTCATGAGACACATAAAATTATGTATACAAGATGTAGGGGGTGCTTCACCGACGTTGGCGTCAGTTTGGTTCCTAACTGCCAAGAAACACATATGTCAAAATAGTAAAACTAGAACTTTGGAGTAAAGAATAAGAATATTCATCTTCCTCTCGCAAAAAAGTGACTTTTTACCCCACATGTCAGGAGTCTTCAGAGCCACACCAAAGCTATCAAGATTCCAACGTTTGACGTCATCGGAACGCTTTTCTTTTTTCCCATGATACGTTCCTCACGGTGGATGTAATGTACGTAGATTATATAGAGTTGGGGCACATGTTTCTCTGCTGGTGAGAAACAAATTCTTGGAAGTTGTAATCTTTGCCCTATTAATTATGACTACTACCAACATCCCTACGATTCTTTACATACGATCTTTTTCATTGAAAATGTTGATGGATATGATGGCTGTTTTTATCTCTCGTCTATCTTTCACATCCACGAAAGCGCCCAAATTCATAGGAATATAATCTATACACATAGATATATCCTCTTTTGCACACATACCTTACACGTACGCATAACATGATGGTTAGTGATCTTACATTGAAGTACGTACGAAAAATATGACGTCTTTTCCATTCGTTGGTAATTCAACTTGAATTGAAAATAAACCACGAAGTAGAATGACAATAATAGTCTACGAAGGCAAATCCATTCCAATATATATTTTCATGCAAATACATCTCACTATATGAAACATCCGGATTTCACTCCTCTCCATAAGAAATAAATTTAGCGTATACCAAAAAAATTGTGAGAAGAAAGTTGTAAAACATCTTCCTACTTTCTTGGGCATAAATTATTCATTGGGGTCATGATCAGTAAGACATTGATCCTATCGGCCCTTTCGGCCTTGGCTGTGAATCATGCAGCAGCTTTCACTCCTCTATCTTTCCAATCGTCAACACGATATGGTGGACTTAGTAGCACTTTGAGTATGTCGGAAACAAAAGTAGATCTTTCCATCCCTTATGATGCTGCTGCTAGATTGGAATATGATAGGTGGCGTGAAAGCTTTGGAAAAGGAGACTTTAAATCAGATAAGTATGAAGCCTTCAAAGCCAACTATGAAATGATCACTGTGGCGAATGTAATTTCCTCCAAAGAAGCCAGAGAATCTGGAGCGGATGCCAAAAAATACAACCTTAATCAATATGCCGATATGACAGAAGCAGAATACATCGCCATGACTACTGGAGAACCAATTCCTGAACCGGAACCAGAACCTGAACCAGAACCGGAACCTGAACCAGAACCAGAACCCGCAGCTGTTGCCGAACCAGAACCTGTTGTGGAAGCCCAGCCTGATAAAGGCACGGTCGATCTCATGAATGAAGCTCTCAAGGCCGCTGTGAGTCAAAGTGAAGCAAGTGATGCCCTAGATGAGGCAAGTGCTGCCCTTGCAGAAGAAGAGCAGGTAAGATTTATTTTTTTGTTCATTCACATTTTGAGTTTTCAGTATTTGGAAAACAAGGTTCTCTCCCTTCTGAGAACCTGAACAATGTCTCTCAAAATGGAAATAACTTTATCTTTGTATCCATGATCAACTACCCCCAAGAAACCAAAACTCTCATGTCTATTTTCTGTTTTGCCGAATCTAACAAATCATTCATGTCGCAGAAACTAGTAGAAGCTCTTGGTCTAGAAAGTGTAGAAGAATTAGAAGTAGCACTTGATGCAATGGATGGAATTGCGGAAGATGGAGGAGAATTAGATCCTACTAACATCTCACGTGAAGCAAGAGTACGATCTGCCTACATGGAATGGTGCAAAGAATTTGGAAAGGAGGCAGATGAAGCCCGTTTCGCTGTTTTCTCGGAGAACTATATCGTTATGGAAAAATTTGCAAATGAAAATGAACGTGAAATGATTCTAAATCAATATGCTGACTGTACTGAGGAAGAATTTGTTGCCATGGCATCTAAAAAAGAACCAGAGCCTGAACCTGAACCGGAACCCGTAGCTGTTGCAGAACCGGAACCGGAACCTGAACCTGAGGTAGTCGCTGAAGCCGAACCAGAACCTGAACCTGAGCCAGAAGTGGTTGCCGAAATTGAAACTGAACCAGAACCAGAACCAGAGGTTGCTGAGCCTGAGCCAGAACCCGTAGCTGTTGTCGAACCTGATCCAGTTCCTGCTCCAGTCACACCCCCTCCTTCTAAACCTGCACCTTCCTCTATGTTTGGAAACATTTTCGGTGGATTTACTAACACTCGATCGGAAAGATTTGATGAACGAAAGGAAACCATGGCAAAAGCTAACGCTGACAAAATGAAGCTATACGAAGAAATTAGAGCTAAAGAGGCTGTCGAAAGACAAGCAGAATTTGAAGCAAGGAAACTTGCTATCGAAGAAGAAAAGGCCGAAAGAGCTAAAGCAGCTGCAGAGGAAGCCAAAGAAATTGAAAAAGAAAAGAAGGCAAGACAGACTGCTCAAGACAAGGCCGCCGTAAAAGCTGCTGCCGATGCTGAAGCTGAAGCTATTGCTCAGGTATGCAATCAATATTCAATACGTTTATGTATAAATTTCAATTATTGACCCTTTGTTTTCATGCATGCAATGTATAGGCCAAAGCTATCGCTGACAAAGAAGCTGCGCAAGTTGCTAAACGTCGTGCTGATGACGAAAAAGCTGCTGAAATTGAACGTCTAAGAGCACAAGAAAAATTTGAAAAGCAAAAAGCCGCTGACGCCGCAAGAGTAACATCTTACAAACCATCCGCTAAAAAGTTGGCTTTTGAAAAAGAGAAAAAAGGTAAGACGATTTTGAATGCTCCTGAATCTCCTTTTTTCATCAAAAGTCTCAACTTTTCAACTATTCTTTCTTTTAGAACGTGAGGCTGCGAGGGCTAAGGCAAGAGCACAAGCTCAAGCCGAAGCAAAGAAGGCTGTTGAGGCTGAGAGAAAACTAGCCCAACAAAAGCTTCTAGAAGGTAATGAAAGATGAGACTCCATTTCTATTGAATGTAATATTTTGTACTAATACTGAACGTATATTTATTTCCATACAGCCAAAAAGGTAGCTGCTGCTAAGAAAGTTGCTGAAGGTAGGTTCAATGAGAAAAGAATAAAGTATTCACGATTTTTATTTAATGTTGTCGCTCATCTCATTGTTGTTCAACCTTTAATTATGACTTTAGCTAAGCTTGCTGCTGAAAAAGCAAGAGCCGAAGCTGCAGCGAACAAAAAACGTGAGTATCATATTGAATATATTATTCCTTTGAATTTGAAAGGGGCCAACGTGTCACTAATTGAAAAACGATTTTTTTCTATACAGCTCTTTTCCAATTCAATAAGGCACCTGCGAAAGAAGTATCAAAGAAAACAGAATCTACCAAACCTGCATTTTCTTTCTTTGGTTCATCTTCAACAACACCTAAACCCGCACCTGTAGTCAAAAAGGTTGCTCCTAAACCCGCACCCGTAGCTAAAAAAGTCGCTCCTAAACCAGCTCCTGTTGCAAAGAAAGAGCCTGTCAAGAAGGCTGAACCCTTTTCTTTCTTCGGATCCCCCACAAAGAAGGCTTCACCAGCAAATCCTACACCATCTGTAGCCAAAAAAGTTGCACCAAAACCAGCAGGCAAAAAAGCTGAACCTTTCTCATTCTTTGGCTCATCTACAAAGAAGGCTGCACCAGCAAAGCCCGCTCCACCAGTAGCCAAAAAAGCAGCACCAAAACCAGTAGTCAAGAAAGTAGCACCAAAGTCAGTGGTTAAAAAAGAACCTGTCAAAAAAGCTGAACCTTTCTCATTCTTTGGCTCATCTACAAAGAAGGCTGTACCAGCAAAGCCCGCTCCTACTGTAGCCAAAAAAGTAGCACCAAAGTCAGTGGTTAAAAAAGCTCCTGCTAAAAAAGCTGAACCTTTCTCTTTCTTCGGTGCACCCGCAAAGAAAGCTACCCCACCACCTCCTCCTGCTCCAGAAAAAAAGGCAGCTAAACCAATGTTCTCTTTTGGTGCTAAACCAAAGAAAACCGTACCCCCTCCTGCTCCTGCGCCTGTTGCGAAAAAGGAACCATTTTCTTTCTTTGGAAGTAAATCAGCAAATAAAGTCACACCCACCCCACCTTCAAAAGCTAGCTCCACAGCAACTGCCAAAAGAACCAGTTTTGGAACTAAGGCTATTGCTCCTCCCAAAGTAAAGAAAGTCTCATCAGCTACACCAAAGAAGAGTCTCTTCGGTGGCGCAGCATCAGCTAAACCAGCAGCTCCTAAAAAGGATAACATTCCTGTATTAAGTAGGTTTACGCAAAATCCTGATGGTTCACTAGAGGGTCGTATATCCAATTCCAAAGATTACAGAAACGGTACTAAAATTGTAACTTCTCCTGTGCGAAAAGGTGCACAAGCCGGTCAAGTTGTTAAAACCAGTTCTGGAAGTCAATATCGCCTCCAGTAGATCAAACTAGGAAATTAATTTGCACTTTTTTGACCACCAAATTTGGCGAAGTCGTATATAAAATAAGAAAGTATAATGAAGCTCACAGAATAAAAGATAACGAACAACTTAAAATTTGTAACAAAACACTGAATATTTTGGAATATTTCAATTCATTTTCAGGGAAGGCCCCAGTCATCATGCAACTCAGGTGAACGAGATATAATACGTATTACATTGTTTTTTGTACCCCAAGCAACGAATTTCAGTAGCTTTTGTTTCTCCCAGGAGTATTTCCAACACATTGCTACTGTAGATATTGTCCCTGCGAGACAATTTTCTTCCTGAAGTATCCTGTACATTTCTTTTTCCTCGAGGTTTTCTTCATCTTTCTTTTCTGGTTCATCCAATGTTATAGCAACTTTATTAGGCGTATCGACAATAGTATTCGATGAAAATGTATTAGAGGCAGTATCAATGTTTTTTTGTAGTACTTTTTGAGTCTGCTTTTTAATTGATCTGGACTTATTTTCATCCTTGCAAATATTTGGCTTAGAATCTTTTAAACGATCAACAGCATAATATTGTTCCGCTTTTTCACTAAACAAATGTGCAATGGAAGCGCATGGAGCAGTTGAGATGATATAGTCTCTTCGCTCTACCAAAATTTTATGAACACGGAGCCAAACAACCATTGAAAACAAATATTGCTCCATTTGTTGCTTAAACAGGGTACTTGGCGTCAGCGAAGCCATTAATGGTTGCGATGACAATTTTGCTGGTGATTTTGAAGTAATAAATGGTGCAGCATTTGATGAATTCAGACTCATAAATTTGTTTTCATGCGTAATATCAGAACTAATTATACCTGCAGAACGAGAACCGACACCAATTCCCATAGTAGAACCTAATCCATTTTTATCACTTTTGATACAGCTATCATTAGAAACATCAAAGTTTTCGACGCTATTAACATCAATACCAATTTCATTCCCATTATTTGCCTCCATATCCATTACTCTGTCTACATAATGTTTCAATGGTTTTAATTCAACTGGAATTTCCAAAAAAGCCTTGCTTGTTCTATTCTTTTTTGATGTTTTGGCTTGATTTTTGTCTTGCGGAGAAATATCCATGTTTTCAAAGTACAAGTCATCTTCCATTGATGAAGTAGTTGAAGATGATGATGAATGTGGAAGCGAATCCTCGGAAGACATGCTTCTATCAAAATTTGCTATATCAAAGGATGAAGACGACATCAAAATTGTCAAAATTTGACCCAGTGACAATGTCATGGAAGATGTTGAAACAAACGCACTGACAACTACGAATAATGGAGGCAACGGCACAGTATTTCGAAATAAAAACTTTTGGTTTGTGCCAAATTTTTGTGCAAAAGGTAAAGACAGGAATGAGATACGTTGTTGTACATTAGCTTGGCAGATAAATGTAGTTGAGGAATGCAACCCATGAGTTCTGATGCATATGGTATTTTGTTGAGAAGATGACAATTGCGAATGAGATAAATTTGACGGATTTGTTTCTCTATGATGGAGCAGGAGGGATGATGCAAGTTCTAAGGATTGAGTAAGTGGAATACCGGCCATGCGGCTAAGTTCAGCTATTGATTTTTGGGGATGCGCAATTGAGAGAGACATAAGGAGGAGCTTGGATCGTTTAGGGGAAGGAAAGGTACAGTGATTGTAATTATAGTTATGATTGAAATTGTCGGGGATATTTTGAAGTATTTGAGGCAATTGAAGTTGATCTTGAGTATTAGAGAACAAAAGAGTATGATATGGTCTTACAAGGTAAGGATAAGAAGATGAATTTGGGTTTGATGATACAAATTCTCTCATCGTTGGAATAGGAAGAGCTATATGCGCATTGATATATACAATTGGGTGGTTTGATTTTGATGAAGCTACTGAAGACGGTAAAGACGAATATATGATTGAATCATCCGAAAGAGCTAAAATATGATATACTTGTGCTAACTCTCGTGCTAAATTTCCTTTCGAATACGGGGAAGAATGATTAACTGAAGCAAGCATCCGTTCCAAAATATTTTGCTCATGTTCAATGGTAATTTCGTGTTTTTGCTGAGTATTATCATGATTATAAGTAGAGCTGTTTGTGGAAGACGGATTATTGAAGCTTATGTTGACATTCTTATGGAAACTTAAATTGAGACTTTCATTTATTGAAGGATTTCGACTATGACTTAAGCTCAAGTTTCCATGAGTACTGCTATCTGCTGATAAACTGATTCCAGTACTTCCATTTGTTACATTAACAGTATTAACTGTCATCCCTGAAAGAGCCATTACAGATAAAATTGATTGCCTCTCCTCTTCCATGATGGAAAGAAGCATTGTGCTTTGTTTCGAAACGTATTGACATCTATACTCTTCTCGTTGAAGGACTTTGCAAAGTCTATGCAGTAAGTTATGAATTTTTTTAGTTTGATGGTCCTCATACAAATTGTTTTCTGTTTTCTTTTCGTCTTTGTTCATATTTTGCTCTTTGTTTTTAATTTTTGTTATTTGTGTAGTTGCTTGTTTCGAAATTTGTGCATTTGTGGGCGAAAATGCTACAATTACACTAAAAAGAACCAGTTTCGATTTAGTCTCTTTAGATTGAGACGACAAAGAGGCTGCTCTATAGCAAAACATTGTTTTTCCAACACTTAAAGTCATGGGTCTGTCACATAATGGAGGTTTGGGTCTGAACAATTTCTCCATTGTACGTTGAGGTAGAGAAAAAAATAAATTTGGAACTTTCTTCGTATTCCTATCAAAGTTTGGATTAGATCGACTCCTTTTTGTGTGCTGTTTTATTCCTGATGTTTCACCGAACCCACCACTTTTGATTCCTATAGGACTTGTATCAAAAGGATTTTGGCATTGAAACGCATCAGTCCCAGGGTAGCGAAAAACTAGCTTGGCACCTTGGCCCGCTTCTTCCACCACCAGTGCTATACCTCGAACCTCATGACCATCTTCCATTGAAAAACTTGCTTTGTTCAGTCAAGGTGATGCTTAGCAAAACGGAGCACAAGATGTATATTAAAATGAGCTACAGGAAAAAATTACTTTCTAAGATTAAAACACAGTTTTTGAACCCGCGCGGGCCCAGGGTATCTACCCTTTTGAGGATAATAGATTATATAATATAAAGTAGAAGTCAATTGCAAATTTTATTTCAATTCATATTTTAGGCAGCAGAATATATTTGCTTCGTGTCACACTCGAAGTATTTGAAGCGTGAAGTGAATAGTATAGAGAAAAAAGTTTAGAATTATCAACAATCAACCACATAAAAAGGAAGTGAACTGATGCATTATGTGCAAAGCAAAATATTGAAATAGACAATATGTCAATTGTAGAGCCACATAAAAAAACTCCGAGCAAAACAAGCGCGAAAGATATATGCCATGTCAATTCCTTCTATTTCCATCTAGTAACAACCAGTACAACATGTGCATGATATTTCTGGTTCCGTACCTAAACAGTCTGTCGTCATTGATAACATCCGGAGCTCACAAATTTTTTCGTTCACTTCACCAGTTAACATATTTTCATGAAGCTGCAATTTATTGAGATTATCGAATCTACCAAGAGTGAATGGTATCGTACCACTAATCATGTTATTTGATAATATGAGCTCTTTTAATTCAGAGGGCGATCCAATAAAACCCGGAATGGTTCCGGTTAAATGATTGTTTTTCATGTGAAGAATATCCAAGTTTGATAGCATTCCAAACTCTTTAGGAATTGTTCCAGAAAGTATATTGTTCGATAGCTTTAAGATTTTTAAAAACTCGAGATTGCCCAAGGATGATGGGACTGATCCGTTCAGCTTATTTTCTTCCAAATTAAGTAATTCGAAGAATTGGCACATACCCAATTCGGCTGGTATTGTGCCTGTCAATTTGTTTTTGTTTAATGAAAGTATATGCAATAGCTTCAACTCTGAAAAACTTGATGGAATAGTTCCACTTAATTGATTTCCCCTCAGAGACAAATGACCTAAACTTCTAAGGGAGCCAAGAGAAGATGGTATTGTCCCACTCAGCCTGTTTACTCGCACAAGAAGTCTAGTAAGGCTTGGGCAATTTCCGATTTCTTCTGGAATTGTCCCTGATAAGTTATTTTCGTCAAGCATGTTAATTTGGAGATACTTCAACAAACCTATCGTTGTTGGTATGCTGCCACTTATTCTGTTAAACCTGAAAGAAATTTCTCTAAGCTGACTTAAAAACCCAATTTCTTGCGGCAATTTCCCTACTAAATTATTATTTTCAAGTTGGATCCTTGCCACCGCTTCTTTACGAATACAACGCGTTCCATACCAGTCACATTCATGTCTATCTGTTCCATATCCATCTTTATTGATCCAATGATCTCCTGACATACTAAAATATAATACCATTAGGGTATACCTTTGTACTAAGTTGGAGCTTTCATGCGAAAGATTCATCCCGTCTTCATATAATATCCATGTTAGAGCTCTGTTTTGTGGCGAATCTGCTTCCAAAATAATTGCTCCTGTGAAAGACAAAAGACTTTCAGTTATATTCATCGTTCTAGCATCGAACGTTGGTGCAAATGTTGGAATTTCAGAGGGTGATATACTATGAGTTTGATCCTTGGAAAATAATGAAAATTCTTTATTTGAAGAGTATAGTAATCCACCTGCAAGGCCAGCTGTCAACGTTATTATTAATGCGACTATGAGAATAGAAGGATTGGTTTTAAAAAGAAAGTTGTCGTCGAAAACACGAAAACTGAAAATTTTAATAAAGCAGCGTCGTGTTGGCACTATTTCCCCCTCAATAATTGGGATTACAGTGGTTTGTGATGGATCGATGGTAAAAGTTCTACTATTATTTTGCGTTGTGACCTCCTCTAGAAAACATTCGTTATTACCTTGTGGATAAATCCATTCTACTAAAGGTCTTAAAAACCTTATAGGGTTGGGTGCAGCTGGCGTGACATTATCATGTTCATTTTGTTGAGCGTTGTGATTGTTGGCAACGGGAATATTATCCCTAAAACGTACAGAAAAGGGGATCTCTGGATCTTTGTGTGGGTCAAAATTAAGTTCATCTGAGAGAGATTTATTGCTTTCTAAGCTCTTGTTTGAGGAATGCTGTTTGTTTATGCTCATGATCTCTTGATATAGTCATATTATATCAATGTGGAACTTAATAATAATAATAATGTTAAGTATTGGTTAAGATTACTTTAGAAGGTTGAAACGACAGATGTAAACCATTTGCACCGTTTGTGCTTCATAATAAGCAGTCAAAAATATAATTGTAGTATAAAAAAGTATTTCATTTAGACTTAGATCATATTTTTTCTCTGAAGTCATATGACTAAAAAGTAATCTCGTAAAACCTTAAGCCGTTCGGAAACGATCGACAGAAAGGTGCAGTATGATGTTTGTCTCTGAAATATTTACGGTGTTTAACATAAGCGGGAGTAGACTGAGCTAGGGCCCGCAGGATTAACCATTTCTCATATAGCAAAGGCATATGGACTCTATTCCTAGACTTCTACTGTA
>Ga0115008_10004753_pt1 | contig 11286 bp, 6 predicted proteins | sample FraStrMetagenome_FD_87164 | JGI IMG/M metagenome (GOLD analysis project Ga0115008, IMG submission 87164) | Marine eukaryotic phytoplankton communities from Arctic Ocean - Fram Strait ARC3M Metagenome | ecosystem: Environmental > Aquatic > Marine > Oceanic | place: Fram Strait | collected 2012-06-18
CTTACTTCAATCTTGACATGCGCTTTTTTAAAAGAATTCTAGAGACAGCAGAAAAATAAACGTCTTTCTGACCACGCAACATTATCGCCAATTTCGCTTACTGAGGCGACCCAGTTCCAGCTTTGGGAAGCATCTTGGCCGCCGAAGAGCTTCAACTTAGCTTTTTGCAGTTTCGACCATTTTCGGGAAAGTCGCTTTGGATCGAATCTTGGCATGTGCATTTGCCAATCTCCTCGCGAGCAGTGGAGCCCATCTGGTTGCTACAACAAAAGTTTATCCAGTTTTAATAAATATATGTTGACGAGCAACTTCAGGTTTAGCTAAGCAAGTTGAGCGGAGATAAGAAGGCTTGCATGCCCCTAAGCTCTTAACCTAAAACCGATAACTTAGAAGGGGTACTCCTTTAACGTGACCAAAAGCTGAAGCGTTTGTTAGTTTTCTTAAATTTATAACTATATAATGAAAAAAGACAAAATTCATATTTAAAATCATCCTAACCAATTTTATAAATTAAAAAAAAAATTAACAAATAAAGTAATTTTAAATAGATAAAATAAAGATCATTTTGTTTAATTATGATCCATATATAAAAAAACGTACTTCTGTTCTGAAACTTTCCGCTTTAAGTAATCCAGCAATAAGAAAATGTTTTATCTTCATCCAACAAGACAATTTTCTCTTTTTTCTTTTTAATTATCGCTTCTTTTTTCTTTAAATAATCTCTGTAAAATAATCACGAATCTTTTTTGTTATTTTTGGCGGAGCAAAAGCAGTGCTGGAGGAGAAAAAAGGGATGGATCGCGTTTAGAGCGCACCCGGGCGCCACTCAATTTACACATTACACTTGTGGTGTTACGCGCTGGAAATATTTTTTTCAAAACAACGACGCAGCTTCCCATGCAGGTTTAAACATGCATATGCAATTATATAATCTAAGGCGAGTTTTGCTTTCGCATAAATATTTTCAGATGACGAAAATTTGTGCTGAATTTTTATTTTTTTCTTAAATTGTTAATTTCTGAACGTCTTTTTTTGTAGCTGCTGTCTGGATTACTGAATTATCATCGAAAGTAACTGATCAATTTCGAAATATGAAAAAAAAAGACATAAAGAGATAGTAAGTTAACGTGAATGAAAAACCCTTCCCGAGCGGCATTTACAGGAGCTGATCCCGGGATCGATAGTTGCGCGCTAGAACGGCACTTTGGATAAGCAAAAGAAGCATTTTCTTATCACGAGCAGAAGGCATGGAGCTTTTTAAAAAAAGAGTAGATTTATTTGCAAGGTAATAATTAAAAGCGTCGCTGAACTAGTTGATTTTCCGGTCAGGCAAGAATGGCGAGCATGTCAATGGCGTCCATTTCTGCAATCACCCAGCATGAATTTGTGTGGTGGAATTCTTCTTTCAGCGCGTTGAACTCATGGCCGCTTAAAAAGCGTAAGAAATTTTTTCGCCATTCTCCTTTTATACCTGACAAAGATGCTTGCTAACTCTTCTTCATCTTCTGTTAGTTTTTTTTCTTCAACAAAATATGCATTTGGTCGCGTAAAAAGTCCAATTACTCCTTTCGTCCGAGCTGAAACGCCCTCAGTATTCGATATTGCCACCTTAAATTGTTCTAGAAATACTTATAACTCGATTGCCAACCTGGAGATTTCTGTGAATCAAATTCGATCGCACAATAAAAGTCGGTCCATTTTCAACTCGAACTTTTGTATGTTCATGCAGGCCATTCTCGTTCCTAATTCAAAATTTTCATCAATTTGATCGTTAAAATTCTTGATTTACCAGTTTGAAAAGAAACTCAGATCGCCGTAAATTTGGTCTCCAGTTAGAGGATCAGACAAAATACCGCGCTCTCTTTCAAGTCCTTCCTCCATGACTCCATTCAGGCCAAATTTAAGAAACGATCCTTCTGGTGATCGAAAATGGATTTCAGTTATAAATTCATCCCCTTTTTCGTTTTCTTCAAGAGTTGCTTTCAAAATTATTTATCAGTGCTATCTTAGAAAATAAAGTTTTTTGGAGAAAAAATTAAAATATTTAAACTTAAAAGAAAAATTAAATAATTTCCTGTGAGCACGAGTCCAGTTTCAGGATCAGAAAAGAGGTTGAGATCCGCGTTCAACGGAGGATTAAAATCAAAACAAATCGGCGGCTGGCCCTCAGTCTCCACCATAAAATGCGGATCTCCGGCTGCGTAACCTTGCGCGTTCTTGAATTGTGAAAATAACATGTATTTATTTTTTAAAATACCTCTGTTGAATATTGATCAGCATTTTGGACTTGGTTGTTGTTGTAGTTGTTCGGATACTCGTTGAATGTATTCCATCCTTTTTCCTCTCCGAAATTTTCAAGAGAAATAACTTCTTTTTGTTCCTCGACAACAGACTCGGAAGTTGGCGGAACAGTTGTTGTTTCCTCGGTCGTTGTTGTCGTCGTTGTTTTCTTTGTAGTTTTGGGACGAGGCGGGATTTTTTTCTTAGGCACTTTTTTCACTGGTCTCTTCTTGATTATTTTTTTTGGAACTTTTTTCGCGACTTTTTTTATTGGTCTCTTTGCGCCTGGAGCTTTGTTCACTGGCCGTAATGTTGGCCGCGCTTTGACAGGTCTTCCACGAATTTCAGGTCCAAATGCGGGTCTATTCATATTATTTTAAAAATAATAATGAACTAAAGTCTATTTTTGTACCTGACATAAACCGCTTCATTGCCTGAAAATGCACCTTCTTGCGCAAGAACAGCTGCCAAAAACGACCAAATAATCTTCATTCTATTTTTGTTATTCTCTCTCCTCAAAATTTTTTGATTCTGCTGATGAAAGAAGAAAAGGCTGAATGCTGGCGAGCGCAAAGGTCAATGAATATTTCTCATATTTTCAGAGGATCCAAAAATTGTTAGCAAGAAGATCACGGCGATTTTATAAACACCAGGGAATCGATTTATGCTGCAAATCTCCTGCAATGTTTAAAAAAAAGAAGCGAGAAATTATATTTTGTATTTTTATTGATATTTACAGGCAGTGTGGAATATTTACAAAAATAATTATAATATTTACAACGAAATGAGGTTTTCAGGAACAGTCCCGTTGAAGAAATTTCTTTGAATAAAGTTTTGCGGTGAAGAACTTTTTGTTGATTTCGGAAATTAATGACGTTACTGCGTTGTGTACTAAAAAAAGAGTTAAATTTATGCCGACATTGATAATGGATTTGTTAAGCTGGTACATATTTTGGGACTTACCGGATTAATTGACTGGCAGAGCGTCTCAAGACTGTGGAAGAGCTTGGTGCTGTCGGAGTCAAAGTCAGTTTTGATAACAAGTTCGTCTTCGGTCGAGTACTTTCGCTCAGGGCTAGAATTTTGAGTTAATAATTTTAAATCTTAGTTGACGTCTTACCTTTGAGTTCCAGAATCAGAATCAGAGCTGGTGACTCCTGTTGAATTCGCCAAATTGCAGCTTGAGTAGTCGGAATCGTTATTTCCTGACCCATTAGACTAAAAAAAACGTGTTAAAAATTGTTGCCAAAATCGGTATATCGAACTTACAGTTATCTCGGCCATGTCGAACTGTCCGACGCCGGCATATGCGCCAGCCAGATGGGAAAGGCTATCGAAGGTCACGTGGCCGGGTTGTGAAGCCAGGTCACCCAGATCGGCGAAGATTGTATGAGGGGTGAAGTCTTCGGTGACGGGAGAAACTGCTGGAGTGACTTTTGTGAGTTCCGAGACGGAAGTAGCGGAGGCATGCTCGAGGATGAAGATCTCGGTGTAGATTGAAGGAAGCTCAAGTGATGAATGCTCTTGTCTAAGCGATGCCAGCTGCTGAGCGTGGAGCTGGTTGATTCGAGCCATTTCGGGGAGGATCTCGGAAATCTAGAAATGATTTTAAGAAACGAAATAACAGTTTTGATAACTACCTTTTGAACGACGGGGAAGGGATTTTGTCCGCGCTGCATCAGCTTCGATCGAAGAGCTGCAATGATGAGTGTTTGCTTCTCTGCGACTTTGTGGGTTTCGACGAGTCCTACGCGATCTAAAAATATATTTTAACAGATTGTTTTGCTGGGCGACAAGGCGAGGTTTGGTGGTAGATTTGCGGGGACTTACTGGATGAAAGAAGAACTGCGGCGGAGAAGAGCGCGAGCTCGTCGTCGGAGAGTGCAAGTCGAGCGAGATTGGCGGCTGCATCATACATTGAGGCGACGAGTTTCTCGCAACCTAAATGATGAGTTGAAAATCAAGGAAGATTTTTGTGTGTTGAAAAAAGCGGGTGATTTTTGATCATTTATAAATTTTCTGGGAATTCCTAATCGGCTCTTTTCTCGCGCCCCGGGCGATCTCGATAAAGATCTCGCGGCGCGGTGGAAAATCTCGGCAAGAGACTGAGTCAATACTGTATAATAGAACCTAGCGAGGAGTCGCCATCGCCCGCCGAGCTCGGAATGCCCTTGAAGCCGAGAGATACTTGATGGGAATTTGTTTCTGGGTCGATGGCTTTATGATTGGTGTTCTTACCGAGCGCGTTGAACATGGCCGCTGGGGCGAATTTTTTATTCCAAAGGGCGGTCATGTTTCCGAGGTTGATTTCGCGACTCATGCGGACGAGGATCATCTCAAGCGCACCGGATCGAAGAAGGTTGAGCTTGTCTGCTTCTTCAAGAGCGTTGAAGGCGCCGATGCCGCGGGCGAACTCGACGCAGCGGAAGAGGGAGTCGACTTGGGTATTTGCCCATAAGCCCCACATCTCGTCCTATAATTTGGTTTTATAAAATTTACAAAAGAAAAATTTTACCTCAGCGAGCTCTTGGTAATGCTCAATTTCGATGTCAGTGTAAACAGACTCTTGGCAGAGAGCGTAAATCTCGCGTCGATCGAACTCGATTGAACCAGCGAAAGCAGTTGTGATGTCCTTGACAAGCTCGTCGAGCTGAGCCTGGGATGGATAAGTCGGCGCTGGGGTAGGGTAGTATCGGCCTTGAGCAGCGGCAAGTTGCTGGGCTTGTTGGTATGCCTGAAGCTGCGCCATCTGATGAGCCTGGGCCATTTGGGCGTGCTGAGCTTGTTGATGAGTTTGTTGGTGAGCGTAAGGCATCTGAAGCTGAGGAACGTTCGAGTAGTCTGGCATGCTCTGCGCCTCGCTGGCTTGCTGATTCTGATGCTTGACGACTTCCATGTACAACTGGTCACGCTGTTTCTTTGACATGCGGCCGAACTTGACTGCGTCTCGGGACATGCCAAGGCCGAGACACTTTTTTAGACGGCAGGCTTGGCATCGATTGCGGTTGGTTCTGTCGACAACGCAGGTCCCAGATCGTGGACAATTGTATCTCGCATTGTTTTGCTGCGAACGTCGGAAGAAACCTTTGCAGCCCTCGCAAGTTATAATGCCGTAGTGGATTCCTGAGCTGCGATCGCCGCAGACTTTGCAGGGAATTATTTCAATATGAGCTGAAAACGGTTTTAGAATATTTGTGACTTAATTTTTAAAATTCAAGTAATTTAGTTTTTAAAAAAAATATTTCTCTAAATGCTTACCTTTAGCTGGCATTGATCTGAAGTTTTCTCTGAAGCTCATCTCTGAATTGTATCCTTGGACACTGTGCTGCTGACTGTATCTCTGTGCATGTTGGTACTGCATTTTTCTGTTTTTTTGAATATTTGAAAATGTAAAAATTGATTGAAACTTTTTGTGATTGAATTGTTTTTTGTTAAACTGTTTGGTGATTTCAAGTTATGCTGACAAGAAGCCGAAGGGCTGAGTTTTATCACATTGGAGCGCGCCTCTGGGCGAGTGAAGGCACAGCGCCACCAGCGCCGTTTGTACTGAAAATTTGATTGCAATGATTGATAAGTATGGTGCACTGGCGGAGGCTAACGATGTTGAGTTCTGATAAGAAATAACGAAAAATATATTTATTTTATGAAAAAACAGGATTAATACAACTATCTTAAAATTGCTACGAACCATTTTTTTAATATATAATAAGTCTTAAAAATTAAAATTAATAAGAAAAAATATTATCTACTGTCCAGAAAAACGCGCTTTAATTCAAAATATTTTTTTTTTATTCAATATCAGTATTTTCATTATATATCTGAAAAAGTTTTAATGATCAAAGTAAGTTTTGCGCTGAGGTGCAAAGCCAAAAATCATGCACGGTTGTCAGAAGTTTGCACTTGCGGCGTCTGTTTCGGAGAAAATCCCCTGTCAACTGGGGGAAATCTTTTCCGTCTTTGAATCAGGTGTTAATTTATCAGTTCATAAATAAAAATTATATTTTACAAATAATAAATCATTGCATTTAATTCTTGGTAAAACTTAAAAGCAAAACAGAGAGATCAATGAGCCTGTGATTTCTTTTTTAAAAGTAGGGCATCATTATGCTAGTGCCAAAAAAAGTACAAATTGATTTCAACCTTAGTCGGGCATTTTGATGCGCCGCGCAAGGTGTGCGACCTTTGAACTTGCCCCGCGGCGCCGACCTCAATGCTTTTTCATCAAGCTGGATATTTCTGATCTCATCCTGTTTAACATTTTATATGTAGAAATTTTTTTTAACATAAATAATATGCTGGATGTTTCTTTAAAAATAATTAACTAACCCCTGCTTGGAAAACTATCAAAAAGCTGGTCAAAATTCGCAAATACAAGTAGATTTTTTTTTGAAAATTGTAAATTTTGTCTGTAGTTTTTGAAAACTGAAAAAATTTCATTTTGTAAATTAAATTTTCTTTCTGCCATAAAAATGTTTCGTAAACACCGGATCCCCTAATTCGGCCTATTCTCGGATTAACGCCAAGATAATCAGATTCTAGCTGCTTATCGCGCTCGCTATCGTAAAATCGCGCGAATCGCGAAAAATTTTAGGGTCACCATAACTGTGGGTACTTGGGCCAGGTGCACCAGTCGCAGTTTTTTGCGCTGAGATGCGTATTCTGCCGTTTCGGATAATTCGATTAGATCGGAAATGAAGCAGATTTAGATTGCGAAAAGCTCATAATTATGTTCGTTGTAAAAAAATTTTCACACGAATTTTAGCAGAAAGTTATTTTATAAATTTTATCATTTAAAAACTATCATCCTTGATTTTTTGTATTTTAAAAGCTAAATTGGAACGTTAAGTTGTCCTCAATCGAGTCCACATAATTCTAGTGGTCTGTTAATTGCTCTCCTGTGGTCAGAAAATCTTCTACTTTTAAGATATAATTTCAAGTTCATCCCCCGAATCTTAAAACTTCTTTTCACGCAATCTTTACTGTGATTTTGCTGAAAACGGGAAACCACAAATTCGCGCTGCTGGTCGCCTCGTTCATTAGATAATCAATTGTGTAAAATGCTGTTTTTCCGTTAGATTTTAAAATCATGAAAATAACCAAATTTTTTAGAATATTTTTAAAAGCGGGATATTTGCTTTGCGATAAGAAACAGCTCCAATTTGAATTGCTCACCGCCAAGTTTGAGACTCTGTGTGAGAAATACTGTGTTTGAATAATTGCCGTATTATTTGGTTAGATGCGTAGTGGGTGATTTTGAAGACGGAGTGATAACTATCACCATCTCCTGCTGCGCGAAAAGATACAATTGACAAAAATCTCGAACTGGAGGTGACTTCCGAGAAGATGTTTCAAGCTGATGAAGTGATATATCAAAAAGTCTTATTTTCAAATTATAAAGATAATTTATAAGGCTAATAAAATAGCCGGATTTTTTATTATTTTCTGGAACATTTTTGAAATAAAAATTATGTAATAAAAATTTACATAAAACTATTCAAATTGAACAGCCAAGAGTCGGATGAATATTTCGCAAGTATTCAATTTTAGCGAAACTCGTCCGGTATTCAACTCTTGCATTCTTTACAGTAGTAGTTACTGTGTTCGTGGTTTGAGAAGCATTCATTGAATCGCATCTTCGCCTCGTTGCTGATAAGAATTCTGAAAATATAAATTAAAAAAAATGGATTTAATTTTTACCGATTGTCATTTTCTCTTTCTTTCTCGATAATTTTTCGACTTGTTCTTGTTTGAAAATGTTTTCTTGTTTATAAAAGTCCATGCTTCAAATCACGAGGTGCCTTGAGTTTTACAAGATTCTCGTAAAAATCGTTCGAAAACACCTTCGACCTGCCGCGAAGGTCTCCTGATTATTCTGAAGAATGCTGACTGGCTTCTGTGACGTATCAGAATGAGTCTTGAACATAAATTAAATTTCCATTTCAAGCAGTTTCTTTTTCAGCTCCACGTGTGAAACTTGCAAAATTAATTGTCTGAATTGAGTTTTTGCCTTTTCAAAACGGATTGCCCTTACAAACCGCGAATTTTCACAGTCGATTTTTGCAACCGCGCTGCTCCAAAACTGTCTCACCGCTAGGTTTATCCTCAACAATATAAAAATCCATTGCATGCGTAGAAGATAATAACTCTTTTTTGAATTCAAAAAATTGTCTTCGATAGATTTGAATTTTTACAAAAAAAAACAGAGATGAAAATATTTTTATATTCAATTTTTTACAGCAATGTCGAAGCACGACCAAACAAAACGATGTCTCTCGGAAGATCCGGACAGCCTGATGAGCGAGACTTTATGGGTATATTTCATTTTTTTTTATAATTTTAATGAAAAACGTTCAAGGCGATATTATGAAAAACGATTTTCTGCTTGAGCCACTCTCAAAGCCAAAACGATGCGGAAAAGTTGAAATCAACGAGGACTCCACAGCTGGAAAAATCTCAACGAAAAACCCTTATCCAATGAACACGAGGTCAATTTAATTAAAAAAATCATTTTTAAACACACAATAAAGGTGCACGTGGAAGATCGACTCATCCTGCTCGGCGCTGAAATGGCGCTTTACTTCTTTCTCGATCGAAGACGACACAGATACGTACGAAAACGATTACTACTACGAGCAGTATTACGATAATCATGAGGCTTCTGACAATGTCAAATGGTGGATGTGCTCATTCGACCATGTACAGGTATTTTACGGTAACAAAAGTACAGGAGAAAAAACGCCGCGGCTCTGCCAATGGGACACTGACAGAGAGCCCGGGCATCCAGGCCAAGAGTTCATGACTGGCGAGTTCGAAGACTATGTTTACGTCGACAACGGGAAACACGCGGGTAATCCCAGATCGCTTGGTTACTTGCTCTGGAATCGCGTGTCATACCCGACAATGGAAATCAACTTTTTTTCCGATGAACAAATCCACTCGTCTGGTTTTTCACTCGAATGGGCATGCGACGAGGAATTGGAAGATCGATGCACGAACCCGCAATTGAACGCGGCGATTCTAGCTGTGATTGATAAAGCATTCGAGGCGGATCTTCCGCGCTATACGAAGCAGCATCTGCACAAAGGAGCAGTCAAGAGGAAGATCAACAAGACGGCAAGATCGCGAATGAAAAAGTGGGCGATTCGCATCAAAGCAGTTTTCGCAGCTCATGCTTCCAGAGCAGTGAAAGAAACAGAGAACGAGCGAGAATGTCTGGAAGACTTTTTAAACCCAAAAAAGGTAAAATTATTTACTCGAAAATATATCAATTTTTCAGAAATTGGTGGGAGATAACTGCGATTTAAACATTGTTGATATTGAATCACTCTGTCAAAATTTGGGCGACTACTTTGAGCATATTTATGGAAACTGCAAGAAAAATCAGAAACTGCTTCGTCTTGGACGCAAATGTGCGAACATAAAGCGCGTGATTGAAATCACAGAGAAAAGCAATGCGCGAAAGATGAAAAAGAATTTTGTAAACGAGGCTGAACTATAAAAATGTCTGATTTATGCGTTTATTGCTCTTTTCCTAACATTTGTGAATAAAGATTTTCTAAATAATTTTTTTGTCTATTTTTGAAAAAAAACAAGGAAGATTTTTTTCAGAAAATGAGATAAGTTTTTCTATTTTCTATTGAAAACCATCCGGCTGGAACCCTGTTGAGCGTTGTTTCTTCGCTTGGAAACTTCATCCATGAACTAACACGATTATGTCGCATTTCCAGCTTGTACAAGCGCGCCTTGTATCCAACTTGGCATTTCCACGCGCGGATATGACCTTCAAAAACTCCCGTTTCTGTCTCGTCTGTAAAGTTATCGGCGGTAACGCAAAAGTACTCGGAGTAATCTTCGAAATAAAACTCGCCATCTACTTGCCACGCTTTACCTCCCGTTTTAATTGTGTTCATGAGATCGCTTGCCCAATTTGCGCCTATGCCGGTAAGCGAAAAGATGCTGTTTGCATCCCGTCTATGCTCTGCAAGTTTGACCCAGGTCCCATGAATCAGACGGAAAAGTTCTGTAAGACGGTAAACGTACTGGCTTCTCCTGCCATCTTCGAAAAAGCTCTGAACAAAGACGTTTATTCCTTTGTCATCCGCAACAGGAAATATTCCAGTTGCGTATTGCGCCCAAGCACCATTTCTTCTTCTGTTGAGATAAAAACTCCATCTTCTCCAAGTCAAACTTGACGATAAAGTGTTGATAGTACTCAATGTGCTGTCGACTACAGACTGAGTGAAGATATGAACCTCGCCTTTAAAATAAATCATATTAGATCGAGAAGCGGAAATATACGGAATATCTTGTCGAAAACGACTAAAGCGATTTCCAGCACTGTAAAAGTAACAGCCGAAAAGATCGTCAGAAGGGCTACAAATGATTATTCGATCTTGGTCTTCGAAGCCGACACCGCAAGTTGAATAGCTTTCGAATGAGAATCCATTTTTCCAATAATCGTACTTTGCCCAGTGTTGAAAAAAAGCCGCACTTTTCCCGCGGGCGGGCGCGGGGGCCAAAAATCTCCTAAAAAATTTAAAATTTGCTTCAAAAAAATTGCCGCCCGCACTGCGGGTTTTTTTCAACACTGACTTTGCCATTGGTTTGACCTTGACAACGTAATTAATTCCAGTGCCACCGTATTTTTCAGCAAGTTGAGCAAGCGCTCCGAACGAAGTTATGACGTGATTTTGTCCCTGAAAAACGACATTGCAGACCTCGTAATTGAGTCCGATAAAATCTCCTTCAAGAACAAAATCATTTGCTGTAAGATTTGTTTTTAGCATTTCAGGATAGACGACCATTTCACAAATTCTGTCGTTTAGTGACTCTTGATAAGCAAGACAGAGTGAAGCCGGATTTTCGATAACTTCATCTTCAGAAACGACAAACTCTTTCCAGAACAATTGTTTTCTTTTCGTATAATTCTTGCATCTAAATTCGGGGCAGGGACAACCAAAAGGGCAATTTTCTTGGCCAGGGCAAATATTCCCATCCGATATAAGC
>Ga0115008_10004756_pt1 | contig 11283 bp, 9 predicted proteins | sample FraStrMetagenome_FD_87164 | JGI IMG/M metagenome (GOLD analysis project Ga0115008, IMG submission 87164) | Marine eukaryotic phytoplankton communities from Arctic Ocean - Fram Strait ARC3M Metagenome | ecosystem: Environmental > Aquatic > Marine > Oceanic | place: Fram Strait | collected 2012-06-18
AAACGACAAAGACGGACGTGCAAATCGAAAGTTTGCAGGGATCATGCAGTGGTGCACCCAATTATCAAGCTCACTAACACATGAAGGCGCGTCCTCGGGGTACAACGGTCGCTTCGGGAAGCGTTCATCTAACCAATACGCAATTGCTTGTGAATCATTTTTACTCTCACCGTCGATAGTCAAAACGGGGACAGTATTTCCCACGGGCAGTGTTTCGCTCATGTTAAATGGCGATACATAGACGGTTTCGTAAGGGATTCTTTTGTAAGCGAGAAAAGCTTGGACTTTAAGGCCGTATGGGCTGGCTGCGAAGGTGTAAAGCACGACTTTTGGAGTGTTGGATTCAACGCGTTCCATGATTAATTACTCCGAGAAAGCTGGCTTAGCGCTCGTTTAAAAAATGACGCGAACCAAGGGCTACCAACAATTTATTAGACGACATATTGGGGTATTTAAACACGATTCTTAGCTATTAAACCTAATATATTTTCCGAATTAAGCGGTCTTATGGCTGCTGAACTGCGGCTTAATTGCTGTTTAGCGGCGAATAACACCAACGCTTAAGCCTTCAATAGCAAAAAACTGTTCACGTAAATCGACTTCAATAACGTTAAATTCTGGATTCTCTGGCTCTAAATGAACCAAGTGCTTGCTGCGTGTTTTACGGAGGCGTTTAACGGTAACTTCTTCGTCAACGCGGGCCACAATAATGTCGCCATTATTAACTTCAGTCGTTTTGTGAACGGCAAGCCAGTCGCCATCATAGATGCCCACATCTTGCATGCTCTCGCCAACCACTTGCAGTAAGTAGTCTGCTCTAGGTCGAAAGAAGCTGGGTGAGATGTCGCAGTAATCATCGATATGCTCTTGGGCTAGTATCGGACTACCGGCAGCAACACGACCAATTAAGGGCAGGCCGTTGGGGGTTTCATCAATAAGGCGGATACCACGAGAGGCGCCGGGTATAATTTCTATAGCACCTTTTCTAGCGAGGGCTTTTAAGTGCTCTTCGGCGGCATTAGCTGATTTAAAGCCAAATTCTTTAGCAATGTCGGCGCGGGTAGGTGGAAAGCCTGTATCTTGGATATGTGATCGAATGAGTGAGAGTATTTGCTGTTGTCTAGCGGTTAATTTCATTCTTACACCTATTAATTGGGCTTTTGCTTAGTCATGTATAGCCAAGTGATTAAATTGCTGTTTTTTAAGCTTGCAGTAGTTAACTGTTTAAATACACAGTATGTAATTATATCCAGCTTTTCTAATAGAGCAAGGTTTTTTCGGCGGTTTCTTTTGTGTGATATTTTAGTTTTAAGGTAGGGGATGTTTTTAACAGGCTAAAAGGTGACCATTGATAGTGATAAATTGACGTTTTGTTAGGTGTTATTGTCTAGAGTCTACTATCATATAGTTATAACCAAACTTTTAATAAAACGGATTAAAGTCGTATTTTATTTACAGTTAATTATAAACAGCTGTGATTCGATGAATCCTTGGTCATAAAGCGCTTTGATTGCCCCGTTAGAGACGACTGTTGATAATATCGGTAGTTTGTTGATTAGCATGGGTTTGTCATTAATCCTGAGAGGTTATAAGCGTTTTATTTTTTTAATGTTTCACTTTATGAGTATAAAAACGTGTCAGTTATTTGTCCTAAATGTAATGGAAATGCAATGGCGACTTGGAAAAAGGCTTTTTTAAGTCCGCTTGCTGCGATGCCTTGTGATTCTTGCGGTGCTGAACTGCGTGTGACTTGGAATTCTTATTTGAAGGCTATTGCGCTGGGAAGTATTATTTTCTTATTGGGCTATTTGCAGTTTGAAGAAGGCTCTTTAAATCAATACCTCACTTTTGGTGTTGGTTTTGTGTTGATGCTTGCGGGTCAAATTTATTTTATGTCTGTTGATTTAGGCGATACCGATCCAGAAAAAAAAGAAGCGAGTGATGAAGTGTCGGAGCAAGACCCTAACTAAAAGCCGTAGTTTTGTATTCGCCTTAATTTAAAGAGTTGTTGTGAAAAAGAAAAAGCTATTTATTATTTATCATAGCCAATCAGAAACGACGACTCAGTTAGTCGAAGCGGTTGCTGCGGGTGCAGCATTAGAGCCCGATATTGAGTTAATTGTTAAACGGGCCTTTGATGCGGCTGTTAAAGACCTCGAATGCGCGGATGCCATACTCTTTGGCACGCCAGAAAATTTCGGATATATGTCGGGTGCCCTAAAAGATTTTTTTGATCGAACTTTTCATGCTGCTCAACCGCTTCAGCTTTGCACTCCTTATGCGTTATTGGTTAGCGCGGGTAATGATGGCAGTGGAGCGGTAAGAGAGGTCGATAGAATATTAAAAGGGTACCCCATGAAAAAGGTTGCCGAGCCTTTAGTTATTAAAGGTAAGTCTGATGCCGACGCCCTAGAGGCTTGCAGAACCCTTGGTCAGACCATGGCTTCTGCTTTGCAGCTAGGGATTTTTTAATGTCGGTTCTAATTAATTATTTACAATAAAAATTAAAGCTGTTTGATGTTTAGGTTTAAAGAGTCACACACTTTCTTGTAGTTAGCTTCTTCCCCTTTATGTGAAATCACACCAATACTCGCTTGCTCTGGGCGTAAGTATTTTTCTGCTACTCGTTTTAAGTCGGCTTGTGTCACGCTTAATACGGCGTCTCTAAAGGCGCTATGGTATTCAGGTGTGCGACCAAATAAGTTGTTATGGAAATGCAGCTTTGCTGTGCCCGCCGGTGATGAAGGTTTATCTAGCGAGCTAATGACACCTAGAATTGCTTCTTCTACCGCACGCCATTCATGGTCTTTTTCTAATAACCAGGCAATGGATTTATCGAAGTCATCCAATGTTTCGCCAAGGCGTGGATCACGATAAGAATAAAAGCGGAAAGCCGCAATGCTCGAATCTTGACTGGCACCGCCGCCGTAAGCGCCGCCTTGCTCACGAATAGTGGTATGCAAAAATCCATTGCGAAGAACGCCACCCAATACCGTGAGTGCAGGGGCATCTTCATGGCCGCCATTGACTGTTTGATAGGCTTTTGCGCAAAAGTTGACTTGCGTATTACACAGCCATAATTCACGCGTATTTTCTCTAATTGAAGGCAAAGAAAACTGGCTATTGGTTGCCGGTGTTTGGTCTTTCCAAAGCGATTCAACCTGCGACAAAATGCCGGCAGAGGCGTGCTCTTCACCAACAATTAAAAACTGCTGTGGGTTGCTAATAATAGCTTGATGAATACCGCTTAATGATTCCGTTAGCGCATTTAACGATGCAGGGTTTTCAAGTGAGTCATCAAGTGCTTTTAAATTCTGTATGCCAAGAATACCGCTGCTGGCATGACTAAGCTTGGCAGTGGGGCTAAAGCCTTGTGAGGCTAATGCCATTGCTAAGCTATGACCATTACCTGTGACGGACTGTTCAGCGCGTGCTCGCGACTGCGCAATGAGTTCACGAATACGTTGTGGCTCATCAAAGCGCGCGTGTTGATAGGTTTGATAGAGTAAATCACTAATGGCATCGTTATGAATATTTAAGCCTTTAGCTGAAAGTGTAAAACAGCCACTAACGTTTTGTTCATTATTGAGGTCACTTCGAATACTGCTATGCGCACTGATACCACCACACACCTGTGTCTGCCAGTTTTGCGTGGCAAGGTAATCTTTACTGCCCACACCTAAGTCGGTAAGTACTCGGTTATGAATACCGAGTAATGAAGATTGCTGTTCATTCAATGCGGGTAGCTGTGTTATGACTTGCTGGTAGCTAAGACCATTGGTGCCCTGAGGGTAAAAGGTGGCCGAACGTTTGGCTATTTGCTGTCCTGTAAAAACAGGTACATCGGTTACTGGTGGAATATCACTTAAATCCACTTTAGGTAAAACTTCAGGATCATCATCAACGGTTTGACGCTCTTTAAGTGCGGCTGTCGTGGTAATGATGTTTTGTTTTTCATCTTCAGTTAGCGTGGCTTTAATGGCCGCTAGTTTTTGCTTTTCTTCTTCAATACGTTGCTGACTAAGCTTGGTATCGGGCGTCATTACTAGTGAGACTCTGTGTTGATTGTCTATAAGTAATCGCTTCACTAACGATTTAATAAAATTTGGATCTTGGATTGATTCACGAAGCTGAGTCAGAATAGGATCAATGTTTAATGCGGCTGCGGCATCACCACGATGGATGGCAGTGGGCAGGCAAGAGAGCATTATTTGTAAGCCATAGGGATAACCGCTACCGCCAACTTCACGTTGTTGCAGTTCTAGTTGATCTAACAATGCGGTCATACGCTCTATATCAACACCATTATCGGCAACGCCTTGCAGGGCATTTAAAACGAGGGCTTCTAGCTGCTCGAGCTTATCTTCGCTGCTGCCTTCAACACCACAGACAAATACCATTTCTAAGCCTGAATCATCCATGCCACATAATGGCGATGGCGCTGTGCCTAAGTCGGTAGTTTCTAATGCAAGTTGCAACGGCGATGCGCTATTCTCAAACAGTGCCGAAGAGAGTAAGTGCGTAGACATAAGTTCAAGCGGGTCGCGGATATTACCGAGTACCCAAGCCATCACTAAATGCGTTTTATCACCTTTGGCCTCTTCTTCTGATATTGGAAAGGCTTTAGTGACTCGAATAGCGTTATCAAATTTATCTTGTAAAGGTACTTCGATACGCTTGTTTAAAGGCGCAAAGTGTCTGAGCGCGAACTCTTGAATTTTAAACTGATGTTCTTTGGCGCTAATGTCGCCAAAGGTCACAAAGGTGGCGTTGTCAGGATGATAATGCGTCTTGTAAAAGTCTTGTAGTTGCTGGTAGCTTAAATCGGTAATATTTTCTGGTTCGCCACCGCTATTAACGCCATAAGTGGTATCGGGGAATAATGATTCGCCAACGGCTTGCCAAAGCTGTGAAGAGATAGAGCTCATTGCGCCTTTCATTTCATTAAAGACAACGCCTTTGTAGACTAAATCACTTTTTGAATTGGTAGGCTCTTCAAATTCTAAACGATGGCCTTCTTGAGAAAAGTCGAGAGGGTCTAGGCGAGCAAAAAAGACCGCATCTAAATAGACTTCTAATAAGTTGTTAAAGTCTTTTTTGTTCTGGCTGGCAAAAGGATAGGCTGTCCAATCTGAACTGGTAAAGGCATTCATAAAGGTATTCAATGAACGACGAATCATCATAAAGAAGGGGTCGCGTACCGGAAAGCGTTTACTGCCACATAAGCTGGTGTGCTCAAGGATGTGCGCGACACCGGTGGAGTCAGTAGGTACGGTTCGCAGTGCCACCATAAATACATTTTCATTGTTATCGGACGCTAAATGAATATGACGCGCACCGGTGGTGAGATGCTCATATTCTTCGTACTGAATATTCAGTGATTCAATAGTGGTTGTTTTAACTAATTTAAAAGCGGATACGTCTGCGTTCATAGTTGTGCGATTCTTTTTTCGTGAATGAGAAATAAGGGTTTAAGCGTTAAGCTTTTTTTACAAATTCGGATTTTAATTTCATTGGGCCAATGCCATCAATTTTGCAATCAATATCATGGTCGCTATCGACTAAGCGTATATTTTTTACTTTAGTGCCGACTTTAACAACCAAGGAGGTACCTTTAATTTTTAGGTCTTTAATAACGGTAACTGAATCACCGTCGGCTAAGGGATTGCCGTTGGCGTCGTTAATTTTCAGTGTGTCTTCAGATTCGTTAGCGCTGCTATCGAGCGACCATTCATATCCACATTCCGGACAAATTAATAAATCTCTATCGGCGTAGGCATAGGGCGATTCGCATTTAGGGCAGGGCGGTAGTTCGCTCATAAAGTCAGATTTTCTTCTTAGTTTGAACTGTGAGTAATAAAATCAAATGGATGCTGGCTAGAGCAATAACTAGAGCAATAAAATGAGTAGTAGAGCGACTCGCCAGTCAGCTATCCAGTATAGCTGCTTTTTGAGGTGTGCCAAAGGTCTGGAGGCAGTCTTTTAGTCACTCAAGACGCTTAGGCCTTATTTTGAAGCTGATTTTTTAACCAGTTCGATTTCATAAATACGTTGCCAGTATTTACCTGTTATTAACAGCCGCTGGCTCTCTGCTATCCAAGCAATACCATTAGCAACTTCGCTAGTACCGCTTTTTTTTTCGTGAGTAACAATACGACTAAGGTCGATAAGGCCGTTGGTTTGCCCGTTTGTTGGGTCAATAATAGCGATATAGGGGCTTTGCCAGATGTTGGCCAATATGCAGCCATTCACCCATTCAAGCTCATTGAGATTTTTTAAGGGGCGACCAAGATAGCTAACATTGAGGGTTGATTGCTCTGCTAACGATAGTGGATCACGAAAGCTCAGCTGTGCTGAGCCATTGCTGGTAATTAACGACTGGCCATTATGAGTGATGCCCCAGCCTTCGCCTTGGATTTTTTGTATTTTTAGCAAGGAGAAATCAGACAGAGAATAGCGATAGACTTGCTCTGATTTCCAGGTGAGCTGAATAAGCTCATTGTCCCAGAGGGTTATGCCTTCACCGAAGACACTTTTTTTGAGTGCTCGGTGTTGAATGATTTCACCGGTATCGATATTAATTTGGCTAATACTTGAGTGGCCGTATTGACCCGTCGACTCAAAAATTTGTCTTTGATGATAAAAAAGCCCTTGGGTAAACGCATTACTGCGATGTGGGTAAGTATTATGAACTTTAACGTTCCATTTTACTGGAGCAGCTTTAGTTGAAGAGCTTAGTGAAGCGTCAGTTTTAACTGCACTGCAGTGAATAGGAGATGTATTATTCTCCGCGGCATAAGAAAGCGCTTGTCCGCAAACAAGAATGAGCGTTAGTAAAAACCTTATGGGCATTTTTGAAACAATCATAAGCTTATGTGCCACGTATTAATTGACGCACTAGAAAGCGTGCGGGAGCAATACTTTGTCGCAGTTTATCACCAATCGGCATAGGGCTGCCTTCAATTTGTGCCAATAAAATTTCGGATGCAAGTGGTGCTGTGGTGTAGCCATGTGAGCCATAGCCAGTGCTGACATACAGGCCATTTTCAAGCGAGGCGAGCTGTGTGGGCGTTTGTTTCGCATCTTTTTTTAAGCATGCAAATTGCTGCTTAAATACTTCTGCTGCTGGAATAGGGCCAACTATAGGTAAATAGTCGGGTGCTACGCAGCGAAAGCCAACGCGACCTTCTAGGTTGTCGGTAGCCTGCTTTTCTAGTTCATTTTGCCACGGCGAGTTTTCGCTAAGCATAATGTGTAGGTTGTCGATATTGGTTTGGTGATCAGCCGTTAATACTTTGGGATTGTCATCTTTAATGGCGTAAGTAGCGCCAATAGAATGACTGCCATTATCAGCGGGCGTAATGTAACCGCGCTGACAAACCGCCATAGCCAAATTACTACTCGTAGGCGTTGCAGGTAATGTCGTGGTTTGTCCGCGCATAGACCTTAACGGTAGCCAGCGGGTTTTTTCAAATTGATGACTGATTTGGCCAGTAGCAATAATGGTAATGTCGGCTGTAATGTTATTGGCTGTGTCGTTGCTTTTATTTCTGAGGCTGTCGCATTCAACTGTCCAGCTCGCGTCATGATGCTGCAGCGCGCTTATTTTTGTTTCACCATAAAAATGAATATTGGAATGTGCAGTTAACGATTGGCAAATAGCTAGTGGGTCTATCCAGCCAGATTCAGGATAATGTATACCATTATGATGAGTGGTAATGCCACTTAGCTGGCTGGCTTGTTCGGCGTTAACGTTTTGCCGAGAGTAAGCCTCTGGGTTCAATGCGAGCATCTCGTCACTTAACTGCTCATCAAGTTTCAGCATGCCATTAAGTCCCTTCGTTAGGACGCTATCATCAAGTGCTTGATAGAAACGTATGGCATAGTGAAAGGCGGCTTCATGAAAATCGGCAAGGTGTGATCGTTGCTGTGCTGTACGCGCGTAGAGCACTGCGCGATCATTACCGGAGGCGGCGCCGGCAACGGTTTTTTCGGCATCGATAAGTGATACTTGCCAGCCACGTTGAGCAAGTTTATAGGCGATAGTACAGCCTGCTATTCCTGCACCTATGACGATGGCGCTACGCTGCGTATTACTTAATGAGGGCGTAGGCGGGTAGCGGTAGTAACAAGGCGATAGGCTGAAATTCTTGCGTGAGCGTTTTCGGTTATGACTGATGTTTTCAGTTTTTTCTATGATCTGCTGGCTATTAAAATGCGCCATTAACATGTCGCGCTTATTCTTGAAGCCTTTAGTTTTGTTAACCACAAAGCTATTGGCTCTAAGTTGATCGCACACTTGTCGTGCCACTGAAAAAGACGCAACCGTTGTGCCGTCTGCGCTATGCCTTGCAATCAGAGTGAATAACGCGTCTTGCCACATAAGAGGGTTTTTAGCTGGGGCATAGCCGTCTAAAAGCCAGGCATCCACAATTAGGCCACTGTTAGCTGGGCTATCGCTATTTATTAAGTGGCTTGTTGGATAATGTTCAAGTCGACTCAGGCATTCGGTGGCGTCACCTAATAAAACAATCAGTTTAACGGGATGCTGAGTATCGCTATCAAAACTCAGCAAATACTCTCCGCCAATAGGGTCGGGATATTGACTTAACAGTGCTTCGGCAAGTTGCGGGTAAGGGTTGTAATGGGCAATGCTTTTTTCAAACGCTGCACGCGTTAAGGGATAGAGTTCGGTGGTGTAAAAGTAAAGTGTTTTAGATGCTTGATTCTGGCCTTGCTCGCTATGCACTTTTCGCCATAAGTCCCAGCAGGCAAGAAAGTTTAGCCCTGTACCAAACCCAGTTTCGGCAATGACAAATGGCTTGCTAGAAACACGGTTAGTATTTTGGTTGCTGGCGTCATTATCAATATTAGTAAGTAGGCTGTCTTGCCAGCGTTGTTGCAGCTTATTACCCTTAAGAAAAACGTGTTCACACTCTTCAGCGCCTTGTCCTGCCGTATAGTAGATATCCTCAAAGCGAGAGGAGCGAAGGCCGCCATTAATATCGGTAATTAGCTGTTGGCTGCTGGTGCAGCTAATAGCTTGGTTGTGGCTGGCTTGACTCATTTATTCAGGTGTCATCTTTTGGTTGAAAGTGTGTTTAGTGTGCTGCTGATCCTTTGTATCATACCTGTGGGCATGGCTTATGTCATACGTAAACGCGAGTGATATTTTTACATCAGCATGTCATATAATGAGAGTGATAGCCGCTTAGGTGGTTTGTCTGTTTATTTGCTGGCTAGGTGATGATATGTCTAAAAAAATAGAAGAAGAAATTAGCGTTTGGCTTGAAGCGGTGATTATTGGCCTGCAACTCTGTCCTTTTGCGCTTAAGCCCATTCGAGAGGCGCGGCATAGAATTTTTGTTAGCGATACAGACGATAAAGCCGAGCTACTGGCTGATTTACAGCAAGAGTGTGAGCGTTTAGATAATGTGCCAGTAGAGAGTTTAGAGACTACGTTAATCGTTTTACCTAACATGATGCAGGATTTTTATGACTTTAATGACTTTTTATCGATAGCTAATGATTTGCTAGCCGATGCTGGCTGGGAAGGCGTCTATCAATTAGCGAGTTTCCATCCTCGTTATCAGTTCGCGGGAACACAGCCAGATGATCCCGAGAATTTAACGAATGCGTCGCCGTATCCAGTAATTCATATTTTACGAGAGCAGAGTGTAGAGCAAGCTATTGATGCTTATGATGATGTGAATAAGGTTCCTGAGCGAAATATTCAACGGATGAATAGTTTAACCCAAGCAGAGAGGGCGCGATTATTTGGTTTTTTACCTAAGCTCTCTTAGTTAATAACGGCCAAATAATAAGTCTATATCTGAAGTATGAATTCGCTTTAAGAGCTTGCAAGTGAATCCTTATAATAAAAGCGATATCAGTGTCTAGCGTTAAACCTGTATAAATGTCTAAGAAATGTAAAAAGATGAAAAAGCTCAGTAAAATCAGAATTTTAGCTAGTGCTTGGCGTGCTTAATTGTTACTTTTAAGCTGTTAGTTGTTTTTATATTTTTTAGTTTTTTTTTTGCTAAATTCCTAACACTTTTGCTATGTTTTGACTAAGCTGTATAAAAAGAATAAATTTTTACCGCCAACATATAAAAATGTCTAAATTAAGCGAGCTGCTTAACTTGCTTTTAAGTGTGCTTGTAAAAGTTCGGTCAGATATTTTCTACGTTCTATGATGTATTGGTTTTAGCTTTATAAGTTTGAGTGTTATTTAATATAAATAGAAAAATATTTGATTTCTTAAATATTGCGAGGTTTCCTTATGAAAGGAATCATATTTACTGAATTTTTAGAGTTGGTGGAAACGACATTCGGCTATGGTGTTGCTAATGCCTTATTAGAAGGTTGCGACCTTCCTTCGGGTGGCGCTTATACGGCAGTGGGGACTTATGATCATGTTGAAGTGCTGACACTTGTTGGTCAGTTGCAAAAGTTAACTGGTACGCCTGCTTCTGATTTGCTTGAAGCTTATGGGGAATATTTATTTCCTACATTGGCTAGCCAAATGAAATCTATGTCTTTGAGTTTTGATGGTTCATTAGAATTACTTTGCTCAATCGAAAGTATTATCCATAAAGAAGTACTCAAGCTTTACCCTGACGCTGAATTGCCGTCTTTTGATATTGAAAAAATCAACCCTCAAGAAATACTCATGGAATACCGTTCATGCAGACCTTTTGCACATCTTGCTAAAGGCCTTATTGCTGGCTGCGCTACTTATTACGAAGAAAAACTTTCGGTTTCAATGAAGCATTTAAATACTGATACTGATTTTCACACATTAATTTCTGTGAGGCAGACATGATTAATAATGATGAAGCAGTTGAGCTTGTATATTTACGAAAAAAAATTGATCGTGAAAAATCAGCCCGTTTGCAAGCAGAAGTTTTACTCGAAAGAAAAAGTACTGAGTTGTTTGATATTAACCGACGGTTATATGAGGCTAATGAGCATTTAGATATTATTGTTGCGCGGCGAACAAAGGCCTTAAAGGTTACGACTCAAAGGGTAGAAGTGACTTCTGAGGAGTTGCAAAATACGGTTAACCGTTTGAATCTTGTGCTGGATATTGCTAACGCAGTTACATGGATGTTTGATGTTCGTAATCTGACAATGGATCTTGCGGGTAAGAGTCAGAGTCTTTTGGGTATTGAGCCCATTAAGGAGTTATCTGCAAATCACTTGTTATTACGTATTCATGAGGATGATAGAAAAGGTATAGTTGATGAGCTGAGTTTGGCGATTAAAGAAAGCCGGGCGATT
>Ga0115008_10004757_pt1 | contig 11281 bp, 15 predicted proteins | sample FraStrMetagenome_FD_87164 | JGI IMG/M metagenome (GOLD analysis project Ga0115008, IMG submission 87164) | Marine eukaryotic phytoplankton communities from Arctic Ocean - Fram Strait ARC3M Metagenome | ecosystem: Environmental > Aquatic > Marine > Oceanic | place: Fram Strait | collected...
TTCCTTCATTCCAGAAGCTCATATTTTATTTTAGGTGCAAGGCAAATGGTGATCGCGTCCTTCTCTTCACCCAGTTTACATCTATGCTTGATATCTTCGAAGATTACTGTCTTTGGAGAGACTACAAATACTGCAGACTCGACGGTGGAACGGATCATGCCGACCGAACTGAATCCATCGATGCTTACAATGCTCCAAACAGTGAAAAGGTAACATGTCGTCTCAATCTGATCAATATTTTTTCTATTTTTAGTTTCTCTTCATGCTTTCAACAAAAGCTGGCGGTTTGGGAATCAACTTGATGACGGCAAACGTTGTAATCATCTACGATTCGGATTGGAATCCGCAGAACGATCTTCAGGCTATGGATCGTGCTCATCGAATCGGTCAGAAAAAGCAAGTCTACGTCTACAGGATGATCACAGATGAGTCTGTCGATGAGCGAATTATCGAGAGATCTGAGCTTAAAATGCGACTTGATAGCGTGGTCATTCAATCGGTATGTTTTTTGAGTTACTTTGGGCTAACGTCTTTTTCAGGGACGACTGGCAGATCAGAACAAAAAGCTGAATCAGAAAGAAATGCTGAATATGATCCGCCACGGAGCAAGCAAAATCTTTGCTGGAGAAGGAAAAGACTCGCTTAATGTCGATCTCGATATTGATGAAGTCCTCGCGGCCGGTGAAAAGAAAACTGAAGAGCTTACTGCCGAATATGATAGTAAGAAGCTCACGTTCGTGTTCACTGATTAAAATATATTTCAGAGATTGGCGAGAACGCCGCGCAAAAATTCACGTTCGATCAAGATACAGACTACACGTGTCACGTGTGGAACGGCGTCGACTTCCGAGACGAGAAGAAAAAGGAGAACAAGCTCATCGATGTTTGGATCGAGCCACCTAAGAGAGAGCGTAAAGCCAACTACGCCGTTGACCAATATTTCAAAGAAGCTCTACGTGTTAAGTAAGACCCTAAAGCTATCTTATGAACGTCTCTTAATTTCTATTCTAGTGATCCAAAAGCACCAAAAGCTCCTCGACCCCCAAAACAGCCGGATATTAGAGACTATCAGTTCTACCCTCACGAACTTATTCCTCTTCTTGAGCAAGAAGTGTACGCGTATCGAAAACAAGTCAACTACAAAGTACCAATTGATCCTGAAGCTGAAAATCCCAAAAAAAAGCAAAAAGCGGAGCAGGAAAAAATCGACAGTGCAGAAGCGCTTACAGAAGACCAAATAAGAAAGAAATTGTTTTGTGATGACGGAGCAATTTTTAACATTTTTTAACAGAACAGAGAGACGGGTATTTGCAACTTGGATTTGGGACCTGGTCGAAGAGAGACTTCAATGCGTTCATCAAGGGAAGCGAAAAATTTGGCAGAGGCGATATTAGGAGCATCGCTGCAGAGATTGAAGGAAAGAGTACTGGCGAAGTAACTGAATATCACACGGTTAGTCATACTTACAAACAAGTTTTTAATGTTTTTAGATATTCTGGGATCGTTACGAAGAAATCCAAGATCATGAGCGGCTGATCGCCATAATCAGCAAAGGAGAGGAGCGGATCGAAAAGAAAATCCGCATGAAAAAGGCGCTTGCTCAAAAAGTAGCGAGCTACAAATTTCCAGAAATCCAGCTTCGAATACCGTACATGTACGCTGCTGGAAATCGCAAGAACTATACTGAAGAAGAAGATCGATTCCTTGTCTGTAAATTGGCGGAATTTGGCATGGATGCGGAAAATGCGTACGACGAAGTCAAAGCGACCATCAGATACGACCCGAAGTTCCGATTTGACTGGTTCTTCCGAAGCAGGACGAGTGCAGAGCTTCAAAGGCGTTGCAACCAGCTCGGTAAATATTCCTAGAGCTCTCGAATTTCCATCTGAACTTCAGTGAACATTATCGAGCGAGAAATCAATGGTCCCTCAAAAGACGACGATAATGAGAAGAAACGCAAGCGAACTGGAAATAGTAAAAACGCAAATGCAAAAAAACAAAAGATCGAAAAAGCATAGAATAATTCACTTCTAAATAGTATCACATTCTCACACATGTATTTAGCACTGCCTTTTACCAACATTCGAATCTCGTGTCAATTTAATTTTGATGCAATTAAAAACAACTCTTTTATTTTATTTATTTTTTTAGATTTTGAAGATGGGCGAAGGGTTGGTAATTTCGGATAGAGATACGACCTTTAATCTTATCGGGCGCAAGGATTCCACTCAAGTTTTTCATAACTGTGATACTTGTCGCTTGCCAATCGTTACATATGGCCGCATGATCCCCTGCAAGGTTGGTCTATTTCGTAGAGCTCTATCGTTATAAATTTTAGCACGTTTTCTGCTTCAATTGTTCCTGTCAATCGAGAAAAACTGGTGGTTCATGTGCTCGCTGTAACGACACAGTCCAGAGAATCGAAAAGTGCCCTCGCGGAACAGTGTTCGTCTGCCGCGTGCAAACTTGTAGAAGAACTTACCTTTCTAATCGTGATCTTACGGCTCATATTAAACATCGACATAAAAAGAATGAGGCATTAGCGATGGGGCGACAAATCATGCCGACAGCGACACCGGCTCACCCCGCCGTTCAGGTAAAAATTGAATAAAAATTTTTTTAATGCCATTTTGAGGCACCGACTGCAGTGAAATCAGAACCGGTAATTACTGGCCATTCGGGAGCACCGCCATTAGTTCTTCACCACGGTCAAACTGGCGGTTTACAGCAAGGAAATCAAGGACAGCCTCAACAGTTTGGTAATCAAGGCGGTACTCCTCAACAACGCCGTGGGCCGCCTCCACCAGCCGCTGCTGCTCAATGGGGCCGATAACTCTTCATCCTGCCTAATTTTTAAAATAGCAAAATTCCATCAACTTCTATTTTTAAAATATGACCTGTTTAGAATGGCTTTTCAATACAACGGAGGCTCAATCGTCGGCATGTCTGGCGACAACTGCGTCTGTATCGCTTCCGATAACCGATATGGTCAACAGCTTCACACAATATCAACCGATTTCCCCAAAATCTTCAAAATCACAGACAAAATCTTCGTCGGACTCTCAGGTCTTGCTACAGATATCCAGGTAATTGAGTTCAAATAATCCATCTGACAGTAAAATTCAGACAGTTTTGAACAAGATAAAATACAAGGTGAACATGTACGAGTTGCGTGAAAACAGAAAGATGAGCCCGAAATGCTTTAAGACCATGGTGTCCAACTTGCTTTATGAACGACGGTATGATTGCACAAATTAACTATTGTTGTTAATCCATGTTTTAGATTTGGGCCTTTCTTCGCCGAGCCAGTTATTGTTGCTCTCAATGACGATGGAACTACCATGCTTTGCGGTTTGTAAAGTCTAATTCGAGTGATTTTATAATATTTTAGGAATGGATTGCCTTGGTGCTGCTGAATCGCCAAAAGATTACGTCGTCGCAGGAACCGCAGCAAACGAAATGCACGGTCTCGCGGAGGCTTACTGGCGCCCTGATATGGTACAAGCTGTAAATTTGTTTTTGTTGCTGATATTCTTGTTTTTAGCCAGCAGAGGAGCTCTTCGAATGCGTCTCGCAGACAATGCTCTCAGGATGCGATCGAAACGCCGCTTCCGGCTGGGGAGCCACTGTAACCATCGTCCAGAAGGACAAGATCATCACCCGAAAGCTGAAAGCGCGAATGGACTAGCCACATTTTTTCTACAAGTTCAAATATTAAAATCTGCGTTCTACATGTATATCGCCCGCCATATGCGAGCCAACCTCTTTCTGCTTAGATTTGTTCACATGCAATAAAATTGACAGATACAGTTACTTATCGGCTCTCGTTTGCTTCTTGTCGTGTTTTTCGAATGATAAAAAAGGTTTTACGCGAGAAAGATGATTTCGAGATATAATTTTAGAATGCATCAGACTCCAAGGGAAGTGATTAATCTTAAAAGATTTCTTCATCGAACAGAGCATTTTGTCAAAACAAACGTTTCGTATATCCACCCTGGCATGTTTCAAAAGCATCATGAAATGTAGATTTGCAATCAACAAGGATTAAATTTATTGATAAAATTTATTTTTATTCTGTTAACTTATAAACAATCAGCCATCTGATTGATGTCTTAGGCACGAAAAAAAAGGATTAAATCGTGAGAATTCTAAATCAGTTTTTGAAATATGAGAAGATACACTTCGATTTTACTTACAATCGCTGCGAGAACGTTTGGAGAATATAAAAAAGCTGGAACTTATTACATCCGGTAATGGCCGTTCTTCTACTTTTCATTGAACTCGCGTAGATGAGTGTTTGTCGTACAACATGCGGATCGTCGCCTGTGAACAGTACTTGAAATCGAAAACGGACGAGGGAGATAGTTTGATGAAAATTTCGCGAGTTTCAGATTTGGAAGCGCGACAGGTAATATTTATCAGTATTTGCAGCTGAACCGCTAATTGGTGTGCTTGAGTCTCATTAACTTGATTTTTTATGTCCTCAAATATTTGTTGGCGCGAAATTCTCAAAATTAGAAGCAAGAGCTTATTTTTTTGGATTCCGCTTTTATTTTCAGTGTATTTTTGAAAAATATGGAATGCTCATATTTCTAAAAGCTCTTCTGAGCAAACTCTTCTTCTAGCCCGTCTTTGTGTGTTCCAGTAGAACAATAGCCAGTGAGCTACTACAATTTTTTATAGAGAAAAGTTTTCGACTTAGTAGCGCGCAGAAATTATAATCCATAGTCAAGGATAATCGAGCCAACTGAACTCACACGCATCTTCAGCTAATTCGTTGATCTCGAGATGGAGTAATAAATTTCACAAGTATCCAATTTTCAGCTGTTGCTGCGCGGACATGCACAGCGGGAGGCGCGGCAAAGAGAGAGCCTTTTGACAAAGAAGCCTCCCAAAATCCAGGATAAGCAATTGACACTTCGACAACGGCGGATTCTTTTGTTAGGTATAGATTTTTTCCGAATTTCGAGAGATTTATTTGTACTCAAGAAAATGATGATAAGGCGAGATCGACATCTTTTGGTTCAAATGAAGACCCGGCGGATGCAAATGCTCTTGCGACGGAGACATTAGGACTTGGTTACTTGACGTCTATACGAGTAAAATCTAACATTTGACCTTCAGAAAAATTATTGCCCGCGCATCGTGAGCATACCATGCTTTATTTGATTTTGATTCTGACGTACCAACAGAAACTCGTGATAGTTCTACGCGAGTTTTTAAACAGAGATGATTCTTTGGAATTTTCATGCAAGGTGAACCTCCACCTTTTCCCACTGATGCATGAAAATCAAATTTTGAGCCTACTGGAGCGTTAAAAAAACTAAAGAACAAGTGTAAATAAGGAAGCTTAAAACTCAAATAACCCGATGAGAAGAGCTGACGAGAATGCTGAAAGAGCAAGCTCGCAATACGAAAGATATTGTGGGAGAAGACAACAAACTTCTCGGCGAAATTGGTAAGTCCTGAGATCCGTTTTGGGTTCTTTGTGAAAAGAATTAATAATGAACTTGTTTTCCGCCAGATGTCTCGATGGACAATAATATTGAGAACGTCCGGAAGGCGACGAAAAATATTGAAGGCTGGGATCGAAAGTTTTTTTTGTCAGCGGTTATTGTTACATAATTTCAGCTTGAACTTTTCATATTTAAATATTCTCAAGAGAGGCTTCTGTAAGGTAAATTTTTCTATCCCTAAACAAAGAAATCCTGCAAATTGGAGGAAGCGTCAAGGCAAGGCATACACTGGACGTCATTTTATCACCATTTTTGGCGTACCTCAACGAGAGAACAAACATACAAAGTGGCAAATGAATATCAATTCCATTTTTTGACATTCTGATTTTTTTTTTACTTTTGAGAGTCGTTAAGTCAAAATGATGATTCAAGAGTGATTTTTCTGACGACAATAGTTCAGGAACAATATTTGATTGATAGAACTCACAAAAATTAGATGAAAGATAATTTTTAGATGAGTGAGATCCTTTAAAAGAGATAAAAAACGAAAAAACCAAGAGTTTTGTTTTTTTTTCGAATTGTTGAAACATCCAGTCAGCCTGGAAAAAGTGGTTCTTATTATTCGTCGTGCTGATAATTTGGCTGGCCATGATCGTCGTTATAACTACAGTTCCGAAACTAAATTGATGTCCACGTCAATTTTTTGAATGTTTCAGCTAATCCCCTTGTCAATATTTCGAGTGCAATAAATTTTCAAAATTTTGAAACTCCTCTGCAAACAGAAAATATCTAATAGAATGCGCGACGAATGGTTTCTGGCGGCAGTCTGCTTTCTGGCCTCTGCCGAGCATGCATTCGGAGACGATCGGCTCGATCATAAAGAGATAAATCCAAGAAAACTTGAAGAAGCGTTCAGTGAGGATGACGAAATCGAATCTGACGAAGACCTGCCCATTCATGAAAGAGGTCCTCTTAGAGGAAGAAGGCAACTGGATCTTTCAAAGGTGATTTTTGCTACTTCTCCAATTGTCAATATTTTTGATTAATGTTTGCTCGATCAACATCTTTGGACAATATCATTCGGAACTTCTGTTAAAAGAAACGAATTTTGGAAGTGTTAGAACTACCGCTTTCCGGATCAATTTACGCACTACTTTAGGAATTCGCTTTTGATCAGTGAAACGCGAGCGTCAAAAATCTATAGACTTGAGCAGACATCGAAATTTATAAGCGAGAACTTTTGTTTGCCGACGAAGAGAAAAATTCCTTTGAGGACCAATATTGGCTTATCATTATTTTTGGACCTTCTGATCGAAAACACGCCTCGCATTTTCTGACCATCTTTAAATACATCTATTTAAAAAGGGGTCACCTGGTCAAATAGAACAGATTATAAGTAAATTCTGTCCCGACAGTCCGTATAATTACGTATGCTTTGCACTCGTGTCAAGGGTTTGCACGGATTTGCTGACGTTCTGGCCAAACACAGCCAAAAAATGTGGTCTTGTTGAAGTAGCAGAATCTTGGGGACAAGAGAATTTATCACTGAACTAAAGTTTTTTAAGCTGGACATGTCTGATCCACTTTCTGTAACAGCGGCTTCCAAAGCCGGCCAATCGATCATGGTTTTCGTCGACATTCGCGGTGATCCAACGGAAGGCGAGCGCGATCAAATCACGCTATTTTGGGAAGCAAACTTGTTAAACGCGCACAGTATTGAGGCGAAACGTTTTATGATCAAGTCAGATAGGTATATTAAATTTTTGTATATTTGACTTTTAAATTTTCTTGAAAGAGTGATCTTTCAACTCGACCATGGGGAGAATATCATTGAGCTGGCTGCTGTTTTGCGGAGAGAAGACAGGTGCTTCTCGTTCGAGGTCGAAAGTGTATATTTTCTCTGCCCTGGACATCCGCAGTGGGATCCGAAAAATCCAAGCGCGACAAGAAAAAGCCTAAAAGATGAAGGAAAGTGGAAAGGTAACGACTGGCGTCCTGAAGGCTGGAAAGAAAGGCTTGAATACACAATGGATACCGAAGATAAACTCGCGCCAAAAAAGAAATCAAATTTTAAGTGGAAAAAATCAGTAAAAACTGAACTATGATAACGCCAATGAAAACTTATTTTCACATTTTATTTATTACCTATTTTATAATTACTTCGTGAGTTACGTTTCGGGAGTTTGCAATGAGAATGTTTCCCTGTTCAAATATTCATCAACTCTGTGCCTTCAAGCTTTGCTTCACTAGCTTCTAATTTTCCCACGATTTTAGACGGGATGAACAAAAATCGAGAAAGACGGAAAACGATACTGTAAATACAATAATGAGCTACAAAAATGCAGACACTCCTGGGTACATTACCGCCAGAGTACAGTACTTGGACGATACCGACCCCTTTTCAAGCACCAATTTCCCAGAACCCACTCGACCCCCTTCCTACACCTTTTCTGTACATATTCCAATTGCCGAATGCCTCGCCGGAGTTCACCGCCTCTTGATGGCTCCTCATCGACTGCACGATTGCACTCTACAGCTGAGCCACACGCACAGTTATTTAGGATCGGATTCTTAAAAAAAGTGAAGAAGGCTTATCGCTCGAGCTTCAAAAGCTCGTTCTTCCGAATCAGATTCTTTTTGTTTTTGATAAGACATGGTGAAAATCCCCTTGTCAACTTTCAAAAGTCGTCTTGTCGGATCAACTTGCCTATAAGATCACTTTTAAAAGGTCAGACTCATCCAATTTACGGTCCTGCTCGTTATATTTTTATTTTTTTACATAAATAAGCACTAGTGGATCTTCAATTATTTTGACAATGCAGTCGATTTATATCAAAAGCACTGAAAGGCTTGGGATCGAATCGCTTCGATTCAAGTGGCTTTTCTATTCAGCCAGCTGAAACATGAGTTCTCAGAGTGACGACAAACTGTACGTTGAATTTACAGACTGCTCTTGTAATAAGAGTTTAAAGTTTAAACAAGAGATGTATCTTTAATCAAAAAGGCTGGGAGTTATATTTTCTCTATTTTTGTAATTTTTTATATAAAGTTCACAATCATTGAATTGCTTTTTCTTGAGCCGGCGCCATGTTAATGACAGTCGATGTGTCTGATACGCACCGGCGTGAAATAATTGAACAATTAGAATTTCGAGTTTGCCCCTTGATCGACCAACAAAAAGAGCTTTATCTTATTTTTTCGCTTCTTCTTTTCAATGGCCAATTTGTACTATCTAGGTTTGTGATAACGCTTCGATTCCCCAGTAAAGAGCTTTTCCGCTGAAATATTCATCTGCGCGGATTTTTCCGCCTAATTGTAGGGCTTTTCTCCGCACGAAAGTATTTTGCTAGGCGGCAAGAGCGAATTTCAAAAGCGAGAGAAAATGGAAATTTTAGACTTTTACGAATCCGTTTATGAAGACTTGGAATCGTCGATCGACGAGCAACAAGAAGAATTAGCCACTTTTGGGTCGGACAGAAGACATTCTGTTATTCTACGAACGAAGCTTTCTGTCCGGTGAGCTTTCCCACAATCGTTTGTTTACTCAAACGCGAAATCTAGAGTCCATGCCTGTATTGAGAAACTGTACAACACGCGCGGGCGAGAACTCCGCCGCGCGCTCTTCTCGCTCAAGCAAATCTTCGCTGACGATGAAGAACTCGTCCACGAGTTCGTCGCGCGCGATGGTCTCACTTGCCTGGTCAAAGTCGGCGCGGAAGCAGACCAAAACTATCAAAACTACATTTTGCGCGCGCTTGGCCAGATAATGATTTATGTCGACGGGATGAATCGCGTCGCTGATCATATCGAAACATTGAAATGGCTTTATTCATTGCTAGCTAGTAGGGTACGTGTGCAGCAATAGGTTAACTCTTGACGGGAAAAGTACAACTTGTGAAAAAACAGGTGCATATGATTTTGAAGAGCTAAATAGCTCTTGTCTCAACAATTGTTCAAAAAAGTGCAATTTTGAGGCCAACAAAATCACCTGGTGATTGCCCCATTGTCTGAAGTTTTTTGGACACCGTGCCAAGCACACGAGCGTCGGGGAAATCCGGCTTTAGCGGCTGGGAACAAATTTTAAAATTGACTGAACCTCTTTTTTTTAGTTTCGACTCGTCGTAAAGACGACACTTAAACTTCTTGTCGTTTTTGTTGAATTTTCGGACGTTAATTGCGCCAAGCTGCTGGAAGCGATACAGGCGATCGACGAAGCTCAAGGTAATTTACGTTGTGTGATCAGCTTGGAGAGATGGCGTTTTCCATCGCTGAGATTTTGGAGGCAAATAGAAAATGACAGATTTTTCATTTTTTAATACCGTATTGACAGTTTTGAATTCGCAGAATTCAATAAACCATTCAAAAATGTGGTCAATGGAAAATTGAGTATTTTTCTAATAAAAATAATGTCAGCATAAACATAGTTTGTTGAGTTGTAAAAGTTTAATTTAAAAATCAAGGAAGAGAATAAAAAATTTAGGTATTGTTTTCAATTTTTTTGTTCAATTTTGACCGATTTCCGTTCCTCTTTTCATAGTGCTCAATTCCAAGTCGTGTTTATCATAAATAGGCGCTATTGTAATCATTCAAAGGGAATACTTCGAATTTTGAAAATACTGTCGGAGGAGGAAGCGGTGAACGGCCGCTTTCATGCTGGCTTTACCAGCCGATCGCCTCGGAACAATAACTCAGCCCCGACGGCAGACACCTCTTCAAGCATGTTTGATTTATGAAATTTACGTATTTTTAATAACTTAATAACACACATTTACGGTAAAAAATTGGATTTAAGCTTCAAACAAGAGGATTTACGTTTTTTTAGGGCATAAATTGTTTTTCAACGTTATGAAGGTGCTTGACGAGCAAGATGGCATTGACTCTGAACTTTTGGTTTTCGCGATGACTTTGATCAACAAGACAATGTATGGCATCCCGGATCAAGATACTTTTTACGACGTTGCAGATGCGCTTGAAATGCAAAACATCGACAAGATCCAGGAGCGCTACAGGAGCAAAAAAGGTTTAGACAAAAAAGGCACGGAGTCACTAAAATCACAAATCAATGCGATGATTTTAAATTTGCACTTTCACTAACTCGGGCTAGTTAGTTGCTGGTTTTCTAAAATAAAACAAATTTACTGTAGTTATTTTTAATTAAATATTTTCATTGAAAATGTTGTAGAACTTTGTAGTTACTTGAAACCGGAAGTCCAAAATTAAAAATTTTCACTTTCATATTTTTTAAATGACATGAAGAGCTACGCACGGCATTCCCAATTTTACAGCCAATAAACTAGAGCACCTGGTTTTATTTTTTATTCCACTCAAAAAAGAAATTATAATTGTAAAAATATTCTGCGAGTAGATGACCCAGATGACCCCCCACCAGCCGAGTTGCTCGAACAGTTCAATCAATTCGACTTGGCGCTGCAAAATGAAGGAACCGGGTTGAACATGTTTTTTGATAAAGATTACGCTTCTCAATTCGGAATTTATCTTGCTAAACATGACCACCGTTGTTTATTATAAAATTGATAAAACCGCATCTTTATTTTTTAAGACTAAAATAAGTTTTACTTATGAATATCAACGATTCATGTGATCAGCGCGTGGTCATCTTCAACTTGATTATTATTTTACTCAACCCCACTCAAAGATGAAGAGGAAACTAAAAAGGACGTCTCTGTGATGCTCCGGGAGCGTCGCAAGTCTGATGCTGGCCGAATATCCTTCAGAAAACGAGCGTCCATCGGAAATCTTCAGATTCCGTCGTCTATTGCTGAGAAGTCTCCTTCAGCTCTCAAGTAAGTTTTTTTGATTTTCAA
>Ga0115008_10004759_pt1 | contig 11279 bp, 8 predicted proteins | sample FraStrMetagenome_FD_87164 | JGI IMG/M metagenome (GOLD analysis project Ga0115008, IMG submission 87164) | Marine eukaryotic phytoplankton communities from Arctic Ocean - Fram Strait ARC3M Metagenome | ecosystem: Environmental > Aquatic > Marine > Oceanic | place: Fram Strait | collected 2012-06-18
CATTGCCATATATGGCGTAAAACTGTCAGAAATCTTTTGAAATTTCATTTGAAAAAGCGACCAAAATACGACCAAAAACACGACCAAAACAGCGACCCGACCCGACCCGACACGACCAAAAATGTTCGTGATTTGTGAGGGAGCGACCCGACACGACCATAGAAATAGGTGGTCGGTGCCGACCCTAGATCATGAATGAGTTTTTGTTGTACAACCGGCAGCTGCCATCTTCTCCACAACTTTTAAGAGTGTTAATAATGTGTCAACATTGATGGAGTATATTTTTTACCTTTGTTGCCAAAGAATGCAAACGCTGTCGACCAGTTTGCCGAAAATAATCGGTCCTGGAATCGAACCGAGCAATCGAAGCATGACGATATTCATGCCCATTGCTTGAGATCTGAGTTGAGGAGGAACCATTCGCAGGATGGAGTTCGTAGCTGGCACTCCATTCAGGAAAGTAAAGAACAAAACGAGGAATTCATACGCGAGAAAAACAGCAAAATGACATTGCTTCTGATTAGGACAAGCACCGACAGAAACTTCGACGTTTTCAGGTTCAGGCAGACAGTCACATTTTGTTATCGCAGTAAGATTATTACTATCGCAGCCGGCAAAACAAGTTGAAAAGTAGCTGACACCGTTGACGCAAATTGGATCGAAAATTTCAAAGGAACATGGACATTCCGAGTTCTCGAAGCACGTGTCATCAAAGTTTGCAAGGGAAAAATCGTTGAGATCGAGGTCGTTGTCAGTGAAATTTTGGTTCAGTAAAGATTCTAATAAATATATTTTTAATAGATGTTTTCCCATATTTTTGCGTAATTGAATGAAGTTTACCTTTTACTGTTTCGTATTTAATATTCGCTCCGGCAAAAACAGTCTCGTCGCAATGATAGAATCCGACAAACGAGAAGCCAAGTGAGATCAACAAGCTTGTCAGACCAAAAAGCAATTGCTTCTTTACCGATGGCTTCGCTTTACCAACCCATATTCCTCCAACAGTTTGCCCAACTGCTCCAGCAGCAACAGCAACTGCGCCAATTGCGATAGCAGCTGTTCCTGCGTCCATGCCAAATACCTCTTCGATATATTTAGATCCGTAGGTAGCAGTGATGGACACGAATCCAGCTTCAAAACCGCCAGTCATGATGATGAAAACAAATGGGACATTTCGAAGCAAAGTGCATCCAGATCGCCACCAGTCGCTCGGTGATCCCGATTCTTCGTGCGTTTTGCTTGTTTGGCCCTTCTGAATTTCATTCACGCGCATTTCTTGCTTTCTATCAGCGTCTTTAAGCTTGCCTGGCAGTCCTGCCATAAGAAGTCCTGAAACAAGCCCTGCAATTCCGCCGATAAGGAATCCTAGCCACCAGTTTCCGACCCAAAGCGCGTTGTCTGAGTTCATGCCGTCAGGCTGCATAGCGGAGCCATCCACCCAACTTGAAAGAAGAGCGCCGCCAACAAGGAAGCCTGCTGCGGGTCCGAGTACGCCAGTACCTTCGTAGATACCAATTGCGATTGGAGCACCTTCTTGGGACAAATTCTCATCAATGTAAACAGTTCCGAGCGTCCAAAGAGCAGCAGCACCGATTCCATTCAAAGCTTGTCCAGCAAGAAAGAAACCATAATAAAAGCGATTTTGACTGAGACCAGCCACAGTGTCGCACTGCTGTGTGCTCGCAAGACAGGTCCCGTTTTCGTCTCGGCTGTTGAAATCGAGCGTCGCGGTGTAATCGTCGTCGAGGAAGTGAGGAAGGGAAAAGACGATTCCGCCAAGCCCGAGAATCATGAAAGAAAGACCCGTGACGACGCTTTTTGAAGCGCGGGCGCAGAAGAAAGTTACTTTTAACAGCTTGAAAATGCGTGCTTTGACATTTTTGAATGTTTTTTTTTTATTGAAGCCATTCCTGGTAGAATTACGACTGTATTTGAAATGTCGTAAATCGAAGCAACAAGACCCATATCGGCTGAACTCAGCTGGAATCGACGCTGGATCGGACTTAGTGTGACGTTAACGAGTCCGTTGACCACGAATCCCTTGTATTATATGTTTAGATTCTGCATTTAAAGACGTTTTTTTACCTGTATAAAAGCTGCTATGCACATTATAAAAACCAACAGCCATGTTTTTGGTACGCAGCATAATCTAAAATAGCGCCACTTGCTTTCTTCACTCATAACAAATCAGTCTCTTATCGCCTCTGTTTTGCGTTTTTCTCTCTTCTGGTTTCAATTATGAACTTGCCATTGTATATAAATACGCGTGAATAGCCGTAAAAAGATGAACGCGTTTTGTTGATTGCTTTGAATAGGAATAATCTTTTGACTAAACACGAAAAAACGCAGACTATGGCAGAATCGCCCTCGTAACGGTTGAGATCACCGCCCGCGGCACACGCTGTTGTATTTTTTAACGGGTTTTTTAAGTTATTTGGTCAAGCGATCAGCCTGATCGGTGGTTAACTAGAATGTTGCCAGATTATGACAAGAAGAGGAGGTTCAATAGAGACTGATTTATAATTAAAAATACATATTGACAACCACTTTTAGTTGAATCCTTGATTTAGGTTGTTCTAGAGACGGTTTTTAGCAGACAAAATTATTGAGTAAACTCAAACTGTCAATTTCGTAGCCACTTTTTTTGATAAACTTGCACGAAAATAAATAAATTGCGCGATTTAAAAAAGAAGTATTAAAATATATTTTTCAGTTGTATAAAAATAAAGAATCTCGAAGGCTCGAGGCAGAAAATCTACTTCTGCGCAATTGCTGGAAGTTTTGTCGGTGTCTTTGGCGGAATTGACGAGCTTGTTTCCCAGTCTTCTATAAAGAGCTTTTATTTTCAAAGATAAATAATCTGGGATTACCTTCAGATTCAGCAGAGCCAATTTCGTGGTCAATCAGGTTTAATAGATTGTGTACCGACGAGTTCCTCATTTTACACGGCGCGGATTGTACCTAGAAAAAAATTAAAAAAAAAAACGGAAGAAAGAGTCTTTCAAACCTTGAATGGAGCATCAACATTGCGAACAGATTCTATCAGCTGTTCTGCTTTTCGCCGCCGCTGTTCCGGCGTAGAAGTGATAGAGCTTATCGATCCTTGTCTGAACTTCGCTGATTTGACCTCATTTTCGCCAAGAAACTCAACAACAAGCTCTCTGAGAGTTTCATAAGTTTCGTCCTCGCTATCTGCTGCAATGACCATGTCAAAATAGCCGGGCTGCTCTCTATTCATAATCGCAAACTGCTCGACGCGATGGAACGCTTCTTGTATCTCCAAATCGTCGCACCCTTTCGCTTCGAGATGCTTCCTGTAAGACTCGGGAGATCTAGGGGTGATCACGATGTACCGCGGTCGCAGTGTGGTCAGTTTCATCGTTCGGACGCCGTCGAGATTCATGTGACAGATTGCAGCTTTTCCTTCCAGCGCGACTTTCTCCAAGTAATCCTATTCACGTTAAAAAAGAGTGTTCTGAATTGCCCAAATGCCCGAATCGGCCGAGTCTGCCCGACTGAAAGCCGAGCCGAGGCCATTTTTGCCGAGTTGGCCAAATGCCCGAAATTGGGTTTGAATCTGTTTGAAATTGTTGCCCTTTTAAGTTAACAGCAGGAAAAGAGAGCCTGTGACAGGGTTTGAGACAAAGGAAACGAGGCCTTAACTAAAAATATATATTTTACCTTTGTAAGACCAAACATGATTCCATCAGAAGTTCTCGCCATTTGTATAAAAGCACCTTGTCTGATCAATTCTTGGAATTCAATATCGTCAACTTGCTGGTACATTTCAAGAGACGCATCTGTAGCTGTTGTGTGGCTAGATGCGTGCCCGAAAGCATCGCCGAATTCTTCAACTAATCGTTTGACGAGAGAAGACTTGTTGAGCTTCGGAGGACCGGCCAGGATCAAGAAAGGATAAGGATAGTCTGGATTTGGCATGACGTATTCTCTAAGAAGATTGTAAGGAGCAGTTAGTAAACGAGTATTTACCGTAATCTCTGTCCTTCAAGCACTCCATAAACCGTGTGCGTCATATGATCCAAAGAAGAGCAAAGCTCCGCGCTCGGTCTGAACAAGTTACGCGCTCTGACAGAATCGTTTGGTTCAACTGGCGTTCCATCAAAAAACGTTAATTTTGGGAAAAGGTAAAGCACGAGCTGGTGAAAATCGTCCGTCTTGTCAAGAGGATTTCCGATTAATTGCAGCTTGTGCAAGAATTTGATTTCTTGCAGTGGAAGGATCTCCGTCATATTGGCGAGTTTATTGTACCCCAAACGCAAGTCTTGAATTGGCTAAAAGAAAATATTAACTTTGAGAGAAACTTGACAAAAATAACATTTGACGCGAAGCTAGAGCGCTGAATTGCAAATTTAGCTTCGCTTCGCTCAGCAATTTTTAGCCAAATTTAATACACCACTTTTTGCAAATCTGAAACTTACTAAGTTTGCTTTGACAAGCGGCTTTATATCGGTTATTTGATTGTTTGAAATGTCCAAGACGAGTAAAAATTTAAGCTTTAGCACATCAAAAACATTCTGAAGCTTGTTCGAAGATAAGTCCAGTTTTAACAGCGGCAGATCGTCGAGTCCTTCCGCTTGCCGCAGCTCGTTGTGTGATAGATTCAGACATTTTAGCTGTTTATTTTGGCTTATTTTGTTAATTTTATACTTTTTTTATAAAATTACCTGAGCGCCCGGATGTCGTCGATATTATTGTGCGACAAATTTAACTCGCGAAGATATTTATGATTCGAAGCGTTGTCGACGTCCTCGATTCTGTTGTGCGAAAAGTCTGCGTGCTGCAGCATTCCAGCGCTAGTAAAGTCGAGCGCTTTTGTAAGACGATTGTGCGAGACGTCCACTTTTAACAGGTTTTCCAACTGACCGATGTGCTTTCCGAGACTTGTGATATTGTTGTGAGCTTTTTACGGTGCTGATCTTTGTTTTTTTTGATAAGATTGCTATTTTAGCTTCGATCAATTCATATATTATCTTCAAAAAGATAAAGCACCTTTCCTAAATTGAGATTGTTGATCAGCTTGAACTTCAAAATATTCGGTCCGACAAAATCGAGTCCCAAATTAGCCAAACACATTGTCCGGAAATGAAGCCCATCGCCGAGATCTGAGAGTTTTCCCTTGCACATGTTCATCGTCAGCTGAACCTTGCTAACAGGCACTTTTGAGTTCTTTCGCGGAGAATTCAGCAAGGGCGACGCAGGAGGTCCAGGCGTACCGCAAGATGGCGACGGGACGTTTATCGGAACGGATTCTATCGACGTTTTGGCTGTGAGTCGCTGTCCATCTGAAATATTTATAAATTTTGTGCAAAAAGTAATTAACCCTTGGGGATAGTGACCAATTAATTGTCCACTTAAATTTCGCTAAAAATGGCTAAACGAAGCGAAGCTAAAAGCGCGAAGCGAAGCTTCGCATAAAAATACTTGAATTTTTATTTTTGACGCGAAGCTTCGCTTCGCGCTTTTAGCCTCGCTTCGATCAGATTTTTTTTTTGGGAAATTGACGTAGACAATTAATTGGTCACTTTACCCGCAAGGGTTAAAAGAAATATTTCTTAAACATAATATCTAATAAAAATACACAATTTGTACTTAAATTATTTTATAAAAAAAGAAAACTTACCGAGATCCACAGATGGGGACTTTTCGACCCCAATTGGACTTTCCTGCATCCTCTTTTTTCCGGAAATGCAAACTGAAAAATTCTCTGGTTTTGATTGATAAATAACTCTGTTCTAGAAAATCATAATTTCAAAACGTAATAAAAAATCTTTCAAAAGCGCGCGCTCCCGGGCGAGGGGTTCCTCCGGAGGAGGAGCCGCGTTGGAAGAGTGGGAGAAAAGTAGATTGATATTTTCGCGCCTAATTATGGTTTTCAAGGTGGGAGTAAAATCTTGGTTGATTTCCAATTGACATTACAGCAAATTAAGAATCAAAGAAAGGCGTAAAAATCTATAAATGTCAATCGGTCAGCTTTTTGGTCAATTGTCAACAAGTAATTTGTGGTTCATGCATTTTTATCTTGTTTTTTTTAATGAATGAAAATTATCGTATCAGGAACAATCTTCAATCAAAGCTTGTTCTTGAGATTCTAGAACTGATTTATTGATAATAATTACCGTAATCGGTTATTTCTACGTAGCTCATCTTATGCTCAATCGTCGCTATTAATTTTCATTACGCAAGTTGAACTTGAGAATTTGGGGCCCACGTAAGCGAGGGTGTAATTCGGAGTCCCATTTTGCTGACGGAATGAGTGTCATGAATCGAACCGCGCGTTCTCGTAAGAGCGCCCTCTCGCTTACGTAGAGGAATTGCTCCATGGGCCAACTAGAAAAAAAAGTGTCTATCAAGTGGTATCTGTCAACTTATCAATACGAAAAGTAACGCTGATTTTTTAAGCTCTAGCGCCAATTTTTTGGGTAAAACTGGATTGTATAATAAAAACTAAAAAGCACAGAAAACATAATATTAAAAGAGAGAAAGAAAAAAAGAGAAAGGAAAAGAAGAAATATTGAGAAAAAGTAAGTCTCAAATTCATTGTCTTAATTTGCTCCTTATCTTCGAGTTATTTTGATGAGCGTTCTAAAAGGTCAGATTAATGCGGAATAACCGCGGGGGACATCAAGCTGATGTAAGATAATGCTCAGTTGCGAGATAAAATAGTTTAGAACATGCTTTATAAATTATTAACCTTCTGAGCACGTTTTTAGGATATTTTCTACATTCTTTTAAAATTCCAAAAGAGCGAAGAATTGCATGTTTGAATAAACGAACTTTGATGCATTACCTCGGAAGCGAATGTTTGTAGTTATGATACTTTAGAATCACGTTTTTTTAAACTTGCTTCATCAACTTAAACTAGAATTTACAAAGAGTTCAGTGTTTATTTCCGACATGCTAAAATTCAGCGGGATTATTGTAATCTATCTTCGGAAAAATTTAACCATGAGCCGTATTTTCATAAAAATATTGAGGTAAAAAATGCTGTACAGAAAATTGTGGTACTTGGCAGTAGCCAGCCAGAGCGCACCTGTAAATGAAACGGGCGATGAAATCGAGATTGAGCAACTGCCGCATCCAGGCCCGGTTCGAGTCTTATCCAATTCTAGTGCACCTGAATGATCTTTTAAATATTCCGTTTTATAACAAGATTTCGACACTTTTTTTTACTGAACCAAAAACAAGGAACTATCCTGCCAGCGCTCAAAAAACGATCAACCGAAGAAGAAGATGCAAATACAGTGCTTTCTGGAAGCATGGCGAAAGCAAGCACTTCAGTTTCTTTCAACAAGTCGAACAACGAGGTACGTTTCTAGCTCCAGCTCTCGTGAGAGCCTGCCGAATTAGCGTTTTTGGTTTATTTCGACCATAATTACATACCGGAGAGCAAAACCGCTTCATGCGTCTTAATTTTGGCCGGTTCTGGGACTTAGAGGAACATTTATGACGTTCATTGTTTGTCAGAAATGTAAACAGCAGAGCGCTAAAGTTTTCACGTCAGACAAGGTTTGTCGCTCGCCGAAGAGAAATTTTATGAGCATTCTAAAACGCTCGCCGAACTTCCGGGACATGAAAGTCGCCGAGTAAACTTCTGTCTATAAGTACTCGATCAAGTTCCCTTCTGAGAAAATGTTTAACGAATGTGCGGTATGTCGTTTGTACTTCGGCGCTATTCGGATTATGTTGCTCTAGGCATTTTGTTGTCACCACAAACGACCCGTTCAGCTGCGTTAACCAGAATCATATAAAAATCTTACAATTTTCAAATATACAAAGCAAGCTTTGTCTCAACAAGTTTATGGAACATGCAGAAATAAGATAAAATACTCCAAGTTGGAGCGATACAAGAAATAAGACTCCAAAATTAATCCATCGTTGAAACTGTAGATAGTTAAATGAAGCGCTTGCCTGACAAAAGCCCTTGAAATTGAATTGCGCGGAAGGGATTTTAAGCTTTGAAAGAAGTGATTTTGGTAATGACACGTTGTTACTACTTTGACTTTATCTGTTGAGGGATTATGGAAATTCAATCGGGATGATGTCGCTCGTAGAAGTGTTTCACGCCATCTAATTAATTTACGGTTGTCAATATTGAAGTTTTATGTAAGAGATGTTTTTATGAAAAGTCTCTAAAATATGCAGTAAGTCAATTTTTAAAGCCCCTGTTTCCACTACTTCAGCGATTTCCTACGTGATTGCTGAAGAATTTGCCTACATTTGTTTTTCACTGCGGCACGAGTTAGAACTTGTGGTTATCTACGGTATTCGGCGATTTTCTTCCTCTCTGTCGGAAGTCGTTTGTAAATGCTTTCGCATCACGAGGACAAACTAGAATTTGCGAGACGTCAATTTTCCAAAACAAATCTTTTTAGAAGACGAAGACACCTTCAATCTCTTTATAAGTGGGGCAGACAGAGTTTCGTATTTTTTCAGCTCAGATTTACCTTTACGATAATATTCATGCACGACATGTTATCCGTTCTTTTAGAACTGCGTCGAGATTCCAGAGATAACCTCTGGGGTGCTCCACGCATCCTGCACGAAAGAAAGCCATTTCGAGGATGAAGACGAGTGTCAGCTTTCCTGCGACAGGATTGTGTTAAAATTCTTGCATAAGTTTTTTGAAACCAGATGTAAGAAACTCTATGCAACGAAAAGACAGCTCACTTGAACTAATGCTCGTGCGTAATAAAATAAGTCTTTCTCACACGTTTTCGGCTTAACCTTTCGAACACAAATAAGCGGCGTCGAGAAGACCATAAGATGCAATTGTAAGCATACGGACCTTGGTTTTACGAGGATTTTCATGGGCTGCAACTACGAATTTCCAAATGGCGATTGCGTGGCGACTACAACAACATCAACGACAACAACAACGACGACCACGACGACGACAACCCCTGTACGGACGACTGAAGAAGTGACAACTACTTTGGCTCCAAAACAAGTCGAAGAATTGAAGGAAGAGATCATTCAGTTAGAGGTAAAGCCTTTACCGCAAAGATTTTTTCAGAAGAATTTTTGACAGACACACTTGACTCCAACAATAACAGGCTCAAAAAGAAAATGTTCAAAACAGCCACAATATGATTTTTATTTGCTAGAAAACTTCAAACCTGTCAATTAAGATCTTAAGTATTTTTTAGAACACCATCGAGGAGATAACTGCCAAGTTCCTGGCCCATCATGAAACGCAGACTGAGAATATTGAAGGTTTTTTCGTCATGACTTCTTTGCAGTTGAAAATTTTAAAAGAAGAAGATCTTGAGGCGTCAAAACAATTCATCGAAAATCAGGTATGTGACACAATAATAATTGCCTATCGTAAGAACTGCCTTACGATATGTTTAAAAAATAGGTTACGTTGACCGATACGTAGCCATGAGTGTCTTTGCCCTTCTAATTTCAAGTGAACCCTCCGGTCATAACTAGATACCACACAACGCTCACATAACCGCGATAAATGTGAACCATTCTAAAACGCCTTAACGGGTTCAATTTTTGAATAAACATAACGTAATTTGCAATTTTAGGTTACCGAAGATGCGATTCTGAAGTTCAAAGTCACCCAAATCGAGTCCCTCACTAAAGATGAATTCATTAATCTTGCTGATATTGTGAATCCAGACACTTCGTTGAACTCTTTTTTCAAAGTGACATTCGAAGTTCAAATCGACACGAATGCGTCAGGAGCACGATCGTCGATTCAGGCGATTAAAGAAGATAAGTCAGCGCGATTCAAGCGCGAGACATTCACGAGTTGTATAAACGAGGATGATACGAGCACGCTTGCAAGAGGAATTTCAGGAAGCGGTTCGAAAAATTCATATTTTTCCAAAGTGAAACATTAACCCTTGCGATAAAAGTGACCAATGAATTGTCCACTTAAATTTCGCTTAAAATTGCTGAGCGAAGCGAAGCTTTAAGCGCGAAGCTCAGCTTCGCGTCAAAAATTAAAATTTGAATATTTTGACGCGAAGCTTCGCTTCGCGCTTTTAGCTTCGCTTCGCTCAGCCATTTTTAGCGAAATTTAAGTGGACGATTCATTGGTCACTTACCCCGCAAGGGTTAAAGTGATTTTTTGAAACCATGAATAAGCGATTCCTGGAGCTGTTGCGGAATCGGTTGTTGGCATAAGATGCAATTTCTACTCCTCGAGCGCAAAAGAAATCGACGAACTTCGAAAGTCCGTCGATGAACTGAAACTCGAGCTCGACACGGTCAAAGACATTGACGCAACTCGTTACGACGGCGAGATTAGCGGGCTTAAAGATGGACAGAGCGATTTGTTGCAAGATATCCAGTTGCTTGAAGCAAAACTTGAGGCTTCTGACGAAAACAGCAGTCTTGAAAAATACATCACAGAAGATGTAAGACGAATTGAGAAGTCGATGAGGTTTCAAGAAGTTCAAAATATGATTCAACAAGGCAAAGTGCAGCAGCTTATTCAATCTCAAAATCGAAAGGTATTTTGATTTATATTCTAGAACGGCTGGGCTTTCTTTAAGTCAGTGACCGAACACGCGGTCATTTAGCCTTTTTAACAAAGCGGCAAATTGAACTTTTACAAATTAAGATTGAGGAGCAAGCAAATGAAGTGGAAGAACTTAAATCTCTTCTTCTCGCAGAAAGACATCAACAATCGCTCGAGTTTAAAATGCTTGAGAAAGAAATGCAAGAACAGCTCAAAATTGAGTCGATCGTTCTCCAAGCGCAGCTAAAGAGCGATGTCAAAAAATCAGTTTACGTAAGAGCATCGTAGATTTTTCGAGATAAAAATGCGCTTTAGGAAATGCAGAAAGACGAGATGACCTCAAAAATGCTCCAAGATTTGATGAATCCGGAGTCTTACTATATTCGACAGATGCTGAGAAGCCCGCTCGATGACAAGGGCGAGAAACTCGTCACAGAACTGATCAAAAACATGAATATCAAGCATTAGAACGTAACGACCTTATGCAACATTTACCTAATCTACCTCTCGACAAGCTCTGTCAACTGTATAAATTTCTTTACTGACACAAACGCGCTCTTACTAAATAAGAATAAATAAAAAATAGACATGTACATTTATTACAATAATTATAAAACCGCAGGAAGATTTCAAGCTTTGACAATTTCATCAGTACGATTCGTGTCAATAAGTGTTTTCTCCGGCGAGTATAACGAGTTTTTCTCCTCCTCTTCCTTTTCTTTTATTAATTTTCGCGAGTCGAGCCAGAGATACACCGTGCAGGCCCATGTAAGAGCCGAGAACA
>Ga0115008_10004760_pt1 | contig 11279 bp, 6 predicted proteins | sample FraStrMetagenome_FD_87164 | JGI IMG/M metagenome (GOLD analysis project Ga0115008, IMG submission 87164) | Marine eukaryotic phytoplankton communities from Arctic Ocean - Fram Strait ARC3M Metagenome | ecosystem: Environmental > Aquatic > Marine > Oceanic | place: Fram Strait | collected 2012-06-18
CCGACAGTGCGCATGACGACCAAGCACGACAGCGGCGAAACCAGCTACTTTGAATATCGCGCCGACAAACAAGCCATCGATGGCACAATTTATTTGCGCTGCTACAGCGGGGGCGGTCGGGGCACTGGCACTTGGAGTCACCACGTCGCGGTCACAATCACCGAAGACAGCCAGCGGCGCTACGACGACAACGACCAACCCTATCTGCACAACTACCGCATGCTAAAACTCATCAGCCACCTACCCATGGACTTTTTCGAGTGAGAGTGCAGAACACCTGCCTACCTTGTTCCTTCACTTGCCCACAGGGCACCCAGTTCAGCCGCCACATTACTAAAATATCTTCCCTAGCAATATACGGAATGACCTCTTTTCACTATCTATTTTCAGCCACATGAATATTTTAGAGCAGACGCTAGTGACCGGAGGAGACGACCACTTCCTCCCGAAGCTGATCAAAGAAATCAACAATGCGACACGTATTGATATTGCAGTGTCGTTTATTCGCGCATCGGGGCTAGCGCTGATTAAGACCGCACTGGAAGATGCGCTGGCGGCGGATGTATCGATCCGAATTATTACGGGGGGCTATTTGTATATTACCGAACCTAAAGCACTCCGTATGCTTATGATCCTGCAAGAAAAGGGTGCGCAGGTGAAGATCTTCGAGTCGGGCAACACCGCCTTTCACATGAAGTCCTATATTTTTATTCATCGTGAAGACCGGATTACGAAGGATGGTCTCGCCTATGTAGGATCGAGTAATATTAGCAACTCCGCCCTGAAGCATGGATTAGAGTGGAACCTCAAAATCACTTCAGCTGAGAACCAAAGTTCCTTTCAGGAAATCTGCTCAAAGTTCAAAGAACTGTATCAGGATCTGCGAGCAGTCGACCTAAGTCATGATTGGATCGATTCCTATCGTGATGAATACGATGCGAGAAGCGCACAGGACAAGGTTAAGGGCGGCGTCGAAATTGAAACAGAATGCCTCCCGCCGATTGATCCAAATCTAATTCAGACCGAGGCACTGGCAGCACTCAAAGCAACTCGTGAGGCTGAATTTAGCCGTGGACTGGTGGTGATGGCGACTGGCACGGGAAAGACCTGGCTGGCGGCTTTTGACTGTTTGGCGGTCCAGGCAAAGCGCATCCTATTTGTCGCCCATCGAGAAGAGATCCTGTCGCAAGCAGAAGAGACGTTTGTGCGTATCTTTGAAGATGCAAAAGTCGGTCAATACACGGGCACTCAGAAGGATGAGAATGTTGATATCCTATTTGCCTCGATACAAACGCTCGGCCGTCAGGCGCACCTAGATAAGTTCGCGGAGGACTATTTTGATTATATTATTGTCGATGAATTTCACCATGCAGGCGCATCCAGTTACAAGCGTCTGCTAGCACGCTTCCAACCGCAATTCTTACTCGGGCTGACGGCGACTCCTGACCGAACTGACCGCGCAGATATTCTTTCACTGTGTGACAACAATTTGGTCTTCGAAAATGGTATGGTCAAAGCGATCAACCAAGAAATTCTATGCCCTTTCCATTACTACGGGATCGCGGACGTTGGAGTAAACTACCAAGAGATCAAATGGCGCAACGGCAAGTTTGATCCGGAGGAACTGCAAAACCAATTAGCCACCGAAGCGAGAGCAGAGAATGCCTACCAGCACTGGCTCAAGCATAAACAGAAGCGAACACTGGCATTTTGTACTTCCACCAAGCATGCCGATTTCATGGCAGAATTTTTCAAGCGCAAGCAGGTTCGAGCTGCTGCGGTGCATAGCAAGTCTGATGTCCGTAGAAATGAAGCACTGGAGGGCCTCGAACAAAGCGAGCTTGATATTATCTTCTCAGTCGACCTGTTTAACGAAGGTGTCGATTTACCAACGATTGATACCGTGTTGATGCTGCGGCCGACTGAATCGAAAATTATTTTCCTACAGCAGCTAGGTCGTGGATTGAGACAGGCCAAGGAAAGCGGCAAGGAGTCACTCATGGTGCTCGATTTCATCGGCAACCACATCAGCTTTTTCAAAAAGGCTGAGGCCTTGTTCAAAATCGGCCTAAGCAATCAGGCACGAAAAACATTCATCGAAGAAGTTCGGTCTGGTTCGATTGAGTTAGCGCATGGTTGCTTTGTGAATTATGATTTACAGGCGATTGAATTCTTGGAGCAATTGATTCAGTCTAAAATCGATACGCACCTCGATACTTATCGGGCATTAAAAGAATCTCTCGGGCGCAGGCCGACTGCCAGTGAATTTTACTTAGCAGGAGGATCATTCCCTGAAATCAGGCGCGAGTATGGCAGCTGGATACAGCTCTTACTCAATGAAAATGACCTAGAATCAAATACTGAGAATGTCGCGAAGCAGAATCAAGATTTCCTTAAAGAGCTGGAAGTCACATCGCTAGAAAAGTCATTCAAGTTGGTGCTCATCGAAACATTCCTCGACCTGAACGGTTTCTCGGAACCACCCGAAGTCACCACTCTATCGGTGCGCTCATGGCATACCTTGAAGCGCCGGCACCAATTCACCAGTGACTTACCTGAAGCGTTCCTGACATCCATAAGCGATGACGCAAAAAGCGAGAAAGCGTGGATTTCCTACTGGAAAGGAAACCCCGTGCGTGCGTGGCTCGGCCGAAACTCAGCCAAAAGACCGAAGTTCTTTGCCTTAGATGGCAGTCGATTTGCATTTCAACACGCAGTCGAAACGAACGACACCGAAGCACTCACGGAGTTAACCCAAGAGCTCGTCAATTTACGCTACCTCCAATACGAAGAGCGCAGTCAGCCACAAGTAGATACTGCCACGGCAGTCAGCGCTCCCGAACCTTTGGGCACCGAGATTCCATTCTTTACGGACTTAAAAATCGCCTGTGGATTTTTCCGTGAAAGTTCGCATGAACGAAGTGCAATGGAATCGACCCACTTACCTCTAAAATATGGAAAACTAAATCCCGCGCTGCACTTCATCGCACGCGCAAGAGGTAATTCCATGAATGGCGGCCCCCACCCGATTCAAGATGGCGACCATCTATTATTGGAGGCGATTACTCCACAATCGGCGGGCAATATTAATAATCGTATCGTAGCGATCGAAAACCAATCCGAGAGCGGCGACGGTCAATATCTACTTCGCAAAGCCCATAAAACAGGCTCCAACCAATACGACCTCATCGCACAGAACCCAGACTATGAAACGATACGTGCGGACGAATCGATGCGGACCTTTGCACGCCTCAAAGAGATCATCGATCCCTTTGACCTTTATTTACACCGCTCCTACATGCGTGCCGAGATCCCTCCGCTCTTTGGATTGGAATTCAACAAAGGTGTTTGGGAACAAGGACATGTGTGCCCCAAAGCGATCGACGAGCAAATTTTACTAGTCACCCTGAATAAGCGGAATCACAATAAGGAGCACCGCTACCATGACTATTTTAAGGACTCGAACATCTTTCATTGGCAGAGTCAAAACCGCTCAACCGAGGAAAACAATTCAGGCTTAAAAATAATCAACCATGTCGTGAATCAAAGCTCAGTGCATTTATTTGTCAGAAAGCATAAACTTGCAAACAAGACCGCAGCGCCATTTGTCTACTTAGGTAAAGTCACCTACAAGAGTCATTCGGGTGGTGGCCCTATGAGTGTCATATGGCAAATGGAAGAATCGCTACCACAGCATCTCGTAGAGGAATTCATCTAATGCCAGGTCCAACCAAAAAGTTAATCAACGTTGTATGCGTCATCCTCGAAGATGGCGAAGGACGGATTTTCGTAGCTCGTCGTCCCGAAGGTAAAGCACTTGCCGGTGGATGGGAATTTCCTGGCGGAAAGATCGAAGCGGGCGAAACACCGGAACGCGCGCTCGAACGAGAGATTCAAGAAGAGTTGGAAATTCAAATCGAAGTGGGTAACGCACTCACCGCCTCCAGCTATGACTATGACTTTGGGACCGTAGTGTTACACCCCTTTCGAGCAAACATTTTAAGCGGTGTCATCAATCTGACAGAGCACCCCGAAGGCCGCTGGGTATCGCGAAAGGACCTCTCAAATCTCAACTGGGTGCCCGCCGATATACCGATTATGCAGGCTTTGCTTTAGAAATGACCTCAGGAAGAAAAAAAGGAACGATTTTAAATCCCATGATCACCGAAGACACAGCAGCTACTCGCGCTTCGTCAACTCTCCCCTCTCCCCCTCAAGTCTCGCACCTCAGCCCTCAGCCCTCCCCCCTCAAGTCTCCCACCTCAGCCCTCAGCTCTCTTAACATGAACGACATCATTTGCCCACACTGTCACAAAGCATTCAAGGTCGACGAGGCCGGCTATGCCGACATCCTCAAACAAGTCCACGACAGTGAGTTCGAACAGCAGCTGCATGAGCGCCTCGAACTAGCCGAAAAGGAAAAGCTCAACGCGGTCGAACTCGCTCAGGAAAAAGCGGCCAACGAATCGCAAAAGACTGCCGCAGCCAAACAAGCTGAAATCCAGGAGTTGAAAGCCCAGCTGGATAAGGGCGAAGAAGCCCGCAAACTGGCCGTGGCGCAGGCCCTGACCGCCGTCGAAAAGGAGCGCGACCAGCTGGCCGCCGATCTGCAACAAGCCAAGCACGCCACCCAAACCGCTGCCCAACTGGCAGAAATGAAGCGCAGCAAGGATCTTCAGGAAGCCGCAGCCACGAAGGTTGCCGAGATCCAAGCACTCAAGGCCAAGCTAGAGTCGAACCAGGTCAATCAGAAGCTCGCGATCAATGAAGCGGTCGGCAGCGTTGAAAAGCAACGCGACGCATTCCAAAATAGTCTCAAGCAGACTGAGCTTGAGAAGCAATTGGCTGAAAAGTCCCTCAAGGATAAATACGAGACCCAGCTCAAGGACCGCGACGACGCCATCGAGCGCCTGCGCGACATGAAAGCCAAGCTCTCCACTAAAATGGTGGGCGAAACCCTAGAGCAACACTGCGAGACCGAGTTCAATCGCCTCCGCGCCACCGCATTCACCAAGGCCTACTTCGAAAAAGACAACGACGCCAAGACTGGCAGCAAGGGCGACTACATTTTCAAGGATGCCGACGATGCAGGTAACGAAGTCGTTTCGATCATGTTTGAGATGAAGAACGAGAGCGACACCACCGCGACCAAAAAGAAGAACGAAGACTTCCTCAAAGAACTCGATAAAGACCGCACCGAAAAAGGCTGCGAATACGCGGTCCTCGTCTCACTGCTTGAGCCGGAGAGCGAACTCTATAATTCCGGGATCGTCGACGTCTCCCACCGCTTCCCGAAGATGTATATCATTCGACCGCAGTTCTTCATCCCGATGATCACCCTCCTGCGCAACGCCGCCATGAACTCGATGGAATACAAGGCCGAGCTCGCACTGGTCAAATCACAGAGTATCGACGTCACAAACTTTGAAGAGAAATTGGACACCTTTAAGACCGGCTTCGCCCGCAACTACGAACTCGCGGGCAAGAAGTTCCAGACCGCGATCGACGAAATCGACAAGTCGATCAACCACCTGCAAAAGACCAAAGACGCCCTGCTCGGCACCGACCGCAACCTCCGCCTCGCCAACGACAAGGCTCAGGACGTCACCATTAAAAAACTCACCCGAGGGAACCCCACCATGAAAGCCAAGTTCGACGAGTTGAACGACAAGGTTTAGCACCCTCTAAATCATCAACGGGACCTAGGCTTGCTCAAGCATCAGCACTATCCACAACGCTAATGGAATGAGACAGTCCACCAGGATCCCACCAATTCAAACAATCTTAAAAAAACACCTATCACTCATGATTATATCTTCCCTTCGAATGGTGCATGCATATACAAGCAGGTAACGCTTTATTCCTTGAATTCATTTCCCCACTCAGACCATCCACCTTCAAGCTCAGACCTGCTAGTAACACTGTGATTTATACGGCCACTATCACCACCGCATCGCTCCGCTTACGTGAGAGCCGCATTATTGCAGACTTACTCCTGCAAGACCTGAGTGAGGCAGCATGGAAGGAAGCCATCTTAGAGCGCAACGTCCTGCAAATGAGCAGCATAGAGTCAATCCGACGAACGTCCCGACTACTCCGTGCACGCTTAAAGTCATTCGACCAAGAGATCTGGCAGATGGTCCGGGATGGCGATTCTCAACAGGCATCTCAAACAGTCCTAGCCTGCGCCATTAAAAACAGCCGGCTTCTCGGCGACTTCATGGAAATCACTCTCCGTGAGCAGAAACTGCTCTTCGCAAAGAAACTCGAATATCACATGTGGAACGATTACTTAGGATCTTGCCGTGGGCGTGACCCCGACATGCCTCACTGGAGCGACACGACCATCGCCCGTCTGCGATCAACTGTGCTTAGCATGTTGGCCGAAGTGGGCTATCTGAAAGACACGAAGAGCCTCCTGCTGCAGAACGTCTTCGTTGATACTCAGCTCGCCACGTATCTGCGCGACCACAACCAAAACTACGTGCTTCGCTGTCTGGAGGTGTTCGAATGACAACCAAGCTTTCAAACCGTCTCAATCAGATCCTACCGCGCATTACCGACGAGTCCTTCCTATCCAACGAAGGCATCGGCAATGAAATCGCCTGCTACATTTTCGAATATCAAGCGCAAGACGAGCTGCAAGTTCGTGAGCATATACAGGTAATCACCAATCGCCTCGCCACGCACCACAGCGAGCTCCGTGTCCTGCACCTGAATTTGCTGGAAGTCGGTATGGCATATCTAAAGAAGCGCGGACTCCTCGACAAAGCGATCAAGATGCAGGCCAGCAAGGGCGACTCCGGAGTCCTGCGTGCACTCAAAGGCCCCTTCGCTGCCGAGAAGATCCGTGATTACATCGCCACCGAGCACAATCCAGCAGACCACGACCTAGTCATACTCTCAGGAGTGGGCAGCGTTTGGCCGATGCTACGCGCCCATAGTCTATTGAACTGCATGCACTCAGTCATGGGCAAGGCACCCCTCGTCATGTTCTACCCCGGCACTTTTGACGGCACGACACTCAAACTTTTCGGGCAAATCGCCACCACCACATCGCATCCAGGCAAAAAGCCTTATTACCGCGCCTTCACTTTGATTCCAGCAGACACAGCAGTATGAAAATCCAAGACCTTTTCGAACGCGACATCTATCGATCCATTAACGGCGTAGTTAAAGCCGACCAGCTGGATGCCCCCTCGGTGTGGCAAGAGCTCGACGAGTTTGTCATCACCCGGGAACTGACCACCCACATTACCGACCTCGTGGCTGTGCTCCTCTCAACAATCGAATCCGAAAAGGATGCGGCGGGTAAGAACGGCGTATGGGTTTCTGGCTTTTTTGGCTGCGGCAAGTCTCACTTCATCAAGGTCCTTTCCTACCTGCTGGAAAACCAAGAGCACTCCTACGAAGGTGAGCACCGCAAGGCAGTCGACTTTTTCTCTGATAAAATCACAGACCCGATGCTCTACGCGGATCTGAAGAAGGTCGTAGGCGCAACCACCGACACCATTCTGTTCAACATCGACAGTAAGGCCGACCATCGCTCAGGTCGCGACGCCCTACTGCAAGTCTTCCTCAAGGTGCTCAATGAGAAACAGGGCTACAGCGGCGACCACCCGCACATCGCCCACATGGAGCGCCATCTCGATGAGAAGGGGAAACTCGAAGCCTTCCAGTCCGCCTTCGAACGTGAAGCAGGTGAATCCTGGCTGTCGCAACGCGACGCTTGGGAGTTCCACCGCGACGAAGTTGTCGCTGCCTTACAGGAGGCACTCGGTCAGAGTGAAAGCTCCGTCGAAAAGTGGGTCGATAGTGCCGAGGATAATTTCAGTCTGACTGTCGAAAACTTCGCTAAATGGGTGAAGCGCTACCTCGACCAGAAGGGCAAGGGCCATCGCATCATGTTCCTAGTCGATGAAGTCGGTCAGTTCATCGGCAACGACACCCACATGATGCTCAACCTACAGACCATCACCGAGCAACTCGGCACGATCTGTAACGGCCGCGCATGGGTGGTCGTCACCTCACAGGAAGACCTCGACGCCGTCCTAGGAGACCTGAAGAGCGGCCAGAAGAAGCACGACTTCTCGAAGATTCAAGGACGCTTCAAGACACGCCTCTCGCTATCGAGTGGTAATGTCGACGAGGTGATCAAGGAACGCCTACTCCGTAAGAACGAGACTGCCATCGCGCCACTCACTGCGGCCTACGACGGCAAGCACGACATTCTCAAGAACCAGCTCTCATTCACCAATGCGGGCATGACTTTCAATACCTACGCCAATACCGACGACTTCGCAGCGGGATACCCCTTCGCCGCCTACCAGTTTACACTGGTCCAGAAGGTTTTCGAATCCATCCGCAAGGCAGGTGCCACCGGGCTCCATCTCTCACAGGGCGAACGCTCCACGCTCGACGCCTTCCAAAGCGCAGCCAAACAACTGGGCCAAGATGAGATCGGCGCACTAGTGCCCTTCTATCTCTTCTACCCATCCGTCGAAGGCTTCCTCGACACTGCAGTCAAGCGCACCATCGATCAGGCCAATGACAACCATGCCCTGAAATCGTTCGACACCACCGTGCTCAAGGTGCTCTTCCTTATTCGCTACATCGACGAACTCCCGGGCAATGTCGACAATCTGGTCACGCTCTGTGTCAACGAAATCGACTCCGACAAACTCGCACTGCGCAAGATCATCGAAGAGTCGCTCGCCCGACTCGAAAGCGAGACACTCATCGCCCGCAACGGCGACCTTTACTTCTTCCTCACCAACGAAGAGCGCGACATCGGCCGCGAAATCAAAGATCAAAAGATCCCTAGCGGCGCCGAGGAACGTGAGTTGGGCAAATTCCTTTTTGAAGACACGCTCGGCGATATACGTAAGCACACCTACAGCCTGACTGGCCGTGACTTCAGCTTCACACGCCTCTGCGACGACCACCCAGTGGGTAGCAAGCTCGAAGGCAGCCTTGAAGTCGCCTTTGTCAGCCCACTCGGGGAAAACTACTCTAAATTTTCAAGTGATGAATTTTGCTGCCTACACACAGGCACCGAAGAAGGCCGCGTCCTCATCCGCCTACCGGACGACGCGATCTTAGGCCGTGAACTACGCACCTATTTACAAACGGAGGCTTACGTAAAAACCAAGCCGACCGCCACACTCCCCGATACCGCCAAACGCATCCTGCGGGATCGCAGCGAAGACAACCGCACCCGACGCGGGCGGATTTTAACCAGCTTGGAGTCGATACTCGCCGACGCGTGCTATTTCGTCAGCGGCAAGAAGCTGGAGATTGCCTCCACCAATGCCAAGCTCGCCCTCAGCGAGGCACTGGAATATCTTATCAAAAACGCCTACCCTAAAATGGGCGACATCCAGCACCTGCACTCGAACGCACTACAGGAGATTCAGAGCACCCTGCGCGCCAACGATGTCGAGCAGGTGACACTCGCCATTGCGACTCCAGAAGCCAATACCAAGGCACTCGATGACCTACGGGAATACATCCGCCTCTGCACCATGACGAACAAGCAGCTCGTGCTACGCGAACTGATTGATAAGCGCTATGGCGGCCGCCCCTATGGATGGCCCGAGCTAGAGGTCGTCCTATTAGTCGCACGTCTTGCGGTGCTCAAGGAGATCAACTTGTTAGTCAACAAAAGCCCACTCTCCATGGAGCAGGCATACGACCACCTCACGTCGAATAGTAAGCAGCGCAAGGTCATCATCACCCAGCGCGAATCCGCTGACGGCGATGTCATCAAAAAGGCACAAGCACTAGGTAAAGAGCTGTTCGCGCAACAGGGTCCAAGCAGTGAAGACGGCTTGTTCAACTTCCTGAAGGATCAAGTCAGCGCGTGGGACAGCTCACTCGCTGCCTACGAACCCTTGGCAAAGACCGGCAACTACCCGGGGATCAAAGAGATCCAAACCACTCGCGAGGACCTGCGCCAGTTTGTCGAGGAGTCGGATTCGCTACGTTTTCTCAAACGTTTCATTGGGCACAAGAACGAGTTAATGGATCTCGGCGAAGACATCCACGAACTCCAGGATTTTTATATCAATCAGAAGCATAGCTGGGAGTCCCTGCGCACCGCCGTCAGCGAACTCTCGCAAAACCGATTGCAGTTGGAGGCCGATGCCAACGTCGCCCCTGCCCTCGCACGTATGGAGGAGATCCAAGCGGCACCACGCCCCTACAATCTACTCCACGAAGTCGCAGCACTCATCCATACCGCACGCACAGCCAACGATCAACTCGTCTCCGACGCCCGCGCCCCCGCACTAGTCACCATCCAGAGCCACCTAGACTTCATCGGCAGAGAGCTCGACAACGTGTCCGCCGACGCGGCCCTACGCACAACGGCCTGCAACGAACTGAGCAAGCTACTCGAAGCCGCCACTCAAGCAACCAGCATTGCCCACATCGCACAGGCACAGCAGACCGCGGAAGACGCTTACGATCGGGCACTCACCCTGATCGAAAAAGCACAAACACCACCTCCCGCGCCGAAGCCCCCCGCAGATCCAACAAAGCCAGGCATCGTCGAAGATCCGAAACCACCAACACCGCCGAAGCCAAAGGTCAAGAAGCGCCGAATCATCGAAGTCAAAAGCTTGTGCTCCAGCAACTTCATCGAAACCAACGAAGACTTGGAAACCTTCCTAGGCAAGCTACGCACGGAGCTACAAAGTGCCCTAGAAGCCGACGAACGCGTGCAAATCAAATAGCCCACGTTTCAACTCTCAAGCCTCAGTCCTCAAGTTTCAGCTCTCAAGCCTCAGTCCTCAAGTCTCAGCTCTCAGCCCTCTTCACCGTGAACACGTCCACACTCAAAACCTACGCACCTGAAGCACGTCAGGCATTCATCACCGCAGTCAGTGCGCAAGCCTCGCGGCTCGGAATCACTGCCACGGAGATTCAGCCCGCACAGGCGCAGGGCGATGTCTTGCTAATCGCTGGGCAGGCTTTTCCGCTGACGATCAATGAATCCCGCAACAAGCTCGTCGAACAGGTTAAGGCGCATGGCTTCGATGCCACCATGGATGCGGTCGCCTATACATGGTTCAACCGTTTTGTCGCGATCCGCTACATGGAGCTACATGGCTACTTGGATCACGGCTACCGTGTGTTGAGTCATCCCGAGGGATTAGCGCGTCCTGAGATTCTCGACCACGCTGCGGACGTCGAACTCCCGGGTCTCGACAAAGCGAAAGCCATCGAGCTGAAGCTGGATGGCACGCAGGATGAAGCACTCTATCGCCTACTGCTCA
>Ga0115008_10004761_pt1 | contig 11277 bp, 9 predicted proteins | sample FraStrMetagenome_FD_87164 | JGI IMG/M metagenome (GOLD analysis project Ga0115008, IMG submission 87164) | Marine eukaryotic phytoplankton communities from Arctic Ocean - Fram Strait ARC3M Metagenome | ecosystem: Environmental > Aquatic > Marine > Oceanic | place: Fram Strait | collected 2012-06-18
CTAATTCCTATATGGTTGGTTTCTTTAAAATATCCAAAAAAATGTATCATTAGTTTTTAAACAGTTGGGTTTTTATATACAGACAAGAAAATTAAATATTAAAATTATGGTTTTTTATGTAGATTCAATTAATAATTCTAATAAATCCTCCACAAAATAGTTCGATTTTACTCCCTTTTGCTCCACCACACGGGACAAACTCATATTTTTTGAGATTTGTCCCTTTTTATTTTCATCTAACTCCTTGTCTATCTGCAAGATATACCTCAGCACATCATTTATTGTAACGGAAGAACCAAAAGAAACCAATAAAAAATCTTTCATAACCCCTATATCTGTTGGTAAAACTACAAGTCTGGCAGTGGTAATCTTTGGAAGGAAATTTAATTAGTCAATTATAAAGGGTTGTTAATAAATTCTAATTCAAACTGAAGAAATATTAGTAAAATATTTTTAGAATAAAGCTATATTTGAGTATCTATGATTAAAATAAAAAGTAAAAAAATTGAAGGAATAATTGGTGAAATAATTGACCAATATACATATGCTGATACCTCTGAAAGACCTTGGATTATAGGCTTTAGTGGAGGTAAAGATTCTACAGTGATGTTAACTTTAGTTTGGATTGCCCTAGAAAGAATTAGAAACCAATTTCCACAACCCTATCAACTGAGAAGACCTGTCCATGTTGTATGTAATGATACCATGGTAGAAAACCCTATTATTTCAACATATGTGGAAGATGTTCTTGCAAAAATTGAGATATCAGCAAGGGAACAGGGATTACCAATATTTGTAAAGAAAACTACACCAAAATTAGAAGAAACCTTTTGGTTTAATTTAATTGGAAAAGGGTATCCAGTTCCAAATAATACATTTAGGTGGTGTACAGATCGTTTAAAAATTAGACCAACTGCCAGCTTTTTACATGATCAGATAGATGAGAAAGGAGAAGCCATCGTTTTAATTGGAACAAGATATGACGAGAGCAAAACTCGGGAGCGATCCATGAGAAAACATGAAAATAAAGGAAGTAGGCTGAGCAAACATACGACTAGTATCAACACCTATGTATATGCTCCCATAAAAGATATGGTTGTTGAGGAAATATGGTATGTAATTAATGCAATACCATCACCTTGGGGTTTTGATAATTCTATTTTATTTAAGATTTATGCTGATGCTAGTGCAGATGATTATGAATGCCCAACTGTAGTTACTAATAAAGAACATAAAACTTGTGGTCAAAGCCGTTTTGGATGCTGGACTTGTACGGTAGTAAAGGAAGATAAATCAATGGCTGCACTTGTTCATAATGGACAAGACTGGATGGCTCCTCTTTTAAAATTTAGAAGCCAACTAGTTCATGATAGGAACCTAACAGAAAATAGAAGTAAATATCGCCGCAATGGACAAGTAGCATTGAACGATGAAGGAGAAGATTTTGGAAGGATGTCCGCTGGATATTGCGCCAGAATACTAAAACAATTACTAACCATACAACTTGAAGTTCAAAAGACAAGACCTGATTTGATTTTAATCACCAACCAAGAGTTAATCGCTATACAAGTTATTTGGAATAGAGATATGAATTTTGATCATCACGTTTCTGATATATATCAGGAAGTTTACGGACAAGATTTAAACACAAACAATATGAAAGCTCTTGATCATACTGAGCGGCGTTTATTAAAAGAAGTATGTAAAGAAGACCCTAGCTATTTTAAATTAATTGACAACTTAATATCCCTACAAGAATCAAAGACATTAATGATTTCTAAATATGGCTTAAATAATGATTTAGAAAAACGTATTGAAGAATTTGTAATCCCAAAAGAAGGATGAGAATATCAGATATTACCATAAATAACTTTCGAATTTATAGGGGTGAAAATCATATAAAATTTGATGATAAAGCAGATAAAAATATACATCTAGTCGCTGGAAAAAATGGTTTTGGAAAAACTACATTTTTAACTTCTTTAATTTGGGTATTGTATGGAAAACAAATGGCTCAAGTGGAAGATAAATACAAACTAGATATTCGACACTTAGGGGGCTATGATAATTATTTAACAGCTTTATTAAATAAGGATCTAAAACGAGAATTTGATCAAAAGGAAACAAAGCAAGCTGGTTGTTATGTAGAGCTTAAAATGAAAGATATTATGATTCCCTCTATTCCCTGTCGAGAGTTAGTCATAAGACGTTCCTATAATTATTTAAATAAAAAAGAATCCTTAAGTATTTTAATCGATGGCCAAGAAAACGAGTTAACCAAAGAAGTTGGTTATGAGGTTTTTATCAATGATTTTGTTTTGCCTAGAGAAATTGCCAAGTTTTTCTTTTTTGATGCAGAAAAAGTTGTAACACTGGCCGAGGCTAAGTCCGTTAGTGAACTTCGCTCATTAAGCAAAGCATATTCTGAAGTATTAGGAATAAAAAAATATGAAGACCTAAAGAATAATCTACAAATCATACTATCAAAACTAAGAAGAAGCGGCGCAACAAAAATAGACCAAAACAAATTAGTTAAGCTTATTCAAAAGGAGCAAGATCTAAAAAAACTAATAGAATTAAATGAAGACAAACAGCTTGGTGTTGAAGAAGAACTTTCCAACTTACGTTTAAGAATAGATTATTTGCAAGAACAACTAATTAGAGAAGGTAATGCCATGACCTTAGATGAACTGAAAGTTTTAAAAGACGAACGTGATGGATTAAAAAAAGCACTTGAAGATACAAAAGGTGAATTAAAAAAACTGATGGATATTGTACCTTTAGTTATTGCTGGCCCTAGACTAGAAGAGTTGATCCAACAAGTAAAAAAAGAATCAAAAATTAAGGATAAAAGTATTGACCAAAGTCTATTAAAAAAAGAACTGGATTCTTTTTCAAGAGAATTTAATAAGGAAATTTCAACTTTTGGTATTTCAAAAGAGCAGTTGAGTAAAATTGAATTAGCACTTGAAAAACTGATGGGAGCCCGTCAAAAAGATACTGAAGATATTAAAGGGAATATTATTCTTGATTTTGATGAGGTAACTATACGTTCTATTATAGCAACTTATGATTATATTAAAAACTCATTTAAATCACAATTTGAACATATTGTAAAAAAAGAGAAAGAAACCCGGCAAGCTCTGGGCAGGACTATAAAAAAAATTAGTCAAGGAGAGGTTAGAAAAAATAATCCGATAGCTAAACAATTACGAGAAGACAAAATTGAACTCACAGATCAACTAGAAAAATTATCTGTAAAAAAAGGAGAATTAAACCAAGAATTTAATTTGCTTAAACAACAACACGCATCCTTACAGAAGGTACTTTCTGAAGAAGAAAAAAAGTTTAAAGTTGTAGGGAATGACCAAAAGAAATATCAAGTAACCACTATTCTTTTAGAAAAAATAAAAGTTCTGACGGCTCGTATCAAAGAAGAAAAGAAATATGCACTTCAAAATTCAATCTTAATGGGGCTGAATAAATTAATGCATAAAAATAATTTTGTTTCAAAAGTAAATGTTCGCATAGAAGACGAAGTAATGGACATTGATTTGATTGACCAATATGACCAAATTATAGATAAAGACACCTTGTCTAAAGGAGAACAACAATTATATGCAACGGCTCTTTTAAAAGCTTTAGTTGATCAATCTGGGATTGACTTCCCCGTTTTTATTGACAGTCCTTTACAAAAATTTGATAAGGAACATTCAAGCAATGTCATCCAGCAGTTTTACCCAAGTATCTCTGACCAAGTTGTACTGTTTCCGCTATTGGAAAAAGAACTGACAAAGAGTGAATACGAACTTTTAAAACCACATTTAGGTGGTGTTTATTTAATAGAAAATAAAGCTCAAGGTTCTTCAGTGAGTAAATACCCCATTAATGAATTATTTAACCAATTTAATAAGCAACATGTTCTCTCACATTAAAACCAGTAAAGAAAATAAAGAGGTTGTTACCCTTTTAACTAATAAATTAAATTTAGGAGCAGAGAATGTGATAGCCAGAATTGCCTTAACCTATTCCTTGTCTTTAGGAGAGAAGTTAAACATAAGAGATATTCAAAACTCAAGCGGTAAAGAATATTCAAGCAAAGTACTTTTTGGAGAATATATAAATTATTATGTTGGATTAGTAGCTTTACATTATAGACTTCATATTAGCGATAAAGACCTATCTAAATACTTAAAAATGCATATAGATGAGGGTCTTACTCTGTTATATAAAGAAGTTGATTCTAACTTAAATATTGACAGCTTTGAATTTTTGAGAGAAAAAATAGAAACTAGTTTATTTTAAATTTCCTAAACTAAATAAATTAATTCCAAAGATTTTCAATATAATTTATCATTTCACTTGGATTAAGTTTAGTTGTTGAAGCCGCTCTTCTTATATAAAATTCTTCAGTGTTTTTGTTTTTAACATAAATAGGACCACTTTTTCTAAAATCAACATCTATTCTACAAATCATTTTACCTTCAATCTCAGGGAAATAAATCTTTATAAGGGAATATGCAGAGTTTCCAATATAATTTTCAACTAAATTATCTAAATGCTTTTGAAATTCATCAAGCAAATCAGTCTTATTTACAAAAGAGTCAAAATCCGTATCTAGTCCTAATATTTCTTTATTATCAGCAACACCTATTATTAATGTTCCATTTTTTGAATTCATAAATCCTGCTAAAGTTTTCATTGACTGAAGCTCAATAATTTTATCAGGATTATTCGTGTGAAGATTAACTCTGAGTGTTGATTTAAATTCAGTTTTTGGAGATTCACCAATACTAATTAATTTTTGAGTTGATATTACAATATCTTCATCAGCATCTTCAATTTCAAGTTTGTTTATCTCTTCTTCTTCAAGAAAAGTACTAGACTCTCCAAGTAAGTCAACAAATAAATAAGGGCTTATATCTAAATTATTTTGATCATATTCTGATTGTAAGTATTCTAGCCCTCCATTTGCATAACTTTCAATGCAGGTTATAATATCATTCACTGTGCTATTTAACTGCTTCTCGTCCATATCTTCCAATTGATTCCAATTAAATCCTATTTCATCGCAATGTGTAAAAATAATCATCAATAAGAAATCAACTAAACTTGAGCCTCCTTTCCATTTTCCAATTTCGACAAAATCTGTTGTCAGGTTCCTTGTAGGTAATGGTAAATGAATTTTCTTTTTTAAACCTAAAATAAAGGCATATATATATAACTCATAAATAGGTCCAAATTGACTGTATTCTGATTTAGACTTTCCTTTATTTGCAAAAGCTTCAATAATCGGAATTCTACTTTTTGCGTATCTAGGTTTTTTAACCTTTATCAAATTTTTAAAATTTTCAGAATTCATTATTTTAATTTCGTTTTGGTAGTTACTAATTCTATTTGTTCAGCTCCTTCAGGTACATGATTCACATACATGGTTTTCACATTTTCATCTTTTAAAAGACGACGCCCTAAATCATTTATTTTCATATCGTCATCTCGCTTGTAAATTTCTTTTACAAGTACTATACTTTGAGGAAAAACTTTACCTGAAGCTTCAAAAAACCCTTCCGTAAACCCTTCTCCAAAAGCAGAAATAGGGGCATCTGCTAATAATGGATATTTATAATCGCTAGAATTTGCAGAAATAATTGCCATGACTACAGAGAATTTTTTCATGCGCTGAAATCCTTCGGAGGAACCATATACAATATTACCATTGCTATCAGAATAAACAAAATTAATAGAATCAGAAGGTGTCTTTTCAAATCTTAAAATTCCACCAGCTAAATCATTATTAACAGTTAAATTTTTAAAATGATTATTAGCGTGTTCTTCAAGTAGTTGGACCATGTTATTATAAACACGATCTTTTGCGTTAAGAGTTGCTCTAGCTATATCAACTGATATTTCATAATTATCTTTAAACCCTTTAGGAATGTCTTGAGTTTTACTTAAAGAATCAATTTCATTCTCTATATTTTTTATTTGATCTTTTAACCTTTTAATCTTTGGTCTGAGTATATCATCTATTTTGTTTGTAGCATCCTGCATTCTTCTTATCGCACCTTGGTAACTAGATAGTATTTGAGCGTCCGATGTTTCAGAATCTTCTCCAGCAACAAAAACGTCTTTTCTCTGATCTTTTAAAGATTTTAATTTGGCTTTAATTTGGCTAATTTGCCTCTTTATATCTTTTTCCTTTTCCTTTGTCAATTTTATACTATTTCTAACATCTGGAATTCTGCTGTAAAAAGGTTGGGCATTAATTTGAATATTTCCAAAGAAATCTTTTAAATCATTTACAACAAATGATTTATCTTTTTCAACATTGCTGCTTGGTCTATTCTTTAATTTAACTAAATAATCATGTTCATGACTACCTTCTTTTGCTGGTCTGTCACATACATAACAATGTTCATTATCAATCATATTTTGGATTGACACAGAGTCTGGAGAATTAACAGGTAAAAAATGAAAATAATTATTGGGACTTTCTTCAATATCCATTAATGCCTTTTTTTTGTATCTCTCATCAATAAATTTATCATTTAAACTTCTAAAATCTTTAACAACTTGATCGAAGCCCATCGCAATCCAGGAAAAATTTCCGTCAAAAAACCTATTATTAACTTTATCCAAAAATTCTTCAAATTCAGCAGCTTTATCTTTTAATTTTCTGTTCAGAGGTCGAATTTTATCATCTATTTCTTTTCTCTTGTCTGCATTAGCGTATGTTTTATCTAGATGATTTTTTTCTTTTTCTGCATCTGAAAATGTAATTTCCCATTCCTTTAATTTTTTCAATTCATGTTTTAACTGTTCTTGAACACGTTCTTTTTCTTCGATAGCAGCAGATAAATCATTGGCCTGTTTATTATTTGCTGTGTTTTGATTAGATAAATCTTTTTCAGCTTTTAACTTAAATTCTTCTGTTATTTCGACTAGCTCATTATACTTGCTAATGTCTGTCAAATTTTTGACGGCTTCTTCAATACTCTCTTTTTCTCCAAAATCGATAATATCATCAACTTCTTCTCCTTGAAAGAATGAATATTTTCTAAAAGCTGGCATTATTAATCTATCAATTATATTCTTTTTATCATCCTCATCATAAATTGGTTTATATTTTGTCAAAATCAATTCAGTTTTATTGACTTCAGTATCATTCATAGTGAACTGCCAGCTAGATGGGTCTGAAATATTATCATTAAGTTTTGTAAGTGTAAAGGATTTAATGATTTGATATTTATGACGGTTACCGAATGTATATTCAATTTGAATAGCACAATCAACTTTTTCTCGAATTTTTGTTTCATTCTTAGCTTTGTCAGAAACGATCTTAACATATATATCTTTTATATTTTTTCTAATTTTATCGTCAGAATCAAGAATTTGATTATTAAACAACCACAAAAAGGCATTGAAGAATTTAGATTTTCCACCTCCATTATCTGCGACTATAATATTAACACCTTCCTTTAAATCGTATTGATTATCACTAAGTTCTCCATAATAGTTGAAGAAGTTTTTAAATGAAATACTATTAATTATTGATGCCATAATTATATTTTATGTAAGTTTTTTATTGTACCGTAAATCTGCCTTGAAGATCTTTTGTTGTCATTTTCATTTATAATTGTTGTAAGCACATCAACTATCTTTTTACTGCCAGGTCTAAAAGGTTTAAGGTCTTCTAGTTGTTCTTTTTTGATATTATATTTTTCCATCAATTCTTTGTCAGATAGAATTTCTTTTAATATTTCATTTCTATTACTCATAATTCATTAATTAATTCATCAAGGTTAATATCGTATTTATTTAGTACATTTTCTAAGTTTCTGGCTGAATCATAATAATTCATTGAAAGACTTGCGAAATAAGCAACTCTCCGAACTTCATTAGTCACCATATTTTTCTCCATATTGAAAAATTCTGAAGAATCATTGGATAATCTAGGTATAGCTATCATATCATATATAGTAGCAAATGACTTTGAGGGATGCTTTCGTAACAACCTTCCTCTTCTTTGTATAAATTGTCTTGGGTTTCCAGTACTACTACAGAATATACCAACTTCAGCTCTAGGCACATCAACTCCTTCGTCTAACATTTTCATTGCGTAAAGAAGATCAATTTTCCCTTCAGAAAACCCTCTTAATAAATCTTTTAAGTTTGACTCATCTGAAGTGTAAGAATTTATTTTTAAATCTGGACATGTATTTGATCCAGCTAAAATAAATTTATCCATTATCCGCTCAGGTTCACCATTTGCATCTTTAACATATCCTTCAGGTACATAGGTAAAAATATATTGTAACTTATCTTCTTTTTTTAAATCTTTTAAGATTGTTTTGAAACAACTAATTTTATTAGATGCTTTATGGATAATGTTTTTTCTCTTCAGTAATAAAATTTCTACTAATGGATCCTTTTTGTATTCTCCCTTTTCAAAATCAAAGAATTTTAATAATTTCTTAGATATATCGATATATTCTTCAAATTCATTTTCATTCAATTCTACGATTTTAGGGAAGTATTTATATTCTGTTAAAAAACCCCTATTTAACGCCTTTTGCATGTCAAAACTATAAGTATATGGTGGTGAATCGTTAAAAAATTCGTTTAAAGCTTCAGTACCCTCAACATCATATATTCTTTTAGGGGTTGCAGACAAACCTATTTTTTTTACTGACTTTATTTTTGGTAATTTAGACTTAATATTATTTGCTCCTAAATTATGAGCTTCATCAGCAATTAACAAAAACTCCTTGTCAATTTTAGTGAAGTATTTTAGAAATTTACTTGTGACAAAACTACCATATGTAGAAATTATAATTAAATCATCTTTAATACCCCAATTGAAGTTACTAACGTAAGTTGCCAATTCCTTTTCCCAGCTATTTCTCCCACCAACTTTAACAATATTTTTAAAATTAAAGGACTTAACTTCTTCTTCCCATTGGTTTAACAAAGCTATAGATGGCACTAGTATAATTGCTCTATAATATCCTTTATCTTTAAATATATTAAGTAAACAATTTAATGATGTAATTGTTTTTCCCGTACCTGTTGCCATTGCAAAAACTCCAGTATAATTGTTTTTTACCCAGGCATCATATGCATCTAATTGATAGGATCTTGGTTCTGAAATCTTTCCATCGAAAATTGGGAAATGAGGATTATCATTAATAATCTTCATTTCTGTAATTTTATTAAAAAACCTTTCCTTTTTTAGTTTAAGTATTTGCTTTACTCTCTTGCCGAAAGATGAATCATCAATTTTTAAAGAGTCTTCCAACAAGTCTTGCTTGTTTTTATCATTACCAAAATTATTGATTACAACCTCAATTTTTTCAGATGAAATATGCCTATAATCAGGATGCTCACCATTGATAACTTTTTCAAAAATAGCTCTTTCATCAACTACACGTTTCTCAAAAACATCGTTAATCCATGGTACATTCACTTCAAAACTCTCAGAGTTTTTTGTTAGCGCAGATAAAGTAAAATTGATACTACCATCAGTTGATATATAATCTGTTCCGTCATAAAGTATCATTCTTTTACAATGTGCTAAATCAACATTGTTAAACTTCACTGGTTGGATTATTAGCCTTTTATGCTTCTGCAAATATTTTAAACAATCAAAAAAATGTTGCCCGTAATCACTAAGTTCAAATTCTAGCTTTTCAAGATCATTAAAAATATCAATTATTTTATCTTCATTTTGTAATGAATTCTGATCAATAAGATTTTCTTTATCCTTTAAACTATATACATGGTTGGTTATTATACGCATCTCCCCACCATTAACAACAAATTCAGCAAAACTCTTGGACAATACCTTAATAGCATTTGAGCTAAAATATCCTAAAAATAAATCAATTTTTTTTGCAACAGAAAAAGTATCGTTGTAAAACTCAAGAGGTATATGTTCAGAGTCTGAACTGTACTTATAAGTTGCAGGAAAATTTATTTCTTTAAAATTTTTACTCAAGTTAATTTTAATTTGTGGTTAAAAGTTAATTATTATTAATTCGACTTCTCAGCTAATTAAAAACTCTAATTCCTCATAGCATTGAAAGAAACCTTTTGCTCCTTTCACAAACTTTTTTAATCCAGAAATATGATAAAGCGGGTTTTCATCTTCTCTATTTTTTGGTGCTAAATCTTTATTATGTGCCACCCAATTACGTATATATATTAAGTTCTCAATGTTTCTTTTAAAATTTTTTGAAACATACTTTTTTGAGGCAGTAAACATCAAAATATCATTAAAATAAAATGTTTGAAATGGATTACACTCCTTTCGTTTAACTTCTTGGGCCTTCCTTTCAATTTCATCTTTAGGGACGCATTGACTATATCTTTGCTTCCAAAAAGCGTCACCTTCTGATGCTTTTAGTCTCATCCATTCGAGCAGTGAGTCATTACTTTCTCCCTTTTTAATCAACATATTTCTCAACATTTTCTCTAGACGATAAGTAGCCTTATAAAATTCATAACTAATGAACTCTGCATTATAATCAACTATATGAACAACACCTTTTATCATATTATCATCTACGACAAACATAACCTCATCATGTCTGCCTTTTTCAAACTTTTTGATTGTGTTTTCTTCAAACAATCTATCATATGGTTTACATACTAAATCTTCATGTAACTCTGAGTTCCTAAAAGTGCCATTCTCTAATTTATAACATGATGTTCTATTTTTGTGAGGCAGATATGAGATACCATATTCTTTACAAAGTTGCTTTAACTCATGTTCCCTATCATTATTGTAAAAAATAAGACCTTTAACATAGATATCGCTGATTGTTGCATATTTTAGAGTTTCGATCATTATTTTGGCATTCTACTATATAGTTATTAACACAATATTTATAAAAGGGAATTATAATAGCAATCTAATAAAAGATTTAAATATTTACTAATTAACAAACTATATTTTTTATTTTAATATTTAAGTTTTGGCATTTAGCTATGCACTTTAGAAAGAAAATAAAAAATCTCATTTTAAATACATTCATTTAGATTGGTTTGAATTTAGAAACCTTTTCTAGTAGAGTTTTAGTAACACTCTAAAAACTTAGCTTAATCCCAATACTTGCTCTAACATTATTTTTAAAAATAAATTTTCATTATAGGAATAGCATCTTAAATTTCTCAATAGACATTGGTTTACCATTAATACTAGGATTAGCTTCTAAATATTCTTGAACAACCTCTGCATATAATTCCGATCCCAAAAAAGTAGTCTCACCTGAAAGC
>Ga0115008_10004763_pt1 | contig 11277 bp, 7 predicted proteins | sample FraStrMetagenome_FD_87164 | JGI IMG/M metagenome (GOLD analysis project Ga0115008, IMG submission 87164) | Marine eukaryotic phytoplankton communities from Arctic Ocean - Fram Strait ARC3M Metagenome | ecosystem: Environmental > Aquatic > Marine > Oceanic | place: Fram Strait | collected 2012-06-18
CACACACACACACACACACACACACACACGTACACACACACACACACACACACACACACACCATTATTGTGACACATAATTTGAAATGGATCGGTACACGTTCAAAGGAGAGCTCGGGCGAGGTACATGGGGTGTTGTGAAACTTGCAGAACAAAACAGCTCGGGACGTCTGGTGGCTATTAAAAAGATTAAGAGCGAAAGACCTGAAGAGGGCATTAACTTTACCGCCGTGCGTGAAATTAAGTTGCTAAGTGAGCTCAAACATGAAAATATTATTGATTTAGTAGATGTGTTCGTAACGTTCGACGATGGGGCTGTGAATTTAGTGTACGAGTGTGCGCACACGGACTTGAGTAAAATTATAAATGATCGAGCAATACAGTTTTCACCCGCGGATATTAAGCGGCATTTGTTGTCGTTGTTAAGGGCAGTGGCTGCATGTCATGACAATTGGATTCTCCATCGTGATTTGAAGCCTGATAACTTGCTGTATTTGAGAGATGGGACCATGAAACTTGCGGATTTTGGATTGGCTCGGCTCTACGGAACTCCGAAGATACGGTTGTCTCCACAGGCGATTACGTTATGGTATAAGCCCCCTGAATTACTATTGGGGTGTTCCGAATATTCGTCTGCTGCTGATATGTGGTCTGTGGGTGCGATATTTGCCGAGTTACTTTTACGTCGTCCGTTCTTGCAAGGTAATCAATCGGATATATCACAACTTGATACTATATTTTCTCTATTTGGAACTCCTACCGAGGATATATGGCCAGATTTTAAGGCGTTACCACTACCTTCGCGTGGTCTCACATGGACGGACATTCCCCCAATACCTTTCGATGAACTATTTCCAGCAGCTTCGCGTGACGCCATTTCGCTTCTGCGATCGATGTTGGTTTTAGATCCGAACAAACGGTTCTCAGCATCTCAATGTCTTAGTCATCCTTACTTTACTAATGATCCACTTCCAACACAAAAGGAGCATTTAAAATTGGATTCTTAGCCATTTGATAAAGGTTTTTTCCATCGTCAGTGAAATGCAAAAATATTTTGAAAACTAAATTGTGTTGAAGAAAGAGCATTGTATTGAATAAGCTAGTTAGATAGATAGAGGTAATAGAAAGGAGAATATAAGTCGGAGAAAGTTATCATATATAACTTTGAGGAGTTTATACGTTTAGATATGCTCTCGTGTAAATTGAATCAGAATACTACTGTGCCACACTGTTCATGTCGTCGTTTGTCGATAAGGGGTTTTACTGAATTGTTGTCGATAATCCCATTGTTTGGCACAACGAATCAATGGAGTACTCCATGTATCCCAAAGTTGAAAAGAAGTGATCAGGATATTCACGATGATAAATTGTTTTGATTGTATCAATTACAATTTTAAGATCATTAGATACAAATCCGGTAAGAAGCTTCAACTCCCTCCGCCATGGCTGGACGCCGAGAAGTTGTCGAATAAGGTGGATAATTGCGCTCGAGATAATCGACGATGGAATACTGCGTAGGTCGTGTTGTGCCATGCAGAGTACGCAGAAAAAGTTAGCATATTGTTCAAAAATGCTCATTATTTCTCTGGTGTTGCTATATTTCAATAGATATCCTTTATCGTCGACAAATAAGACTCCGTTTGCGATATAAAATTCAACAAAATATACTGGAGGTAAAGCAGAAAGGTTCCATTCAAGAATCTTCAAAACATTTATCTCTCCTCGTTCTCTAAAATATTTATTTGACCATATCTTGGGTACTTTCAACGCTTTTTGAATTTGCCAGACCGTCGGGCTACATCCATCTTCGGTTTCGTGATACTTCATTGCAATACTTATACAAGCTGACATAGTCAATGGCCAATGTGTTCTAGAAACCCTTTCGCACGATACAATTATTCGATCGAAATAAAATATTGCGCAGTGTGCAGTAGCTGTGAGTAAATGCAAGTCATCGCATGCATCTCCCATCAACTTTACTATGTCTGGCCTATATCGAAGATACTCGTTGTGCAAATCATCTCTAAATTTAACTCGGAAGTATTTCTCTTTTGAAAGCATACAGTCGTAGAATTCAGCCATGTCTAGGCAAACTGTCTCGTGAAGAGGCTGCTTCATTCCAATTGGCTCGCTCAGAGTTACTTTCTCCCCATTTAGGTCATTTTGATTCATTTTGCTTCCTTTATCCCAGCATGAGAAAAGGTATCAACCACACCACAATATGAGATTAAAGTCGAAACAGTTAAAATAATTTTATGTCATGGATTTTATTAGTATCGCCAGCAAGTAGCTTATGAGATTATGAACTTACCCGTCGCAAGTAAACGATGACATCGTTTTTCGACTTCACCTATCGCTACCATATTGGTATCCTTAACATCATCTGGAGAATCGGATACATTTCTATTCGGACGCTCAGAGGAAGGCACGGAAGCATCGTAGGTAGTATTTATATTGACCTCTTCTCCGCTTTTCCTACGTTCCATTCTTTGGAAAATACCTGTGTGTCGAAGAACTGGCTTGATAGTCGAACAACTCATTCCTAATTTTTGAATAAGTAGGGCAATTACGTTAGAGTTTCAAAATTGAGACAAAAGTGGATAATTCATCCATTTCAGGATATTCTCGAAATTGTGTGAATTACATTGCGGTCTCATCAAGGCGCGGGCAAAAGGTGGCGCGATAATCACGCGGCTGAACAGTGCATTCGTATTCGTATTCCGCCAAATCTCATAACCGATACACATGTGATTCCTGTATAAAACCGTAACTTAACTCTTACACGGAAAGGATATTAAGAGAGAAGCATACTTTTGAACCTGCATTTCTTTGATTTTACAGATGTTATCTCTTGGGGTCGTACAACATGCATAACGTACGTAGCCTCGAAACAGATGGGCGACTTCTCGAACACTTACTATCACAACTCGTTGTGCCAAGTATGATACGGACTAGAAAATTGCGGGAAGTTCCATTGAGTTCTATTTTTATCTCAAAGATAGCATCTGCTTTTATTTCCGAAAAAAGACAAGCAATCATGAGGCTCAATGCAGGCAAAATCGAACTTGAAACACGCAAATAGGAAAAAGAATTGGTAAACTTAAATGAAGGCCCCTACAATTTTAGCATCTAACACTTAAAGGAACAACGTAATAAATGACCATCTCATTTGAATGACATCAAATTGAAACGAAACTAATCAACACGTGCAACATGGGATGAAAGTCGATTTCGGTGTTATAGCATTGAAGGGGCGCATTCCTTAAGAGTGAGTTTCAAGTTGCAAATATATGTTCTCGTTGCTACAGTTTACATTGTTAACACCGCCTATCTGCCGGTAAATGACAAAACCAAACCATGCACTTGACCTAGCGTATACTTTCTCAGTCAGTTTCAATTTCAAGATTGAATCTGTTTCAATGGAGGAAACACTGAACGCAGTCTCAGAAGAGTCACCTAAAATCATCATATAAAAGGAGGAGAGCTACAAGTGAGTAAGAAGTCTTAGGTCTCACCACTTCATTCATAACAGTCATGGTACAATACAAGTCCTTCTAACTACTTACTTGTTACAAAAAGTAATATCATATTCCTGTCAAAAAGAATATTAAATGTATAGTAATGTTATAAATCTGACGCGATGCAAGCCTATTCTTCGTATCGTGTATAATTTATTTTTACATGGTTTCTATTACCGTCATCAAAGTTATCGGTGCACAAAGCTCTTCGAATCCAATGTAAAGATGCCGATGGATTATTGATGTTTATTCGAAATGTAAGCAATAAAAATCCAAAAGCTATCTAGTTAATCCATCATTAGATATATTTCGTTACATGGTAGGACAACTGGCAGCTTGAAATAAATTTGATAAGAGGATACCGAAGGTTTTCACTTCTTTTCCACCGTACTACATTACTCTTCGTTTATTCTTGTCGCAAAAACAACGTTTTGACTCATAATATAATGCTGAACAGAAGACTGCTGCGAAACGACATCACTGCGAATAAATATAGGTAAATTTGCACTGCAAATATCAAAAACAAATTTTTTCCGCACTATTGTTAGACAAATGAACCTCTCCCAATTAATCTTTCATTACAGACATAACGTAAGGTTTCCAATATTCATTCTTCCTCCTATAATATATCACCTTAACAATCTGAGAGTCGCTAATCCCCTTTCTCCGCACGAGAGGTTATGTCAATAGACGGCATTGACCTCTCTAGATCCAAATCACGAGCGAGTTGTCCTAATCCAATCCCTCCTTCGCCTACCAATACTTTTATGTTTCTCGTGTAGAGACTTCCGGTTCGCCGCCTTCCTTCGGCAACTGCCAATTGATCTGCCCAAAGTACGTTTACCACCGCGTGAGGTGTTCGCCTTTGCCATGCCCCTCCTGCAGCAACTTCATCGTCTGAAAGTGAATCTGATAGAAATTTATCTTGCTCATTTATCCATGACCGCAATCTAATTACGGAATGCATCTGACCAAAGCCAGGCCAACCCTTTCCATTCGGTGTCGCGTATTTGGGGTGGAAACACACAACTCCGATCTGAGTTTCTGCACCAATGGCCACTGTCCCAGCTTCTAACATGGGAAACACTTTCTCTGACCAAAATTCGAAATCTTCATCAAAATTGTATGCAGAGAGCAATATGCTGCTGATTCCATTCACTCCTGATGGTCCGGCCTCGACCATGTCGGAAATGGCCTCCCAACTGTAGATATGCAAACAGTTTTATCAGTCATTCGAAAAAGATAATGACATCCGAATAAATGGTACCTACCAATCAGCCATGAGTTGAGACAAGTTTGTGACGGAAGCATGCGAGCATTGATATGCAATATTGGCTACAGGAATACCGAAATCACTAAGGCCTTGACCACTTTTGGTATCGCTCTTAGTGAACGGACAAACACCAAGATCTACAAGAACGCGCTTTACCCATGCTTTCGTTCTCAATTCTACGACACTCGCATCCTCTTTCTTTGAGGCGTGCAATTCCTCATAGTTCTCATCTAATCCTTCATTTATCCAATTTAAAATTATCACAGGCATCGATACAACTTCTTGGTCTAAAGACGTGCGAAGAACAGGTGAATGTGTGAAGTTCGCGTTTTCATTTTTCCACTCCAAAATGTCTAACAAACGACGAGCAACGATCGGTTCTACTCCCGGCAATGCTATCGCGTAGGTGTCGTGCTCTTTATCCAAAACGATATCTGATACCGCTCTCCAAAACAATGCTGCACATTTGATATTAACAAGGTTTTTAGGTATATCCTTCAAATCCTTCAAGTATAAATATTTCAAATTCTTATTTCCCTTGTATTTCTTCTCCACTTTCATCTGTTCTAAACCTTCCAACCAACCAAAACTCCCACCACCCTTCGAAGACATATCAGAACTTAGTTCTATCCGATTTCGAGCAAACGATCTTGAAACAGGACATCCTGCTGTAAAAGAAGATGATATCCGTGCATCTTCACCTTTCTCGGCTTTGAGGGGTAACACAAACTCATTGCTTCGTTGCTTGATATTCTTATCTGGGCACCAAGCATAAACAGATATCGGACAAAGATACGAAAGAAGTAAGGTAATTGTTGAGACAGTGGTTGAAACATAGATTCTCATTCTCTAATGTGTATACAATATACAAATATCGTATATACAAATCGATCACTCTCCCACCAGTCACAAATACTTGAAGTTGAATATTACTCTCTCTCTCTCTCTCTCTCTCTCTTAAATATTCAACGCTGTAGGATTGTTTCTATACATATGCACATAGTCTTAAAACAATGCTAAGCACTGTCAAGATGGCAAAATCTTTCTCAAGATCGTGTCGTCATCGCTCACATCGCGTTTTACATGTAAAAGTGTCACCAAGAATATTCTACAGCCAACAATGATGTATAACTGTTACAAGAGTAAAGTTTACCCGTGCAGGGTACAGTAGGTACAGTACAGATGGGGAAAAGGAGAAGAGAAACAAAATATTCTCAAGACATCGAACAAATTCACAAAATCGGACCAAGTGCAAAAAAATAGTTCTCCTAAATCCATAAGTAAAGTAAGATCGTTAATTACAATTTTTCATAAAAGTAATCATCTTAACAAAAACCATTCTACGTTACCATAAATAAATTCGGCAAAACGCTCAATTCAAATTTTGAAAAGCAAATATTTCAACTAGGGCATGTCATTCATTTTTCAGATGACACATGACTCATGGCGTCGTATTATCAAATACACGAACCCACATTTTCGATACGATCTCTCTTCTATTCAAGAACCTACCCGGTATATCAAGAGTCGAACAGGTTTTGAATGACTGAAACGAAATACCAGACATAAACCGAGCGACATTGCACTGATCGATAGTCCGTCCTAAAATTGAAGGGCAACGGCAAAGGCATTTCTCAATTGGGAGAGACAATAATATTCCGTGAATGCCCATGTAACAGCAGCAGTTGCAGGTGCACTCTCGCAGAAAAGAGAATGGTGTGGAATCTACTAATGAACGGTTTCAACAGTAACCATAACAACAATCAGGATGACGATGGCACGAGGCACAGCGTCGATACTGTACACAGAGGCAACAATAGTAGAAATAATAACTCCAATTCTCGCCTCATGCAATACATACGTGCCGAAAATTGGGGCGAAGCTTTGAAGTGGGTGCGCGATCATCCCGAGGAAGCTTCTTGGCAAGTGCGGGAAGTGGTTTCATTAGATGAAGACGATGAGGGCATTCATGGGAGTGGTGGAGGTGAAAGAACTAAGTTTTATCATCCAATTCATGCCGTATGTGTTCATGCTGGTCGTCAGGTTACAGCGTCTGCGGCAGTGTCACTCGACGCACTAGTGTTGGCGTTGATTGAAGTCTGTCCTGAATGCGTACGTGAAGTGGATCATAGTGGTCGATTGCCGCTGCATATTGTATGTTGGAAGGCCGGTTCAATTAGTATCACGAGTGGTGATGAATGTAGTAGTACCTTGACAGAGGGAACTGTTGGTGTTGATTGCAACGTGATTATGGCTGTCTTAATTAGCAACTATGCGGCAGGAGTGAAAGTACAGGATTGTCACGGTAGTACGTGTTTGCATTTGGCATGTCAATTTCAATTAAATCTAGATTATATACGTATGCTTGTAAATGCGTGCCCAGAGGCGAAGGATGTGAAGGATTCGGCGGGATCTTTGCCGATGAAATATGCCAATAGTTGCTTTGATGATAAGTCGGAAAAACGCAATGAGTTGTTGAATCTGGTGAAACCCAGCAATAAGCTGTTAGAAAAGGATATTCGAGAGAATGCGGCGGGAGTTCGTCCTGATCCATCGAATGCGGATACGTCGGAAAACACTCAATCAAGGGTGCAGCAGTTGGCGACTAAGTTCGATGGTGCTTCCCCGCAGACTTCTCCAAGAAATGGTTCAGATGTCATTGTGGAAGGTCACACTGTCCTCTACTCGTTTATTGTAGAAAGATGTTGGGAAGATGTAATAGGAAGGTGAGTCTAATGTCATCGACTCGAATATATTTCTTATTTAATTTCGAATTCCTTTCATTCTGTACCGAAATAGGTGCAAAGAATACAAGAGTGATGCAAGAACTTGGTATATTGAGAAGTCAAGCAATCGAACAAAAGTAAGGATTCTTCCGCTACATAGAGCATGTGAGATGAATGGTGTACCTGTTGAGGCTATCTCTGCACTTATTAATGCATTTCCAGGCTCATTGAAGGCTAAAGATCACAGTGGTCGCTTGGCGCTGCATACTGCATGTTGGAAGGGTGCATCGTACTCTGTCATAGAATGTCTTATCGATAAGTACGCGGGTGGTTTGAATGTGGGAGATCATCACGGAAGTCTCCCTTTACATATTTCTTGCCAATTTGGATCGTCGTCAGATATAGTAAATCTTTTACGGGTGAATAGTCCAGAAACAGTAAATAAAGAGGATAACTTGGGTCGGACTGCGCTTGATATTGTAAACTATCATTCCAACCCAAACAAGTTTGCCATTATGCACATTTTAGCGCCGCAGCAGTCAGTCCCCTCCTATGATTCTGCGAAAAATATCATAGGAGCAGACAAGCGGCAAGCGAACACTTTTCCGCTATCTCCAGATAATGTTGTTACTGGGGATACTGAACTATATCGTTTAATTGATGCTAAGAATTGGGATCAAGCCAATAATAGGTGCCTTAATTTTCCGGGCGAAGCAAGCATCTGGTTCAAAGAGTCATCGAGAAGAGGTGGCCTACATGCTCAACTATTACCTCTACATCTTGCGTGTTTATTGAGACCACCCGTTTCTCTTGTAAATACCCTAATCAATGCCCATACAAAAGCAGTTATGAGTAGAGATCACTCCGGGAGACTTCCGATTCACAATGCATCCTGGAAGAACTCTAGTCCAGAGGTAGTGCGCATTCTAATGGAGAGCAATCAAGCTTGTGTCCTACAAAAAGATCATCAAGGTCGTTTACCTTTGCATGTTGCTTGTGAATTCGGTGCATCAGAGAAATTAGTTAAGGTGCTGGTGTTGGCAGGTCCAGATTCTATTTTCGAAAGGGATTCGTTGCAGCGAACGGCGCTGGATATTACATCGTATAATTATTTTTACAATAAGCACCGCATCATGAACGTGTTAGAGACTGGGATATGGTCCACGAACACGGTTTCTTTTGAAAATAGTAAATCGTTTGAAGGTCTGATTAAGGTCACGGAGTCAACTCTTGATGGGCTATCGTTATTTAGAATTGTTAAGAATAAAAAATGGGATATAATCGACGCACGGATTTTATCGCACCCCAAGGAAACAAGAAGATGGATTGAGAAAAGAAGTGCAACGGGAAAAATTGAGGTACGTGGCAAAGAAGGAGTATTTTATAGCTGTTAACATTGAGATTCTAATTTTGTTTTAGTGGAAATTGTTGCCAATTCATCGCCTTTGCGAGTTGAAGCCACCACTCGAAGCGGTAAAATCATTATGTCAAGCATATCCACAAAGCCTAATGCTTCCAGACCATGGTGGAAGGCTTCCATTACATAGTGCTTGCAAGAGAAAGTGCTCCTCTGAAATTATTGATTATCTTATAAGCGTTGACAAGAGAAGTGTTATGTGCAAAGATAAGAGGGAAAGATTACCTATTCATGTCGCCCTGGAGTATGGCGTTTCAAAGACAGTAGTAGAGAAACTTCTTTTGGTTGCACCAGAAACCGCCGGACATCGTGAAAAAGAAGGAAAGTTTCCCATGCATATGGCCTGTAGTAGTAGGTATATGGACAAAGCAATTATTTTTCAACTTTTTTGGTGTTATCAAGGTGCTTTGATACAACCAGACTATAAAGGGAACTTACCTATTGATTATGCTAAAGGAAGCCGAAGTGAGTCTAGTAGTGAAGTTATAATAATGCTCGGAAAGTTCAAAAGTGATTACTTTCCAGATGCCACGCATTTCAATGATAGCAGCATTACACATGATCGTAATGTAAGTTGGGATCATAGAGTGAGCACATATGACTACGATGCGACCCCAAACGCTGATTTTGACGATAGAGATGATGGCATTGCTTTTTGTGAAGAAGCTCCCATTAAGATGAGTAATACATTCGATGCCCCTTTTTCAAGGGACTTTTCAAAAAATAATAAGGAAAAAAGGAAAAAGGGCAAGAAGCGCTTTGGAAATGGATTTGGTCGGCATGCGTCGTCATTGCGCCGAGTATCAAGCGGCCCAATGTAACAAAAAGATGACAAATTTATCATTACGGAAATCATTTAGAGCTTCAAAGTCTTGTGAGTATTTTGGTGCTATAGTATCGACGTCGTTGGTACCACAGATACTGTGTAGCATGTTCAATTTATGCAGATTCTTCATTAGTCAGCAATGGAGAATTACTATAGCTGAGAGCGATGTTCGAAGTTGCCTTGAAATTCATGGATCCATATTCCACAGATGCGTCATCGTGGTAAGCGATTGGACAGACCTCGGATCGCTCGTCGTCTAACGTAAACAATTGCAAGTTATGTAAGAACTACAACTTAATAAAATAATCTTGACTTCGAGAAAGAGTGCAGACGAGATTCAGGTACTTTAGCTTATTGAATTTTGTACCCTAAGAGCTCCTTCAAGAGATTTGGGATCACCAATAGGCTGTAGAGTGAGTTGAACTTCAAAAAATCGATGGGACGAAAGTGAAATAGTGATGCTGCAAGGGATACTTCTCGATCCAGATAATCAACACGGTGCCAAAACCACGGAGGGACCCATAACGCATCGCCCGGTTCTGTCACGATTTCAAACCTTCTGATGCAAGATAATGCATTTGAATCATTTGGTTCCAAATTGGAGAAATAATATGCTCTTCCGTCTTCAGCAATAGAAGGTCGCAAACGATGAGATTCGTTTGAAGATATCAGAGTCCACCTCTTCTTCCCATCAAGTTGAACGGCAACATTTCCAATAGGTTCGCAATGTAAATCTGTGCGTGGGTGTTTACCATCCTGATGAGGCCTCCCCCCGGCTAGAAATACTGGCACGGTTGTGAGAGCAGGGAAAATTCCAAAGAGAGAAAGTAAATCAGTAGGCTTGAAACGATCTCCAAACATAGCGCTAAATTCTGGACAAATAATCGTGTCAATCAATGCTGGAAAGTTATGTACCAAAAGCTGTGTTCCCAACTTTTGAGAACCTCCATTATGAGTAATATTTCGCACAATTTCACTTAGTTTGCCTTCCCTATCTGGTGTTAGTAAGCGTTTACTAGCATCACTGAAATATGGTACTACCGTGTCTCCAAGAGGGGGGCTTATCAACTTATCCGTAGTTAAGCCGTCTACACCTGACTTGTTAATCGCCTTTGGCATTAAAAATGGCTGAGATAAGTCAAGCTCGCTCAGGATTGTTGAATTTATGTTATTCACGTCAATGGACTCTATTTCCAATAAATATTCTTCGTGATCGCAAATCTTTTCAGAATGAGTTTCTTCCCAAAGAAACCACGCAAAATTAAGCATTCTACGTTTCATCTCCATATATGATGTAATATCACGCCCGGGAATACACGAGTGAAGCATGGTAACGCTAGACCAGAGCACACACGCCATTGTGGAATACAAGGAAGGTCGGTAATGACCATAATAATTATTATTTCTATTTGATGATATAATGATCGCAGTTGACAAAAGAAGGAATGGAATGACCCGGTACAATTGAACACGGCCACCCTTCGTCATTATTGTTTGTTCTATATGGATTCAATGCAA
>Ga0115008_10004764_pt1 | contig 11277 bp, 12 predicted proteins | sample FraStrMetagenome_FD_87164 | JGI IMG/M metagenome (GOLD analysis project Ga0115008, IMG submission 87164) | Marine eukaryotic phytoplankton communities from Arctic Ocean - Fram Strait ARC3M Metagenome | ecosystem: Environmental > Aquatic > Marine > Oceanic | place: Fram Strait | collected...
AAACAGGAGAAATTCCTATTAGAGAACTTAGAAAAGGAGTATATTTTTTAAATTTAAAGTTTACAAACGGTCTAAATGTTACAACCAAAATATTAAAAAAATAAGACGATAATAATATTAAATTATAAAGTTACACTGTTTCATTTATTATTTTTTATTTTAGAATTAGAATGATTGTTATTTAAAGTCATACAGTTTTATGTTACAGGGTATTTGGTAGATTGATTTAGTTGTATCTTTGACATTGTTATTATAAATATTCTGCTAATAGTTCTGCAATCAAATTCTATGCCTTTTAAAAAGTTACACCCCCACCTTAAAGAGATGTTAGCATCTCAAGAAATAACACTACCTACTCCATTTCAGAGTGCTAGTATTCCTGTAATAAAAAGTGGATCAAACACCTATTGTACAGCTCCCAAAGGTAGCGGTAGAACAACTACATTGATTCTTACCACCTTACATAAATTAAAATGTGAAGAAGTTGGAGATGCACCAAGAGCAATCGTTTTAGTGGAAAATAGAGAAAAAGCATTGGAAACCTATAATGCCTTTTTAAAATATATTAGATTTACCACAACTCGAGTTTATTTTGCCGATGAAAAACTTCATGTTGATTTGCTAAAATCAGAAATATTTGATGGTGTAGATGTTCTTATTGCCACACCACAGACCTTAAGAAAGTTGTCTTCATTAAATGGAGTGAATACAACACAATTAAAGATATTTAATATTGATGATGCAGAGTTTTTAATCGAGAATTCAGCATATACAGGAATCATGTCAATTACGCAGAGTATCACAAAATGTCAGTTTGTACTGTATTCAGATAAAATGATTCCTACGCTTAAACGATTTGAGTCCTATTTTATGAAACACTCAAAAAAAATAGCACTTTAAGGAATATTAATTTATTTATAAATTTAATTTTCGAATAAAATAAAGGTATGATTATATCAAAGTTACATTATATATCTCAAGGAAATTCTCCTGAAGAACATTTGCTAAATATTCAAAAAGCTTGTTCATCTGGTGCAGAATTAGTTCAATTGCGCATAAAAAATATTTCTGAAAAAAAATATTTGAAATTTGCCAAAGAAGCAAGAGAAATCACTTCTCACTTTCAAACTAGATTAATTTTAAATGATCATTATAAGATTGCAAAAGATATAAAAGCAGATGGTGTTCATTTAGAAAAAACAGATTTCTGTCCAACAGTTGCTATGGAGTATTTGTACACATGGCAAATTATTGGTGCAACAGCATCTACTCTTAACCAATGTGAAGTCTTGATTAATAAAAAGGTAGATTATATTCGTTTAAGCCCTTTTAAATCTGGAATAAAGAAAGATAATTCGCCCATAGCCCTTGGCCTCAAGGGGTATACTGTAATTGTAGATGCTTTAAAAACAGAAACACCAATTATAGCCTCTGGAGGAATCACCACACTTGATGTAAAAGACATATTAGCAACAGGTATTTCTGGAATTGGAGTGTCTGAAGAAATTACCAGAGATTTTAATAGTATCAAAATATTTAACAAATTACTAAACACCTCTTCTAGAGACGAGCTAAGACATACATTTGAATAGTAAAGTTGGGTGTTTTTTTATTGTACTACAACTAAAAATAGAACAATATACTTTTAAAGATTAATCCTTTTTATTTTAATAGACCATTTAATCGTAAGTTTAAATACTCTCTAATGAGTTGACTCAGTGTATATTTTTGATCATTAAATAAACTGAAATTTGTAACAACTTGTAAAACAAAAATTTTATCAATGTTTATGAGTAATTCAATCGATGTTTTGGTATAAATTCCTTCAGACATTCCTTTCGCGTATTGCATTTTTAAAAGATTTAAATAAGATTCTATAAACCCTTCTATGCGTAACCAAGCATTGGGGTAGTGTTTTTTAATACTTTGTAAAAAACCTATAGATATGTCTGAAGTACCATTTGCAAATAATTCAACAAATTTTTCATACAATTCATTCGTAGTAATCTTTTTATCTCTCAATAATGTTAGCTCATTGACTAATATCTCAACTTTTATCTCACAGGCAGCACATAAGATTTCTTCTTTACTTTTAAAGTATTCATATACTGTAGACTTACTCACACCAGCCAACTTTGCTAAATCGTCTATTGTTAGTTGTTCTAAATTTTCATATTGAATTTTAATTAATAAATCACTTAACCAATTTTTTACTTTTTTAGTAATTGGTTTTCGTTTTTTTAAAACAGCCTTTCTTCCCATCGTATACATTTAGGTTTTATTAATAAAATTGCAATTTAAAAAAAATCGAACTATATTTGTATAAATAGTTTGATAATTTACTTTATGACAAAATTCAAATACTTTGCAGCTTTTATAATACCTCTTTTAGGTCTTCTCACATTTAATACAACAGGAATCTACGCATATATAGGTTTATTATTTTTATACGTCTTAGTTCCAATTACAGAACAACTACTTCCAAAAAACACCTATAATTTAAATAAAGTTGAAAAAGAGTTAGCCCGTGAAGACTTCTTTTTTGATATGGTTCTTTATATATCTGTTCCGCTTCATCTTTTTGTTGTTTTTCAGTTTTTAATTACAATTTCTAATACAGCTTTACCTACTCATGATCTAGTTGCTTGCATTTTAATGATGGGAACAATTCTTGGAGTTAATGGAATTAATATTGGTCATGAATTAGGTCATAAAACAGATGATACTCTAAAAACTTTTTTAGCGCACATCATGCTTTTAACATCCATTCAAAATCATTTTATACCCTATCACAATGGAGGGCATCATAGAGATATTGGAACACCAAGCGATTTAACATCTGCAAAAGAAGGTGATATTTTTTATTTTTTTGCAATTCGATCTCAAATTGGTGGCTACTTCAAAACTTGGAAACTGGAAGGGCAACGCCTTAAAATTCAAGGGAAAAACTCCTTACTAAATCCGATGATTCTTTATACACTTCTACCAATACTTTTTCTTTTTGGAATCTTTACCATTTTTGGTTTAAACGTAATGCTCTTATATTTTATTACTAGTGTTTATGGCATTTCTATATTAGAAGCACAAAATTATTTTGCTCATTATGGCTTGCGAAGAAAAATGCAAAAAAACGGAAGATATGAGCGTGTAAAACCTAAGCATTCATGGAATTCTGATCACATTATAGGTAGAGTATTGTTGTTCGAATTAACAAGACATTCAGACCACCATCATATGGGTGCAAAACCTTATCATTTATTAGAATCAAAAGAGCACAGTCCTAATTTACCTTATGGGTACCCAGCAATGCTTTTGTTATCCTATTTCCCCTTTTTATTTAGACCTTTAATGAAAAAACAATTAAAATTATATGAAATAGAATAAAACACTATTCAATAGAAATTTTTAACAATTAGTATTATTTTATAATTAAAATGAATACTTATCTTAGCAGTAAAATACTTATATTTAAAAAATTTGCAACAAATAAAAGCATATTTAGATCAAATTGCTACAATATCCAATCAAGATTGGAATTTTTTCACCTCTAAATTACAACGTCGTATACTTCCAAAGAAAACAGTTTTCTTAAAAATTAATGAAATAGAAAATCATATTTCTTTTATTGAATCTGGAGTTGTACGCTTATTTATACCTAAAGAAAATCCAGAAAAAGAAATAACTTTTGGTTTTAGTTTTAAGAATCAGTTTATAAGTGCTTATGATTCTTTTCTGACACAACAGCCTTCTTTATATCAATTACAAACTCTCATAGAAACCTCTGTTTTAAGTATCTCTCATAACGATTTACAAGAAGTTTATGATAAAACTAAAATAGGCAATTTAATTGGGAGGTTAACTGCAGAACGACTTTTTTTAATAAAATCTAAACGAGAACAAAACCTCTTAAACCTTTCAGCAGAAGAACGTTATGTTGCATTATTTAAAGAGCGTCCAGAGCTTTTAAAAGTAATTCCCTTAAAATATATTAGCTCTTATATTGGTGTAACTGCACAAGCTTTAAGTAGAATTAGAAAGCGTGTTTTATTGATGTAGGTTCATTGTTTCTTATTTCACATCAAATTACCTTTGTTAAAAAAAACATGACTATAATTATTTTTGTTTTAATACTTTGGTATGGAGGTTTATTTTTTCAATCTTTCTTTCTGCATCGATATGCAGCCCATCAGGTTTTTACAATGTCTAAAACAATGGAGCGTATTACTTTTTTTTTAACCTGGGTTTTTCAAGGATCTAGTTATTTAAGTGCATACGGTTACGGAATCATGCATCGCATGCATCATGCATATACAGATACTGAAAAAGATCCTCATTCCCCTTCACATGATCCAAACCTTTTTGCAATGATGTGGAAAACCAAAACAATTTATCAGGATATTAATGAACAAAAGATTGTTGTAGATAAAAAATTTACTAAAAATGTACCACAATGGAAAAGCTTTGATGCTTTTGCAAGCTCTCGATTGTCTAGAGTACTTTGGATTGGTTTTTATATTTTGTTTTTTGCTTACTTTACAACAGCATTATGGCAATGGTTATTATTGCCTATTGCATTATTAATGGCACCGATTCACGGAGTCATTATCAATTGGTTTGGACATATTTATGGATATGTAAATTATAAAATGACAAATACGAGTAAGAATCTTTTTCACTTCGATTTTTTAATGATGGGAGAAGGCTATCATAACAACCATCATAAACACGCTAGTAATGCTAATTTTGGAGTGAAATGGCATGAAATTGATATTACGTATCTAATAATAAGAGTTTTAGATTTTTTTGGTTTTATAAAATTGAAACCAAATATGATGAAAATATAATTTTTTTAACGTATTTCTATAAACATTCACTACCAGTCAATAGGAAAATAATCTTTCAGAAATTTCCCACACCAGTGCTTACCTGTATTGATTCCATCAATTAATGGATCCATAACTCTAGCGGCACCATCAACAATATCTAAAGGAGGTTGAAAATCGTGAACTTCTTCTTTCTTTTTAGAGAGCTCTGCAGGATCTTCATCAGTAACCCATCCGGTATCAACTGCATTCATATAAATACCAGCCTTTGCAAATGTAGATGCAGATGTATGTGTAAGCATGTTCAAGGCAGCTTTTGCCATATTTGTATGTGGATGTCTGTCTACTTTTTTAAATCTATGAAACTTCCCTTCCATCGCGGTAACATTTATAATATGTTTTTTACCCGTATTCTCTTTCATCATTAAGTTAGACAAACGATTGCATAAAACAAAAGGAGCTACAGCATTAACCAGTTGTACTTCTACCATTTCTGTGGTTTCAATTTCGCCCAATCTCAGACGCCAACTATTTGTTTTTCTCAAATCTACTTGTTGTAAATCGGCATCTAATTCACCTTCAGGAAAAACTTCTGCAGATTGTAAAGAAGTGTCAAAACTATAGGGGATTTGAGACAAAGCTGCTGAGTTTCTTAAACCAATTCCTGGTTCTGGCCCATGCCAAGTAACTGGTAACACGTTGTTTTTACTAGTTTTTACTGTAGAAACGCTTAAATTAGAAAGTTCTTCTAAACAAAAAGCATGTTCCTTTAATAAAGTCTGTGCTAACTTTGGTAATTGGTCAATAGGTTTATTTTCATTTTCCATTAAATGAAAATAAAAACCAGAGGGTCTTCTTACTGTTTGTGCAGCATTATTAATTAGAATGTCTAATCGATTGTATTTTTGTTCTATATAATTACAGAAAATCTCTACACTAGGTATGTGCCTTAAATCTAAGCCATGTATGTGTAAACGGTTTCCCCAATCTTTATAATCTTCTTCCTTAGAGAAACGAATCGCAGAATCTGCAGGAAAACGAGTAGTTGCAACAACAGTAGCACCAGAGCGCAATAGCATTAAGGTAATATGGTATCCTATTTTTAAGCGAGACCCTGTAATTATGGCTACTTGATTTTTTAAATCGGTAGTTTGAAACCGTTTTGCATAGTTAAAATCACCACAGTCTGAACACATGGTATCATAGAAATGATGCAGTTTTGTATATACCTTTTTACAAACGTAACAGTTTCTTGGCGATTCAAGTTCTGGAGTTTCTTCTGAAATTGAGGACGCAGCTAATAATTTAGGAGCAACAAATAAAGTTGCCTCTCTAGCAGAACGAATTCCTGTAGACTTTCTAGCGTGTTTATCACTTTCTATTTGCTTTCTTTTAGCTGCTTTTTTAGCATCTTTTCTACGGCGTTGAAATTCATCTCGATTTGGACGAGATAATTCTCCAGCAACTTTAAAAAGGGCAACTCTTTGTGCCTCTGGTATTTCAAAGAGTTGATTGGTGTTTTCCAATAACTTTTGAATAGTAGCAATGCAAGACGCTATTTCTTCATTTGTTTTTAACTCGCTCATAGTAAGATAAACTATTTCTTTATTTTCGTTTTGGAAACCTCTGAAGAGATTACTGTAGGTTTAGTATTTACTAAATAATTTGCCAGTATTTTGTCTACCAACTCTTCTTTTGTTAAATGATGAAAAATTGTTTTAATCTGAGATTTAAAATCTTCTGAAACAGCACGATTTGGCTTTGTTTTAAATATTTTATTCGCCCAAATTAAAGCATTACTCTCCTCTATACTTTTTGCATCAGCCTTTTTAAAAGCTTCAAAACGAATATCCAATGCTTTTTCAAAATCAGAAATATCTTGTGCTTCTTCCTTTTGAATAATGGTTAAAGATAAACCGCTTGCTCCTGCTCTAGCAGTTCTCCCACTTCTATGCACATAGGCATCATAGGTATCTGGCAAATGATAATTTACAACATAAGACAGGTCTTTTACGTCAATTCCTCGTGCTGCTAAATCAGTAGCTACCAAAATATCAATATGCCCATCTCTAAATTGCGCCATAATTCGGTCTCTAATCCCTTGGGTTAAACTACCATGAATAGCTCCTGATGAAAACTTATTAATTGCTAATTTTTTAGCTAATTTATTAACTGCAGCTTTTGTCTTACAGAAAATAATACCTCTTTGTCCTGCTTTAGAGTTTAAAAAGTGAAGTAAAACTTCTAATTTTTCTATAGGTGCTACAATTACATATTGGTGATGAATACCTTGATGCCCAACACTAGCCCTATTCGCTTCAATTTGAACTACATGTTTAGACATATAGTTTTGCACCAATTGTTTGATGGCTCCTGGCATCGTAGCCGTAAAAAGAAATGTTCTTCTATTTTTTGGAATTTCTTTAATGATACTATCCAAACCTTCTTTTAAAGCAGTTACCATTTCATCTGCTTCATCCAATACAAAATAAGTTATTTTAGAAATATCAATAGCTTCTCTTTTTACTAAATCTGCCAATCTTCCTGGAGTAGCTACTACAATATGTGTAATTTCTTTTAACCGATCTATTTGAGGTTTAATAGGAATTCCTCCGCAAAGAGTAGCTATAGAAATAGTAGGAATGTATTTTGCTAATGCTTCTAGGTTGCTGGCTATTTGCTGGCTGAGTTCTCTTGTAGGTGCTAAAATTACAGCTTGAATATTTTCCTTTTTAATATCTACAAGTTCCAATAATGGTAAGCCAAAAGCAGCCGTTTTTCCTGATCCTGTTTGTGCTATAGCAACAACATCTTCAATTTGATTTAGTACAATTGGAAGTACTTTTTTTTGAATATCAGTTGGAATAGTAATATTTAAATCTGCTAAACTCTCTTGTAATTCTTTATTAATTCCTAAATCTGAAAACTGCTTTGACATGTAATTATTTTTTTACAAAGGTACTCACAGTTTTTATTGATTGTGAATATTAAATTTATTTTTATTGTGCGAAGAATGTTGAATGTATTCAATAAAAAAGCCCATCTTTAAAAGATGGGCTTTTTATGAAAATGTATGAATATATTAGATAACTTTTACGTTAACTGCATTTAATCCTTTGTTTCCTTCTTGTAAGTCAAATTCAACTTCATCTCCTTCTCTAATCTCGTCTACTAAACCAGAAACGTGTACGAAATGATCTTTATCTACTCCTTCTTCAGTTATGAATCCGAATCCTTTTGTGTCGTTGAAAAACTTTACTGTTCCTTTACTCATTGTAATATAATTTAATTATTAATATTTATTAAAGTACAAATATAGTGCCATTAATTTAGAAAACAAAATGAATATAATTTAATAGAGATTTAAATATATTTTATCAATAAAAGTCTCCTATTATTAATCTCTGTCTGTTAAAAGTAATAGCTGTAATCAACAAAAAATTATATTAAATTTTTGTTACTTTAACGGCATTCATTCCTCTCATTCCTTTTTCTAATTCAAAAGATACTTTATCATTTTCAACAATGGTGTCTATTAAACCACTAACGTGCGTAAAATATTTTTCATTGTTTTCAGTATCTATTATAAAACCGAAACCTTTTGATGAATCAAAGAAAGAAACCTTACCTTTTCTAACTGGATCCTCCTCTGGTAAATCTTCTTTTTTAGTGACTGAGATTTGAATATCTTCTAATTCATATTCAACCTTTAAATCTGGATCAGGTGGAGTATCTGTTAAATTTCCATTATGGTCTACATAGGCAAACTGAATTCCTGTTGAACCATTTTCTTCCTTTTCGGCTTTTCTAGCCTCCATTTTCTTTTGCTTATCCTGACGTTTTTTTAAACGCTTTTTCTCTTTTTCACTTTTACTAAAGGTCTGTTGCGATTTAGCCATTAAATATATAATTGTTTTTATGAAATATTATTGATGAAAAGATAAAATACTTTTCGGAAATTAAAATCAAAATTAATTTAACTTGTATAATGTGCGAAGTGTATTCTGTCCAAACTCCTACAAAGATACTATATCTTAAAGAATTATTAAAAATATTTTTATAGTTTTTTAAAAACTATAGTTATTTATGAATTAGATTTTTACCTAGTTTATAATAAATAATACTTGGTTATTGGTTTTATTGAGTTTTAAATTTTAATTACCAATATGAATGATCATTAAAGTGTATGTGATTCAAAATAAAGTAATTTCTAATTATAAAAATAGTGATACCATTTTTTATTGTAGTACAAAAAACATTCGAAACCTTAAAAAGCTTTTTATTCAAATAAAGCCGCTAAAAACTCTGCTGCACAAGCAGGTTTTTCTTGACCTTTAATTTCAATGATACAATTAAAGGTTATTTTAACTCCATTAGTATCTAGATCTTCTATATCTTTTACAGCGCTTACCATACGTAATTCACTATTTACGGGAACAGGGTTTGGAAAACGAACCTTATTTAAACCATAATTTAACCCCATTTTTACGCTTTTAATAAAGAAGGCTTCTTCTAGCATTTTTGAAATCATAGCAACAGACATAAACCCATGAGCAACTGTAGATTTAAAAGGACTCTCCTTCCCTGCTCTTTCCTCATCTACATGAATCCATTGCTTATCTAGCGTAGCATTTGCAAAATCATTAATCATTTCTTGTGTTACTGTATACCAATTCCCATCAGGTAATTGTTTTCCTATCATTGATTTAAAATCACTAATATTTTTAAAAATTAGTTTGGACATTGTGCGTTATTTTCTTGTAAATATACATTTTAAAAGCAAAGAAATATTAACTCCTTTTTAACAAATTCTAAAGAATCAAATTATGTTAATTTTTAGTAGATTAGATAAATTTTTATATCCCATGAAAAAACTACTACTATTTATTGCATTGATTTCTTTTTCTTCCAATGCACAAGAAGATCCACAATGGATGCGGTATGCATCAATTTCTCCAGACGGAACACAAATTGTATTTACGTATAAAGGAGATCTCTACAAAGTACCTGCTGCTGGTGGAGATGCCATACAATTAACCTATCACAAAGCACATGATTATAAAGCTATTTGGAATAAAGACGGTTCTAAAATTGCATTTGCTTCAAACCGGTATGGAAATTTTGACATTTATGTAATGGGTGCTAAAGGAGGAAAAGCGAACCGTTTAACGTTTCATTCTGCAGATGAATCTCCCTTCTCTTTTTCAGCAAATGGTAAAGACATTGTTTTTGGTGCTAGCCGCCAAGACGAGGTACAGCATAGACAATACCCAACAGGCGCTCAACCAGAACTTTATAGTGTCCCTGTAAAAGGAGGGAAAATTAAACAATTATTAACAGTGCCTGCAGAATACGTTCAATTTTCCAACAATGGATCCATGATGCTCTATCACGACAAGCCTGGTGGTGAAAATGAATTCAGAAAACATCATATGTCTTCAGTAACAAGAGATATTTGGATGTATAATACCCAATCTAAAACACACAAAATGATTACCTCTTTTAAAGGTGAGGACAGACAACCCATTTTTAGTGCTGATGAAAAAAGCATCTATTATTTAAGTGAAAAAAGTGGGTCATTTAACGTATATAAAATGTCTTTGAATGATCCTACTCAAATTGAACAACTAACACGTTTTAAACTTCATCCAGTTCGTTTTTTAAGCTTTGGAAATGGAGTACTCTCTTTTGGCTATGATGGAGAATTATACACCATGAGAGAAGGTGAAAAACCTAAAAAGATATCGGTTAAAATTAGAACTCAAAATATCGATAATGATGATAAATTTATTTCCATTAGTGGAGGAATTAGAGAAATGGCTATCTCACCTAATGGAAAAGAAATTGCATTCATTGCTCGTGGAGAAGTATTTGTAACCTCTGTAGACAAGTCATTTACAAAAAGACTCACCAATACTCCAGAAAACGAACGTTTTGTTACTTGGACTCCAGATGGAAAATCTGTGGTTTACAGCAGTGAAAGAAATGGGAAGTGGAGTGTTTTCAAAACTGAAAAAGTACGAAAAGAAGAACCTTTCTTTTATGCTGCTACGCTGCTAAAAGAAACGGCAGTCCTCAAAAATAAGTACGATAATTATTTAGTTAAATACTCACCAAATGGAAAGAAAATTGCATTTGTAGAAGGAAGAAGAACAATAAAGGTAAGAGACATTACCTCTAAAAAAGAAACCATATTACTTACTCCAAAAGATTTGTATCACATGAGAGATGGAGACAAAAACTTCTCTTGGAGCCCAGATAGCAAATGGTTATTAGTAGATTGGGGTAAAACATTAAGTAATGGCGAAGTTTTACTAATGGCTGCAGACGGTTCTAAAAGAGTAAATTTAAACGAAAGTGGGTACTATGATTCAAATCCTAAATGGGTGAATAGTGGAAAACAAATGATTTGGTTTAGCAATCGAAATGGGTTAAAATCGTATGCAACAAGTGG
>Ga0115008_10004768_pt1 | contig 11273 bp, 7 predicted proteins | sample FraStrMetagenome_FD_87164 | JGI IMG/M metagenome (GOLD analysis project Ga0115008, IMG submission 87164) | Marine eukaryotic phytoplankton communities from Arctic Ocean - Fram Strait ARC3M Metagenome | ecosystem: Environmental > Aquatic > Marine > Oceanic | place: Fram Strait | collected 2012-06-18
CAGCAGGAAGAGCCCGAGGGCGGTGAGCTGCGTGTTGCAGGTGCGGTGCTCCGCCGCGTAGCTCGCCGCAGAAGGCCCGTTGTGCAGCCCGTACTGGTTGCTCAGCTGCTCGAGCGGGGCGGCGGCGGACTCCACAGCGAGGGCGGCGGCGGCGCCGAGCGACGGCACAGACCTGCCCGCGGCGTAGGGCAGCAGCGCGGCGTGCGCTCCGACGAGGCCCAAGCAGGCGCTGGCGCCGTCGATCGCGTCGGGCGGGCTCGGATCGGCCGCCCGGAGCAAGGCGCTGGCAATGGCCTCGACTGCGGGCAGCCGGCCGGCGCCGAACGTGGCGGTGAGGCTGCCGGAGCCTGGGACCGCGCGCGGCAACGAGATGCCCTCGCGCCAGAGGCTGGGCGCAGCGGTGGCGACGAGCGCGCGCGAGGTGGCGAGTTGGACGGGCGGCTGCTGCCCGAGGATGGGAAGCTTGAGCTCGAGCGCATCGGCGGGAGCGCCGCTGGCGCTGACACGCGCGGTGAGGACGGCGGAGCCGATTGCGACGGCACGCATCTCAAAGGCGACCTCGACCGTCTGCGAGGGGGCGAGCGACAGCGTGCGATTCGTCTCGAGCAGCGAGAGTGGCGCCGGCTGCGACGTGGCCGGCGCGAGGCCGAGCGTGACTGTGGCAGCGGTCCCGGCGGGCAGGTCGGGGGCCGCGGTGAGGGTGACGCCGCACGAGAAGGCGTCGCCCACGCGCCCGATGCGCGGGGTGGATGCGGACAGGGAGAGCGGCTTGCGCACGAGCTGCTCGGCCGTGCCGTGCCCAAACCCGTCGCCCTTGTCCGACACGGCGTACGCGCGCAGCTCAAAGGATCCCGTGTTGTCGGGCAGTGTCCACGGCACCGTCAGCTCGCCCGACGGCCCGACGCGCAGCGACGGGCGAAAGAGCGGCGTCGTCACGAAGTTGGATCGTACATGCACACCGGGGCCGGTGGCCGGCGGCGGCCGCCCTGCCGAGCTGCGCGAGCTCCGCGCCATTGGCATGGCGTCGTCCATGGCCTCCATCGGCGCTGCTGCTGCGAAGGCCATCATCGGCGCCGCCTTGAGCATCATCTCCGGCGCACCACCGGAGCGAGCGCCACCGAGAAGGTTGTCGCCGAAGAAGCCGCCATCGATCCCGTGACGCAGGTCGTCGCCATACATGCCGCCGGAGCCCGATGGTAGCTGCGTCAGGGCGCCGACGTTGGCCGCGAGCACGTCGCTCGGGTCTCGCTCGAGGTCAGACAGCTGCCAGTCGTCGGAGGCGGATGCGCGTGCGCGCCAGCTCAGCCGCAGGAAGGGGTCCGCCTCGAGCAGCGAGAGGAGCCGGGCCGAGGCGTTGGCCAGGCCGGCGGCGGAGACGAGCTGCTCGTAGGAAGAGGTTGCGGCGTAGTCGCCTCCCATCACGTCCGGGGACAGCGCACCGCCGACGTCGACGGGAGGGTTCGGCCGCAGCTGGAGGAGGGCGCGGTCCACCGCGAGCAGAGCAACCTCGCCGGCGACGGGCGAGCCGCTCGCGTCGGCCAGCCGCACCGTCACTGCGCCGGCGGCGCCCGGCAGCTCCACGGGACGCGCCGCAGTCACGGAGACAGTGATGGCGTTGGCGGGGGACGGCACCGACGCCGCCAGGTCGAAGGAGGCGAGCATCGGCGCGCGCGGCTCGAGGAGGAGCGAGGTTGGCACGTCACCCGGGAGAGCAGCGCGGCTCGCGTTCGAGGCGGCGGCGAGGTGGAGAGAGATGCGGCAGCCGCCCACACACTCCTCGCCGAGCGTGAGCTGGACGGCGCCGTCGCCGGGAGGAAGCGGCGGCGGCGTGATGTGTCGCCGGCTGAGCGTGTTTCCCCACGCGACGAGCACGGCGAGGGGCGAGCCGAGCGGGTTGTAGACGCGGATCGACGCCGTCTCGCCCCGCGCGTACGTCTCTGCGTCGAGCGCGGGAGATAGCGCCCTCTCGAGGTAGTCGGAGCCGGCTGGCTTGCGGCGCCACTGGGGCCGCGAACGGCCCAGCACCACCGCAGAGCACACCCCGCCCTCCTCGCACGCGGCGAGTAGGAAGTGGCCCATCGAGGGCAGCTGCAGCGCGCACGCTTGCGCGGTGTCGGCGCGGCCCTCCGAGCTCGTGGTCAGACCGTTGCAGCCCGGCTGGTCACGCAGCAAGTTGGCGCTCTCCGGCGGAAGAGCGGTCGGCCGGCCGTCGACGAGCCACTCGACGCCGTGGAAGAGATCGGCGGCCGAATCGAGCTCGGGCGAGGGGCGCGCGTCCAGCGTGGCGCTCCCGTCGGCCCGCGAGAGCTGGAAGAGCGCCAGAGCCACCGTCGCGCCCGCGACCGGCTCGCCGCCGAGCGCCTCGTGGCGGCGCACCGTCAGGCGCGGCGTAAAGGGGACGGAGGGCAGCTCGGAGTGCGACGGCGGCTCGAGCCGGACTGTTCGCTCGCTCAGCGCGACGGGCACTGCCAGCGACCGGCTCACCACCTCGCGGGTCGGCCCGACCCACTCGAAGGAGAGGTGGAGCGAGTCGCCGAGCTTGAGGGGCCGCGAGGCGTTTGGCGGAGGAGACCACTCTGCGGCGAGCGAGCCTACGAAAAAGGCTCCAAGAAGGTTTCTACAGCAGGTCCCTGCAGAGGAAGAGACGTTCCCGCGGCAGGAGTGCGCCGTCCCCGCCGGTGACCAGGACCTCCTCGCCGGAGGAGGGCAGCTCCTCACCCTCCTCACCCTCCGCCGCCTCGTCGCGCGGCAAAAGGCAGTAGGAGCACGTCAGCGGGGTCGGCCGTCCGTCGACTCTCCAGCGCAGCGTGACGCGGGCGCCGCCGAGCGGAACCCCCGAGAGAGTGCGAGTGGCGAGCGAGAGGGAGACGGACCCGCCCGGGGGCACGACACGCATCGCCCCCGCGGCGACGGAGGCGTCCATCGCGACGGTCGGCGGGCGCGGGTCTGCGACGGCAAGGGTGACGCTGTCCAGGAGGCGCCGGTTGTCGCCGGGAGCGAAGCCGGGGCCGCCGCGGCGCACGAAGGCGAGGAGAGAGACGCGGTGCTCGCCGTACTGCGCGCCGGCGGGCACGGCTGTCGAGAGGGAGAAGGAGCCGCTCGACGGCTCGTAGTTGACGTCGAGCAGCGTCTCGCCGCCGTCGCCCCACCGCGCCGAGATGCGGAGGCGCGGCGGCGTGGCTGGCGAGGCGAGCGTGCCTCGCTCCACGAGCCGCACGTAGCCGTGCAAGTGGAGAGGGTCGCCAGCCTTGTAGACGGCCCGGTCCGAGAGGAGGACGCTGCGCAGCGCCGCGGCGGGCGGCGCGGACCTGCCGGAAAGCAGACACGCGTTGGACGAGTGCGTCAGAAGAGGGGAGGCGCCAACGGCGGGTGGAGGAGCGCCCTCGCGACGGCAGCGACGGGAGGAGGAGCGTCTCGCCCGACGGCGCCTCGACGAGCAGCGCACGGCGGTTGCGGAGGGCGGCCCTCGGCGGCGGGAGCGCCGCGACGCCGGAGCCGTCGGTGGTGGCGGTGGCGGCGGTGCGGATGTCTGAGGGCGAGCACGCGTAGCAGCCCCAATCATAGAGCGTGGCAATGGCTCCGGCGAGCGGCTTGTTGGTCGCCGTGTCGATGGCCCACACCAGCGCCGCCCCGTCGGAGGAGAGGACGTGCGCTGCGGCGGCGCTCCCCGCGGAGACGAGCGACGCCTGACGAGCCATTCACAGCTGCTCATCGGAGCCAATCAGGCGGCACCTTGCCCGACGAGAGACGGGCGACGCCGACGCGCGGGAGATGGAAGACCGCTCGCGGAACCGCGTGAGCACCTGCCGCGTGCCTACGGGAAGCTTCCTAGACGGCTCCTAGACGGCTCCTAGAAGAGCCGCGTGGGAAGCTGCCGCGTGCCCCGCCGCAGCGCGCCGCCGAGGGGAGCGGTGCGCGCCTCCGCCTCGCCGCTGCCGGGGAAGGGGAAGGAGGAGAGGGCGGTGCCACCGGCGAGCAGCGCGTCGACGGCGGCGCTCCTACGTTGCGCAGCCAGGCGAGCTAAGGGCGGGAGCGCGGTGTCGCGCGGTGTGATGTCGAGGCGTTGCATGAGTGCGAGGAGTGCGAGGGCGACGAAGGACTGCGTGTCTTTTGCGTGTGTGTTCAGCATCTGGGGCCGCCGCTCCGCCGCTTGGCGTCGTCCGAGAGGCCGCCGGAGAGGGCGGCGAGGAGTGCCTGGAGGGAGGGGGGGAAGCCTCAGGTGAGCGAGACTGCATGGCATTGCTTGGGGTCGTTGCGAGAGCGGAAGAGACGAGGATGGAGGCCGAAGCGGCTCTGCTGGCGAAGGGGGGGGGGGGGGTTTGGGGGGGCCTGGTGGGACGAGGGGGGCACGGGCGCGAGCGGCGCAGACACGGCTTCGGCCTCGCCGCACTTCTTCTTGCCGTCGAGGCACGCCGGCCCGCCTTGCACGACGGCGGGCCAGTTGCCGGGCGGGTCGAGGCCGCCCGCCCCGGAGGCGAAGCGGAGGGGCCTCCCCTGCCCGTCGGGGAGGGTGAGCCCCGCGTCTGCTGCTGCGGTGTCGAAGGTCGTGTACGAGTGCTGCAGAGGCAGGCCGAAGGCGTCCCTCACCTAGAAGGTTCCGGGAAGGTTCTGGGAAGGTGCCGGGAAGGGTTGCAGGCCGAGGGCGTCCCTCACCCGGCCCGAGCCAGAGACGGAGAGAGTGTAGCGCGTGTCGGGGAGGAGGTCCGCCTCGAGTAGCGCGACAGCGCCGCCTGCTCGCAGCTGTGCGTGTGATGACACATCCCGCTCGCCGCCCGAGCAACGGCGGCGCGGCGCCTGGCCGCGAGAGCATGAGCGGGAGAGCAGCGCCCGTGCTGTTGAGCCGCAAGCTCATCTGAGCCGCGAGAGCGTCGATGGCCACCGACGCGGCGAGCCCGTGCCGCAGCAGCAGCCGCTGCCGCCGGGCCGACGGCCGCATCGCCCTCCACTCGTCTGCTGGCGGCTCGGTCTGCCGAAAGGGGATTGAAAAGGGCAGGAGGCCGCTGAAGCGCGCCTCGACGGCGCTGCCCAGCGGGCCGCACGAGGGGTGGTACCGCGTCCCCGCAGGAAGGAGGAGCCTGTGCACGGCGCCCACGCCGAGCGGCGCGCCTATCCCACCGCGCTGCACGGGCGCGTCACGGACGTGTCTGCTGCCAGACTGCCAGCGCTTCCGCCGAGCAAGGTGCGCGCCCTGCAGCGAGAGGGAGGCGCAGCTGGCGCTTTCGGCGCGGCAGGCGGAGAGGGAGAGGGTGGTGCCGCTCGCGGGCGGGTCGAGCTGGAGCGCCGAGCCGATCGCGGACCGGTCGACGGCGTGCGAAAAGTGCAGCTCCACGCTCGCGTCTGGCGGCAGCTCGAGCGCGCCCGGCGCTGCCGGCAGCAGCCGCGGCGACCACGAGCCGTTGGTGGCGGCGGCTGCGGCGGCGGAGGAGACGTCGCCGGCGCGCATGGTGAGGCCCGGCGTGGTGAAGCGGCGAGGGAAGCCGTCGGCGGCGACGCGCAGGCCCTCGTACGACGTGAGCCCTGGCTTGACGCCGACTGAGAGATGCAGGTCGGTCGGCCAGCGCTCGTCGGGGTCGAAGCGCGCGATCGAGGTGGTGACCCAGCGCACGGATCCGGCGACGGGCGGTGAGAGAAGGAACGGGTTTAGCGATTCGGGCAGCTGGCCCGGGCCCCAGTCCGACCCGAGCGCAATGACGGCATGCGTGAAGGTCATCGTCAGCGGCTGCACGCCCAAGAGTTTGACGGTTGGAGTGGTGGCGCCGACTGCCGCCGATGAGGCGGAGGGAGTGAACGCGGCGACGCGCATGCTTTCGGCGGGTGACGGTCAGGACGCGTCTTGAGGGTGCTCTAGTTTTTTCTTTTTTTCTGGCGGGTGAACGCTTTCTTGCCCGAGAAAAGAAATTCGCGGAGGTGCGCGTGGTGTAAAACTCACGCGTTGACGTTGGCTCCCAGAGATGTCTGCAGGAGACCAGTCTGGTATGGAGCCTCCGCTCATGCTCACGGCGCTCCCCTCGGAACTCCTCACGCACGTGTGCCTTCTCGCAGCCTGCCCGTGCCGGCTCACGTCGACCTCGTGCCTGCTCACCCTCGTGCGCGCCTCACGCACGTGTAAGCCGCTCCACGAGTGTGCAGATGCAGCCGCTCTTCAGCTGGCAGAGAGCCTTGGCTACGACCTCGACAAGGGCGACCCGGATTGGGTGCGTCCGGACTGGTCGATGCTCGAGCGCCTCTACACGCTTTACCAGTCGGACAATGCGGCCAGGATGCCGACCGCGGTGCACGCCGAGGACGGCACTGCTGCGCTATCTGTGCTGCGAGAGCAGTTTGGACACTTCCACCCGATCCTCTGCCAGCAGCTCGTTTTGCCAGCGGACGCGTCTGATCAGCCTCGAAACGAAGACACCCAGCAGCTTCCTCCCGGAGCAGCCGAGTATGCGAACTTAGCCGCGCTGTACTGCTCCGCGGTGCCATCTCAAGGCGCGGAGCAAGGCGCCGATGACGAGGCACCTCCTGGGACACGGGAGATGCAAGAGTGGGTCGAGGCAGGATGGGCAGAGGGCTTCGACGCCGAGGGCCGCGCCCACTTTGGAGGCGAGCTCGCAGGCAAGTCCGGCGAGGACGCGTATATCGGGGCGACAGAGTTGCTTGTCGCGCTCTTCCACAAGCGGTTCCGAGCGTGCATCGTCGAGATCGACAACGACCGCCCAGGCCACACCATCTTCAACGTCGCCAAGAAGGCCTTCTCCTTCGACGAGCCAGCGTGCCTCCCGATCTTCCTGCAAAAGGATGGGCACTCGTTTCTGATTGTTGGAGTCACTACGTGCCTGACGGCCGCGGACACTGGCAAGCTCCTCGTTTGCGATCCAAACAAGCCCGGTCGCGTCATTGCCATTGACCCCCAGCTCAAGCTGAAGGGGAGCAGACAATACCAGCTCCTCATCGTCTTGGGCCGGGAGCCGTTCCCGAACATCTCCCGGGAGGTGTGCCTCACCTTGAATCAGCAGGACGGTGCAGGGGATGACGGCACAGACCTGTATCCCGCCGGGGCGTGTGTCGGCAGGGGCATGCCGCAGTGGCGCTTCGGCCCTTTCCCATCTGGCCGCCGGACCTACCGTGATCTGACCCCGAGCATCATTTGGTTCGAGCGTGCGATGCGTTCGACGCCCGACTGGTTCACTCCAACGGGTTTCCGGTGCGTGTACCGCATGGGCGGCGAGGACCAGTCGGAGTTCCCGTACCTCGTCATGGTGCAGCGCGGGAAGCGCAATGTCAATCTGGGGCGGTTTCCCACCGCAGAGGCGGCGGCGCGTTTTTTCGCGCAATCGCCGGAGGGCCAAGCGCGGCTAGCGGCGCAGCACGAAGATGAGGTCCTGCCCAGCCTCGACACCCTTGCTCTTGGGTGATGTTGACGTGCGGGGGTCTGCACCAAGGCCCTAGCAGGCTCTCTACTCCGTACTACTGATGTGTTTTTTTTCAGCCTCCCGCGTCATTTGACGCAACGGAAAGAAGAATTTTGATGTGGTTCGCAAGAGAGTGAGCTCTACACAGATACGTAAAGAAGTCAAAAGGCAGAAAGGAGACACTGTGTGTGAGCTGTGATGTGTGAAAGCTCAGAAAAGTTCTCAGGTCTCAGGACGCACTCAACGTGCTCAGCGCGGGTGGTGCTGAGTGGTAGTACCCCTCCTCAACCAGCGTGATCATGCCTGTGAGCGCGCCCCAGTGGTAGAACTTTGTGCCCGAGCAGTCGCCGTGGTGGTCGTCCGCGGTCTTGTGCGGCGAGTAATTTTCGCAGATGTGGCGGTGCGCGCGCCACTGCGAGAGCATCAGCGCCGTCATCTGAGAGCACAGCGCCTTGCGGCCGGCGCGGACGGCGGGGACGTGGTCATACTGCTGCAGCGACCAGTACGTCAGCATCGCCATCGGCCCCCACACGTAGCCGCGCCAGTAGCCGAGCGGCGGGAAGGCGGGGTCCGAGCGCTGGATCGACGGCAGGCCCCAGTAGCAGTCGTCGTGGTTGCCCTGCATGTCGCCGTCCTTGGCGATGCAGAAGCGCTCGGGCGAGTGCAGCCACTGCTCCACCATCGCCGCCGCCTGCTCGTCGGTGGCGGCGCCGGCCATGAGCGCGTAAAAGGAGGTTGGCGAGATGCGCCGGTAGAAGGTGCCATTCCAGAACCGGTTGACGAAGATGCCCGACTCGGCGTCCCAGAGGTGCGCCTTGATGAGGGCGCGCTGCGCCGCGGCGCGAGCCGAAAGCGCCGCCACGTCGTCGGCGCGGCCGAGCAGCCTCGCCAGCTCGCTGAGGCTCTCCGCCTCCTGCACGAACATCGAGGCCATCCCGACGTCGTACAGCTCCATCTGCCCGACCGCGAACGCGCCGTCGACCGCCACGGTCGCGTTGAAGAATGCGCCGTCGTACATCGGCGAGTTGTCGAGCCCGCTCTCGTACCGCGCGCCCTGCATCGCGTTGGCAGCCGCGTCCTTGAAGCCGTCGATGCGGTCCGAGCCGAGCGAGATGAGCCGCGCCTGTTCGCCAGTCCCGCCACGCTCAGAGCAGCCGGCCAGGCCGCGGCCCCCGCCAGCCCCGAGTGGGGCGTCGCACCGGCCCGAAAGCCCGCGAGGCGAGGAACCAGTCGCTCCATCTCTTGAGGTCGTCGAACAGCAGCCGCACCAGCCACGTGTCCGAGTACTTGCGGTGCAGCTCGAGCAGGACCTGGGTGCGGCACCGCGCGGCTGAAGAGACGGCGGCAGCGCGATAGGACGGGCTCATGGGGCCGCGGGGCCTTTGCGCCGATCGGCGGCTCGGTGCGGTCGACGCTCTTCGACCCGCCGGCGGAGTAGTTTGGGACGAAGCCGCGAGACGTGCGGCTGCGCACCACCTGAGCGAGGGCTGGAGGGCGGTGTGGGAGAGAGGGGCGTGGCGGTGTCCGGCAGAGAGGGTGTGTGGCCGTGTCTGGGCGGCAGGGTGTGGCGAGGGCATGGCGGTGTCTTGGCGGGGCGGGGCGGGGACTGGGCGGGAGGCCCTCGGGGGGGTGGCCGCCTGGATGAAGTTTGAGTAGGCGACGTCCTTCGCCGCGGGGTCGAGCGAGGTCATGTAGGTTGCGAAGATGTTGTCCCAGTCGAAGATGACGTACGCCCAATCGTTGTTGGCCGCCTGCTTGACGAAGTTCCAGGAGCGAGAGACGGGCAGGAAGGGGCCGTACTCGGCGGGCGAGTAGACGTAGTTCCAGAACGTGGCCGCCTGCAGCCCCTCCTTGACGGAGGAGAGAGCGCCGTACGCTGCGTACCGCCGCGACTCCCTGGCGAGGGACGCGGCGACCGACGCCCTCACGTCGCCGAGCGAGGGCGGAGCTAGGGGCGGGGCGGACGCGTTCCCCTCGCACAGCGCGACGGCACCCCGCCCCAGAGAGAGCGTGAGGTGCGGCGCAGCGCGCAGGGCCTCCGGCAGCAACGCGTCCGCCCTCGCAGAGTGGCGCGCCGTCGGCCGCACCTCCGTCGGCGGCATGCCGAGCGGCGAGAGGGTGACGAGGCCGCCGCCCGACGAGGGGTCGACGAGGACGCTGCCTCGCCGGTACCACGCAAAGCGAGGCTGCACGACGAGCGCAAAGTCGGAGCAGTTTGCGGCGCTTTGCCCCGCGGCGCCGGCCGGCGAGGCAGTCTTGTCGCAGCCGAGAGGCTCGACGAGGAGGCGGAGAGGGCCGTCGCCTCCGAGGTAGGAGAGGGAGAGGTTGAGCCCCTTGTAGGCGACGTAGTACTGCCAGTAGCTCTGGTCGATGGCGAAGGGTCCGACCCGGATCGCCGCCGCCGTGTCCTCGATCCGCGTGCTCTCGAGGCACTCTCCAGTCGAGAGCTGGCAGATGGCCGTGGTCAGCACGAAGCTCTGCGGAAGCCGGGCGACACTCAGCAGGTTGTACAGCCACAGATTCCAGCCGCTCTGAAGCGACCTCTGCAGAGAGCGCCGCTGCAGCTCCACCGCCGAAGAGCCCGGCGTCAGAAGGCGGGGCGGCACCGCAGAAAAGTTGGCCGGCGCGTCGGCGGCGAGCGGCGAAGCGAGTGACGCCCAGCGCACCGACACGTCCGCCGGTGTGTCCCTGACCGGCTGCTCGGAAGAGGCGTAGATGTGGATCACGATGTGCTGCCTCGTGGCGGCGCTGTACGAGAGCGGATTCTCCTTTGAGCCATCGATGGAGGAGTTTGTGTTGCCGAAGGGCGGGTCGGTGTGGCAGACGAGGTGGTCCTCGATCCAGACAAAGACGATCTGGCCGCCCGCGATTCTGCACGAGAAGGCGTAGTACGAAGCGTTTGGAATATCAAGCGTGCCGGTGATCTCTGTGGAGCCTCCGGGCTGGATCGAAAAGTCGAGCGAGTCGATGGTCGACGTTTTTGGTGTGCCGTGGAGTGCACTGGTGGAATATGTGTCCACTTTGAGCGTGGCCGTGGAGGAGAGGAGGAGGGAAAGCATGATGGGCATTGGGGCGGCCTGCAGTGGGCGTGCGAGTCAACAGGTCTGACTGTTTTCTTTTCCTGCTACAGTGCCTTGTTTTTGTTAGTGCTTTGAGAGAGGCTTGTGATCTGTGATCTGTGAGGGTCCGCCCGCAGGCGCATTCTGTATACCGAGGCGGTGCCCGGTCCGAACCTGTCGGCCTTGAGACGCATTGCACATGTGCATGTGCATGTGGATAGATCCCTGGGCGAGGGTGGATCCCTGGGCGAGGGTGGAGAGAGAGATTTTTAGCAATACCAAACAACTCAACACTCACACATCAGTTGGGGCCTGGAGCTTTGTTTGTGAGGGTGGTGGCTTGTGTTTTAAGTATTAAGAAGAATTCCTTCTTTCTGTGTTGTACCGCACACCAACACTCACGCACAAGCGGACCTCGAATCCTCTCGTTATAGCCTGGTGCGTGTGAGCCTTATTCGAGAGTTCACAAATCTGTGAGAGACAATTGTATCTCCGCGCAATACATGAATGATCCCGCCGCGGGTTTTTATGTATCTGATATGTAAACAGTGAGTGCAGGGTACCCTGCAGAGAAGATTGCGTGGGGGCGGGGGGGCGGGGGGGTACGAGTTGGCGGTGGACGAGTCTACTCCGTTTAGCTTTATATACGTTGAGAAAGAAGCCGCGGTCTCGTGCCGTCGCGTTGTGGCACGTGGCCGCCTGCACTCAAATAAATCACACGCTAAACGCAAACGAGGCGAGGGCGGCGGGGCACTCCAAGTTGAACGCAAAGGCGATCCGGGCAGTGCTGGCGTCCAACCCGCCGGACGCCTTCCCC
>Ga0115008_10004773_pt1 | contig 11270 bp, 7 predicted proteins | sample FraStrMetagenome_FD_87164 | JGI IMG/M metagenome (GOLD analysis project Ga0115008, IMG submission 87164) | Marine eukaryotic phytoplankton communities from Arctic Ocean - Fram Strait ARC3M Metagenome | ecosystem: Environmental > Aquatic > Marine > Oceanic | place: Fram Strait | collected 2012-06-18
AACTTAGTAATTTTCAAAATTCGGAATAAGCAAGTTGGAATGAGATTTATTCGCTACAACGCCAGGGCGGCCTGGATGGCTCTCTCGTCTTAGATAATAATATTTGCTCGTTGAGCACTTTCAACAAGCGCAGAAAGATTATTTTTTCAAATGAATCGTCGCCTAACGAGCGCGACTTTCCACCTAATGAGCCCGCCGCGCGGCCAAAAGCAAAGTTGGGGCCACTTCTCATCAAGAATTAGGGCCTTTTCAAATTCTTAGCTTTTGTGTGTATCAAATTAGCTAAAGCAATTTTTGGATTTACCTTGGTTTTATAAAGGATGCGTTTGTTGTAGTAGTAACGCAGCGCGCGGGACAGCTTGTCGTAGTTCATGTGCGGCTTGCATTTGCGATTGCCCCAGAGTCGAGCTACTTCGTCTGGATCTTTGATGACGAACTCGCCGGTTTCTCCCTGAAGACAATTTTGAAATTTTGAATTTTTGCGGTTCTTCGATCAAAAGAGCACGATTTGAGGGTGATTTCCCCTCTGAGAATGGACGGATGTGGGCTTGGTTGTCTCACGAGGTGTAAGAATGTCAAGAATTTCCGAAAATTGCGGGCCCATGCGCCAAAAATGACCCTATTTTGGCCGGTGACAAGATCGGTTGCCCTCTCATTTTCGAGCAATCCATCTTTATAAGTTTCACAAGCGCGGCGACGGCTTTGATGCTCGCATATTTCTAGAGCTAGAAGATACATGGATCCCAATTAAGCAAATGCCCGTTTTCAAAGCTTCCAAAATGTGGAAATTCGAAACAACATGTGTTGACGAGTTTGATCGGCCGCACTGTTCAGCACTCGCCGCTGTGTAATGACCGGATTACAACACCCAAACGGCGACCCTGACGGATGAGCCAAAAAAACACTGACGACGCGTTGAGTGGCAACACATTCTGCTAAGTCAAAAAAAAACTTGTTCGGTTGAAGCTCAAAAACTGTTTTTATTGACAAAAAGTTAGTTTTTCTAAAATTCTAGCATTTTGAATATCCATTTACTGCCAAGCGAAGTAATGTCAGGGGTTGAATTTAGGGACATTAGGGCGCACTGCGCTAAAAAAATGATCCTTGACGCGGAAATAACGACTGACGGCAACGCCATAATTTTGACACTTAAAATTTGGAATATTTTCGGGAAATAAACACTTATGCGGACGAGACGCGTGCGACTCAGTTTACCCTAACTAGCCTTTTCGCGAACTCGTCTTTTCATGAATTTAGAAAACCAGGTCGACTAACCGTTTGGGGGCCGTTCCAGCAGATAGCGTCGGAGTACTGAGCCGGGTTGTTCAGTAGTTCGAGGATGAATTGCCAGAGCTGCACTTGTCTGCTGCCAGGAGCCGAGTCGGACTTCATCATCGCCCATTCAGGCACGCCGCTGCCATTTTCTGTTGGAGAAGCTGAAAGATATTTTTAAGTTCGAATGCATTTATTAAGAGCTATGTTCGTTGACAGCAGCGTAAAGTACACTGACTTAAAAATAAGAGCGGTAGTTATTTAAGCGAGAGAGCGTGTTGTGAAAATTGACAGGAGCCGGGTAAAGGTGCCGGATTAGGTTGACGTTTGGACCCTTTGTCGCCGCGGTTACGACTTTTTGCAGCAGGGGAAGTTGTGTATATTCACGGGCGGCGATTCACGGTTCTCGGACAGAGGGTGCGTCCGCATATTTGCAACGCGCAAAATCTAACACACTCGAAAAAGACAAAATACTGGAAACTGACAAATATGACGCGCAAGAATGTGCCGCGGCGGTGTTTCGTCGCCATTCTACACGGGCACTGCCCTTTTCACTTGCTTCGCACATCTCATTTGAGGAACGAAACAGGTCATTCTTGGCTCAGGTCTCATCAAAACTAGCACGCTTGATCGTTCTCAAGGAATAAGAAATTTATTGTCTCTTCCGGTAGAACTGCGATTAGCTCTCCTGGGAAGGTGACTGAATCAACTATCGCCTCTCACTTCTTGATAAGGAAGTTTCGATTCTACTGAGCTCGTTTATTGCGCTGAGAACCGCCCGACTGGTCGGTAATATCCGGCGCAAAATTACGCTTCCCATGAAAGCGTTCTCCGAGCAACTTTCGTCGCTCAAAGGCCCTTGAAAGCCGAAAAATTCCTATTGTGTATTAGCTGGCTTGGGATAGAAGCTGCGTTTGAAGCAGGAGTTAATATGTTTGTTCAGCCTCCTATCCGCCAATACTTCATCTTTTTAAATATACATATTAACCCGAAAACGCGTTTCCTTGGGTACTCCAATCGGCCACTTCATGTCACTCAAAAAGCGTTTTCAATATACGGAATTTTAATATTTTCCCAGATAAAAAAATTTAAGGTTCAAGCTGGAGTGATTAAAAGGCGTCACATTGATTTTCGCGAAGCTCTTGATTTTAATGAATGCGTTACTAAGGGTGGACATCCGGGCTTGGAAAATATTTCACAGATGGAAATTTCTAAGTTTAGAATAAGCAGCCAGCGTCTGCTTTTAATGCAAAACTGGAACCGAAGCTGAAAATCAATTAAAATATTTGTCCTGTTTTGACTGCGTTTCGCAGAGCCAAAAAAGCTGAGATGCTATTTTTCTAGCTTTTTGATAATTGCAGCCTACTTTAGCAACTATGGCTTGGCTCGTGGCTGGAGGAGCAAGTGGCTTCGTCGCTGCTCTGTCTAATTGTCGTTTCGGCCTAAGCTCGACCAGCTGCAGCCGGGTGACCTCGTCGGTGTTTGCGATCAGGCGGCTTTCTCAGATTTACAGGGCGTAAACGGGTTAACCGGCTGCTCCGACACCTCAACCAGCTTACTCTTAGCTTTGTTTTACCTTCCTCTCGCAAAGACAGGTACTGGTGATACTTCATTTTGATCTCGCCGGAAGCGCAGATCCGCCCGAGTATCACTTTCATTAGCGACAAATTGATTGCGAAACCTAAACCGGAAGGATAGACATTAATTTGGTGAACTCTCCTGAAAAAAGATGGATCCCTTCTCGTAAAATAGTAGACTGAGTGGCTGCGTTTTAACTTAACCAAGTGGAGCAAATGGGTGAATTAATATTTCCTCCGGTGAACACCGCCGCAGAGTCTGCACCACCACCATTTGGGATGCTCGCGCCAGGCAGTCTAGATGTTCACTTCCGGTTGAACATCCGGCTCAATGCCTCGTTATGGATCCAGCTACTCATCATTAGAGTCGTCTGACTAGCCGCTGAGTCTGTCCCGCTCAATCGTAATATCGAAAATAAATCACAAAATTAAAATAGGTCTCTTTGAAATTGCCTAGATTAAAGCTTTCAAAAATAATCTCGTCCAAATGAGGAGGCTCAGTTCAAGTAAAGCATTATCCGATCATTTCCGGCAACTCGCAATCGGCCACTTGAAGCAATTGACACCTAAGATCCGCCATACTTATTCTAATTGTCACCACAAAGTAGCTCGCTTCTCAACTCGCACCCTTTCTAAAAATATATTTCCTTCCCTTTTTTCGAATTTACAAAGTAGAGCACTCGTGAATTTGTTGAATTATCAGCAGAGCTTGATAAAACTGCAATTTATCCAAATGGAATTCTAAGATAAAAACGGCGTAACGGCGTCGTGAAACGGCCACTTCCGGCAGCAGAAGAGCTTCCGTTAATAATTAATTTCCGCTTGAACTTGTCGATCAACCTCGATACTTGGATCGAAGAGAACAGTCAAGCGGAAATAGCGTTTTAAGCGAAGCGAAACACATTAGAATCAAATTCATTAACTTTTAAAAAAATAAGTAGCTATTTCTTATTTCTTGAGAAAAAAATTTTTCAAAAAAAAACGTAAATTTGAAAACGACATTTTTTTATGAATATCTCTGCTAAATAGAAAGATGCGTCGTTTTCCGGCGGAAGGCGCCTGACCGACAGGATATTGAGTTTTGGACAGATGCTTCCGGCTTCCTTAGGTCTAATCCCAATCCTCTCAAAGCTCGCAGCCTTAATTCTGTTTACTTGTTGTGAGAGATGTCCAAGTGGCCAGAGCGCGTCTTCATTTCCTGCGTCTCCGCCACGTGCGCCTCGTTGCAGGGTGTTAAGGGGGTAAGCGGCGCGAATAAGAAGGGCAGGCCGGACGCGGGATTATTTTTCTTATTCGATTACGGCCAAATATTGGCCCGATTATTCAACATAAACATAGCCAGCTTAATTTGTGCGAGATGAACCCGAAAATGTAAATCGAAGACCTTCGAAGATTGACAGCTGATCTTCATAATTTTTCTGGGAAAGGGAAATTTGCCAAAATTTTGCCAGCTGTGAAAGATCGCAAGTGACGGTGGCAATTCAGGAAAATTGCTTTTGGCAATTGCTCTTCAAACGACAGTTGTTTGATTTGGTTGGAGATTCTAGCGCTCCGAAATCATACATTTTTCGTGAAAATACAGACCCAGTAATTTGCCGGATGTCTAATTTGCTCAAAAAACTGAAAACTATTTAAATTGGCGCATCTCAATAAATGAAACGGAAAATCCTCGTTTTTATGACCAGCGAGCTAATCCGTCGCATTTGTTGTCCATGCACTTCTTTCTCGACGCTCAGCTAACCGCGTCCCGATCTTACAGAAATCACGTGCTTAGTGATTGTAAAATCCCTCCCTCGCTGTTTGATTTTGGCCCTTTCTTTTTTTCCCTCGGAGCTTATTTATGGCCCTTCGAGGCGGCTGTAAACATTTTCGATGGCCCTATTCAACACACTTTTCCGGCGAAACACGTGTTGACCCTTGCACTCATCCGGCAAGCTTTGACAACCGAGAATTGCCACGCTCCTCGAGCAGCTCAGAATTGCGTCTGGCAGAAGCCCAAAGTGTTGCTTTTCCGAATGGAAATCCCGAAAATCTGGGGTGCGCCGCTCAACGAGAATCTTGTATTGGTAAACAAAGTTCCACTTTGGTCTTTGCCTATTTGGCAAATGTCACATATCCGACAGGCTCGACGACTGAAGGCTAAGGTGACGCAAGTTGTACATTTCAAAATTCGACAAAATATAAATTCCGAAACAAGAATGCTCAAGTCGCGCGATTCGAGTACTGGCGCTAACATATGCATGAGAGGAATCTACGAGGACATCCGGAGCATTTCTCGTCGCGGTTTTGGCGGTCGCTGACGAGACCTGCTGCTGCCAAATTCCGCGCCTTTAGAGGGGTGAAATCGAACGCCGTAGTCACGAACAATAGCTCGTACTTTAATATCTTTAATTTACCTGGTTGGTTTTCGTTCGCACTTGGACGCCAGAGCGCAGGTGCCATCATTCCTGGGCTGGGCAGCTCGGCGTGGTTCGGCATTTGTTCGATGATCGTCCCTCCCAGAGCTACCTGAACCATAGTTTCGCTGTTGTCGTCGGCGCCACTTTTCTCGCTGTCGGTCGCCGGGTTGCTGTTGCTGTTCTCGGTCTCAAAATGATCTGAAAGCGGCAAGTTATTCTCTTGCCTGAAGAGAGTGATGTTGATATGGGGTGGTGTTTTATTAACGGCGGTCGGGGCTATTTAGTCTTTCGGATGTCCAAAGATCACCGCGGCCGACAAAAAAACGGATGACTTTTTGATTTCAAGGGCACATCGTAAACCTTGCGGTACATTCGGATATTTGGGCACACCAAGACGAAAGAGATTGAATAAAAAAATTTTTTTGCACTCGTTTCCTTGGTTACAAGTTTTTCGGGGACTTTTTATTACGGTTTAAAGTTACTTTAGGTAGTTCAGTAGTTCTGTAGTTAAGCGGAGTTATTTTGCAGGAGCACAAACTGACAGCATATTTGCAACCTCAAGTCAAAATATTTTTCGGAAGCGCTCGCGGAATCTTTGTACGTATGGGAAGTGGTGGCTGTATTGCTGGTCATATAAGACGAGACGGAATGCGCGTGCGGACAAGGCGCAAGCAGTCAGAAACGACAGTTGGATCCGATGAATATTAAGAAGCAACTGACCACACTCGGTGAAAAAATAATGACTTGATTCACTCAATGTGGAAGTGGCACAGATTCGGCGGCCGCGGGCGCATCAAACATTCAGCAACACAAATATCGCCGAATCGTGTCCCCCTTTCAAATATTGAAGCGTTCGTCACTCGCTTCAGGGCAGTTACTCGCGAATAAGCCGGTTTATTTCTAAGTTAACAGGGCCAGAATGGAATTCAGATAAAATGACTATATTTTGCATACTGTAAATTTACATCTTGATTAATAAGATTTCGAAAGGGAGCTTTTAGGGAGGTACTTATGTAAGGCCAATTAGCGCAAAAAGGGCGGGGTAGATAGGCACTACATGCGTATATGGCTGTTTTTTCCGATTTGGGATCAGAAAGCTGGCAATTAGTTCGTGGCAAATTGATCGCAAGCCAACTTGTGGGAACGTCAGCAGGTGTTTCAGAACGGCGTACCGTACGAGCAAAACACCTTCCACCGGTAGAAAATTTCAAATCGAATAGAATCATAATCGTGAAATAAACTCCAGAAGACTGGAAAATTATATTATCGAAAAACAACAGTAGCTAGAAAAGCTTACGACGCGATTTTTGACGGAAAAGCTCTGGTTTTATTATTTACAGATAAAATAAAAAAGCAAAACGGAAATCAAATTCTGGCTAAAAAACGGGATGAGCTCTTCATTCGTAAACTCTCCCACCTTGAGATTACCAGCAACGGCTGCGTTTACTCAAAATACCATTTCCCGCTTTCGCCCCTCTTCAGATCACTTCTTTCAATTTGAATAAGCTAATTTTTCCACATGTCGTTATAAAACGACGCCGATGAGTTAAGATCATTGATATCCGAAATTTCTCACAGGTGGCAAATTTATGATAAAAATTTCGAAAAAGCATTCGAAAAAATGAAAAATAGATTTGTGGGTACTAACATTCGGGCTGATATGGACACTTCTTGTTTTCGATCAGTCTCTGTCATCACGTGTTTATCTGGAGCACGAACTCTTTTAGTTGCTGAAAAGTGTTAATGTCACTTTGACTTCCCATTTCCCGCGGATCTTGCTTGAGCTCAAGCGAGCCCAAGCGCTGAGTCAGAGCTATTAATAAATATTTAAAAGGTGACATTGACCCTCCTGTGTGGCTCAATAGCCAGTTGCTTCCGGTTCTGAAAAGAAATCGATACATCCTTAAAAAAGATCGATTTCGTCCGGAAATCGCGCTCCCGGATTCAAGAATCCGTTTTTTAAATTCAATTATGTTCGATGAAAATATTGATTTATAAAAAATAACTTGAAAATTTAGTCATCTTTAAAAATATATTTATTAACTTTCAAGATTCTCAAACGGGAGGTGTGAGCTTTAGAAAAATAATTTCTGATTTGGTGGTCACCTGACTGACAGATGGTGGTAAATATTTGTCGGTTTCCGTTTTTTGATGAAAGCGTAAATTTTATTTCCTCGTCAAAACGGCGCGTTTACGGGCGCTAGTTTTGTCACTCGCGAAAAAATGATCTAAAAGCTCTTTGAAACAAGACAAGCTTTGAACAAAACGGCTAAAATGGGTTAAACCCGGAGGAGAAGATCTCAAAATGTCCGCACGAGCCTGTGGTGTGTGTTTCGCCCGATGGAGTGTTTGCACTTGCCCGAGGCATGTGTAGTTGTGTGTGTGTGTACGCGCCAGCACGAAATTCTTCTCGCTTCTCAAGTGAAAAGGAGATTGTGCACTTCCGGTCGCGCAATGCTAACAGACTTTGAATGCGCTTTTCCGGAAGTACATCCGTTCAATTCGACTTTCAACAAAATAATAAAAAATATTCTCGTCGGAAGTGTATCTTCGAATTAAGATTTTCTTTAAGACTTTTGTTTTGATATTTTTTCGAAAAAATAAATTATTGAATTAGTCAATAAGAAAGTTAACCGTTGCGGGAACCAATTAGTTGTCCAGTTGAAATTCGCAAAAAATTACTGAGCGAAGCGAGGCAAAAAGCGCGAAGCGGAGCTTCGCGTCAAAAAAATTGAAATATTTTGACGCGAAGTTTCGCTTCGCGTTTTTTGCTTCGCTTCGCTCAGCCATTTTAGCCAAACTGAAGTGGACAACTAATTGGTCATTTCCCCCACAAGAGTTGAAATAAAAATTTTATAAATAATTATGACAAATTATGAGTAAACCCTTAAAATGAATATCTGGTTACTTAACGTCTGTGTTGTTGTGTAAACCGTCAAAAGCCCGTCTCCAATTGTCAGAAAAAGTCCGTTGCTTCAAAGCGAGAGGGATTTGGATTTTACGGGACGACCTTCTCATGAAAAAAGGAGAGCGACTCTGGTAAGGAAAATCGATAGCGTTACTCTTTCGTCCACGCGTGATACGTCAAATTTCCGCCTTTTCTAAATTAGCGACGAAATATTTATCGATCAAAAACAGGGAGCGATTATGAAGAGATCCGCTGGAGACAATCGGAAATTGAATTTCACGCTGTGGAGAGAGCACTTCCGATTCTAATCAGCGTCATTTCCGACGCGAACGGTCATGCCAGTTAACTGATGACAAGAAACTGTTTTTGGGACAATATTGTTCTGATTGCCTGTTTCGGCGAAGTCGCGACGCATCCGTTGCTGTCCGATTTTGACGCATTTGCAGGGTGCGGCGTTTGGCGGTGGTGGAGGCGCCTGGTTGACGCGCGAAAAAGGAAAGTGCGATTCATAATTTCCGTCAGTGCCGCCGCACAGGTGCAAAATTATCCACCTCCGGTTCAGGCTCTAAATCCGCACATCGCGAGAAATTGCCACTTTCAGCTAGAAATTTGGATCCGCCTGCAAAATCGGAACACGCCGCGCGAAGGGGTTAACTTTCCGCTCGAAAATTTTCTTACAATTAAAAAAATTGTGTATTTTTCTATTATATTTCAACAAAAATATTCAAAATAAAATATAATAAAATAATAAAAAAGAAATATGAACGTGAAAAACGAACGAATAAAGATTTTCGGAAACGAATAAGCTCAATTATTTCTCGATCGAATCTCACCCGTGTGCGTCTAAGATGTGTCACCATGGTCATAAAAAAGCCACTTGGCGGAGCTTCGTGGCCCCGCCGCGGTGGTCCGGAAACCGGAAACCACTTGTGTCAGACGCTTTACCTGTGCTGCTTGTGTTCAAGCTTCTTTTTTCAATTTTTTCTTGTTTAAAAGTGTTGATTTTTCGATTATAATTGCGTCGATTAATTTGACGATTTCGTCGACAAGAAGATTTATTTTTCTTTTCTTGGTTTCTCTCTGTTCTGAAGGATGAATCAAAGTCTCTGTTTCTTTACTTCCGGTCAGTCAAATCTAGTCAGAGTGATTTGGGCACTTCCGCTGTTGTTTTGGGTTTCTCGCGTACCGTCACCCTTGTTAGTTCAACATTGCCTTTAGACGGGACAGAGAAGGAAGTAAAGAATGCCCAGAGAGTGACGCCAGAGCGCTAGTCCGCTCTCGCTCGCTACTACACCACGGGCTGCGCGCGAAGCTCTCGACTCACCACACTCGTTCTCGGTGGAGCCAAAGCGAAATCGGACATCCTCGAGGACCGAGGTCCTCCACTGCACTCTCCTCAGCAGCTCGCGAGCGCCCTCAGAGTAGTAATGAGCAGCCAAAGTCGACGAGACCAGCTGGCGACGGCGCGGGAACCGCGAAACGGCAAATACCAACTGGGAAGGAGACGCATTAGCTGGCGGGAAGGAAAAAGAAGGAGGAAATCCTGTTTGGGGCAAGAAGCTTTTGGCGGAAGAGAAAAGCGTAAAAGTATGCCGCATACTTTATGCGATAATCTGTCGCCAGTGTTTTTTCAGATATCTCAAAGACGGTGCTTTACTTATTTTCAAATTTATTAATCATAAATCACTGAAAGGAAGATTTTTCTTCTTCCATAATCCGTTTTTAGCTTGTTGATTGATTTATGTATATCTTTCAAGGCAGTGTTTATAATTAAAAATCATTTTTTCAGAGAAAATTAATAATTTATTTCCAATGTGGAACTTGAAGGGAATCGACGATTCCGAATCGTTTAAATTATTTTCGGATTAATTTAATCGAAAAATCAATTTTGACGATATATAAACGAACAATGTTTACATTTCAAGTTCTCATCCCGGCCCTTTTGCAAGTCAATACTTGTCGGTGTTATCCTTTGAGTCCCATTTGGGCTCTTCAAGAGGAGGCATAAATTTGGTGCTTGGGCCCTTGAACAGCGTGAAACTTGTCTAAATAGCGCTTTGATCAGGCCGCCGATTGACGCCCGGTGAGCTCACTTGCATCCCCGAAGCCTCACACAAACGAAAATATCCGTTATCAAGTGGCAGCACCTTTGCGAGGTACTTGAATCCGCAACTTCACTTCCAAGCGCGCTCTTCTCTTCCGTTAAAACGAGCTGTCCTCGTTCTGCTCTGTTTACCGACTTCGTTATGCAGTTTTATTCGGAAAGTTTCGCCGCTCGCTGGGTTTTTAATACCTCATAATTCGCTCACAGTATTTTTGGACAAATGCGCACGGCCCATTCGGAAGCCCCATAAAATAAGAAAAAAACACACGAGAGTTTAAATATCGGCCAACCGCGGGATACCACTTAAAAATTAGAGCTTAAAAAATATAAACGGAGTATTTTATGCTTTGCTGGGTTCCTTGCGAGTGAAATTGATCAAAAGATACGTCCAAGTTGCCCTGAAAAGATAACCCTCAAAATCCGCCATTTAAACGCAGAGCATAGAGACCTCCTTGATGTCGATCTGTGATTTACTATTCGATGAGATGCGAAATCATGTACTCGAATTATTCGGCAACAAGTTGTTATCTTTTGCTTATATCTACTCAACTAGTTGAAGCATAAAATCCGCGCTTAGTTACAGCTCGGCTGTACTGACTGGCGATTCCGGATTTCCGGGCACAACAGGATTTCACGTGAGCTTATGGGAGCAGCATCTCGTGAGGAGCATGCTTCCGGAGTGTTAACCCCCAAGATTACTCAAGCTCAACTAAGATCGAAACAAATGCTAAACAACGAGGAAATCATAATCCAAGCTGATTCTCTTTCCTTTTCTATTGCTTGGACCGCCCTAAAAACTGTACATAGCAGCGACTTTGCTAAGCTCATGCGGAAAATAGAACAAGTTCTCGCCATAAATCACCATTTCCCATGTATAGTAGCACTTGGTCCTGTCGCTCGTAACCAACTAGAATTAGCGCGGCCCGTGCCCAAGCGCCTTCTCAAAGTGATTTATGTCGACGAAGTCAAGGTGACTGTAGAGTGCGCGTTTAACTCTCTTTCGTGTTAAA
>Ga0115008_10004778_pt1 | contig 11262 bp, 10 predicted proteins | sample FraStrMetagenome_FD_87164 | JGI IMG/M metagenome (GOLD analysis project Ga0115008, IMG submission 87164) | Marine eukaryotic phytoplankton communities from Arctic Ocean - Fram Strait ARC3M Metagenome | ecosystem: Environmental > Aquatic > Marine > Oceanic | place: Fram Strait | collected...
AATTGATAATTGATAATTGATAATTGATAATTGATAATTGATAATTGATAATTGATAATTGATAATTGATCATTGATCATTGATCATTGATCATTGATCATTGGTAATTCCTTCGAAAGAAAGTTGGTTAGGGTTAATGTTAATGTTAGGGTTACGTATCCCTTTTATTTCCACCATCCGCCCTCCGCCCTGTTCACTAAGGCAAAAGATAAAAGATACAGGAGCCGAGCCGAAATAGTTCACCACAGCAATATTGATCTAACATGCATTAATAAATCATATCATCATTGCATTTACGGCAATGGATCGACAAGAAACAAAGAACAAGGATGACATCGATAGCAGTATAACCTGTAACGAATCCGAACAGAGAGAAGATGACGAGACCATCCATGCAAAACACGCAAAGCAATTGGCCGACATCGAAGCCGAAGTTAAGAAGCAACATCTAACCTCCGAGTTACTGCCTCTCTCTACTTTAATATCATATTACCAATCAGAAGGGTCCGATAATTTTGTAAGCGGGTGCGTCTATTTGAAAGAAGTTGCAGGATATACGAGTTATCGTCGTATCCGAGGCGATGGCAATTGCTATTTTAGAGCTTTTTTATACAGTATATGCGAGGCCTGTATAACTGGGGCTGTGTCGAGTGATCACATAAAATCGTTGAATGCTAAGATAGTGCAATCTTTGGACGAAGTTTGCAAGTTTGGTTATGATAGATATGCGTTGGAGATGTTTCATGAGGAATTGGTTGAACTGTTTGAGTTTATTGTTGCTCCTGTGGGAAAATCTGATGTGCCAAGAAAATTGGAAGAATTCCATGAACGTATGAACGAAGAAAACAGTACGTCAGAGTATTGCACATGGTTTTTACGTGTTGTAACAGCATCCAAACTAAAATCCGATCCAGATCGTTTCTTAATGTTTCTAGATGCTGACGATAGCGCGTCGATGATGGACATACCTACTTTTTGTGCTCGACAAGTTGAACCAATGGGAAAGGAATGTGGCCAATGCCAGGTTTTGGCTTTGGCAGAAACAATGAATATTAGGGTAAATGTAGAATACTTGGATGGTCGTAAAGTTGAGAAGAAATTAATGCGCTATGAGTTTGGACCTGATGAAAGCGACGCACTAGTAGAAGTAACTCTTCTGTATCGGCCTGGTCACTATGATATCCTTTACAAAGCTTAACGGATGCAGATTTCTATGAAGTTTAACCAATTTTTAAAATGCAACATTCTCTTTTTCTTGCTTTTTGTTGCACGATGTTCAAGATTCAGGATGTGCCAATGCTTCAGCTTTATCTTTTTGTCAAATCATGATGTTTGTGATTAGAATAGGGTCTAATAGAAGAGAAGTTTACACTATTTTCGGATTCAAACTACTGCATTCCTTTCTGAGATCTGAATAATATCTCCGACACATATCGCATGAGTAGCAGCTTTTGTTTTTCTAACAAATTGTACCAACGTATCATTGACTCAATCTTGGTCCTTATTGCCCGAATTTCCTTATTTTCGAAATGCTATCCGATGTTCACCGATCACCGATGTACATGTTGCATAAATGAGTAAGCTACAGTTCTTCAAAAATAATAAATGACTTGTATTACATGTACTTAGATATAGTTCTACTTTACGTTAACCATCTTATAAAAATATGATGTCTATTTATGAATTAGGGCAACCACTCAGTGAAGGATAGGATCGGTCATCAATCTCGTATGGCCTATCAAAAATGGCCTAGGGAACCCTTCCAAAAATATTCAAAACTAAAAACATCGTCTCGCCTTATCGCATCCCGTTAACATCCTTGTTGAAACCTCTGCTGTTCCGCTTTACTTTTAATTAATACTATCTACATCATATTAGTTTGAGCAGGTTAAGGGGAGGTAGGGTTAGGATACTTCAACTGCTTACCAAAAATCCCTCATCCCCAAAGAGTCATAATAGACATGGGAAAGACATTATCTCAGTCATTATGGCCTTTTCAAGCAATGGCTAGATAGAATCTACCGGTAGAGCTCGAGAGTGAATATTTCTTTCGTGATATGGAACCGTATGTCCGTATGTCGGAAACGGTTCGAGAAAGGCCTTCTAACGATTTCCCGAAAGCCAAGAAGAAAAGCAGAGGAGGAAGAAGAAGAAGAAGAAGAATAAAACGGTGTGACCATTGGATCCACAAACAACATAACATAAAACAAAATAAATAGCCAACATGTATGGAAACTTGTCCAGCGAAAAACTAATTGTAGCACTATTTTTAGGCATACTCGCCTTCTTATCTGTGCTGTCACCTTCTTATTTAATTGAAAAGAACGAGGGCTTATTCGGTATTGGAAATATGCTAGCATCGGGTATTTTACTAGCAGCTGGTCTCACGCATGCCCTGGCAGACGCACAGGATTCCTTAAAGGATGCAGAATCTACGTACCCGTTTGCGGAATTTATATGCGGATTGACGTTTGTCCTGTTTATGATATTTGAAGAGTCACTGCATTTATTATTTGACAGTGGCATTGCCGGTGGTGATTTGGAAGCGAATAAATGTGAAACTTCGTCGTTGATAAATGGTAATGGAAACGGTGTTGGAAATGGTTATCATTCTACGGCTACTGCTTTGCCATCGTCATCTAAACAGCTTCATCATCATATCGATCACCTCTCGGTTCATTTACGTGGTTCGTGGTATGCGAGTTTTGCGTTGATGCTTGCTTTATCTGTGCACTCGATTATTGAAGGTTTGGCAGTTGGATTTGCTTCGGGTAGTAACGTATCGTCCATGTGGTCTATGTCGATAGCCATCATTGCCCATAAGGGATTTGCTGGTTATGCACTTGGGAGTTCGTTGGTATCGTCGGGTGTCAGTTGGGCTCGCCTTGTAACGATGGGAATGATTTTTGCGCTCTGTTCGCCTGTTGGGATATTGGCTGGAATGCTGTTTCTCGAAAGCGCTGGTGCTCATGAATTTCTTTTTGGTGTCTTACAAGCAGCAGTTTCGGGAACGTTTTTGTATGTGTCTATAGTTGAAATATGTATGAAGGAGATTATGTCATGTCGGCATCCGCAGGGTTCAAAATGTAACAAAAAGTTAGAGACATCGAAGTTGCTATGCTTTCTTTTTGGATATGCGGCAATGTCATGGGTAGCGGCATATGCCTAGATGATGAGGTTAACCTGTATGACAGAAGAATTGCAAGTTTTAAGTCATGTTACACTCTAGCACGCCCATTTTTGTTCATTTAAGTGAGAAATAGTTTGATATTTGGAGGTGAAATTTTAGAAAATGCACATTTTTGATAAAGAAAGATCCTGTTACTGTATATGAAATTAATCATAACTAATACCCGTAGTAAACTCCGGGTATATGTATATATTCGCGCAATTTGTCATTTCACTACTCTCTTCTATAAATAGTCGACATTTGAAACCAGCCTCGTGAATATACGTTGTTCATAGTGTTTGCATAGAAACTGTTAAGACTGCTTAGTGCAACACAAAGTGGTTCGCTGAAACAGTTTTTGATGGTGCAATTGTGTAGATATAAAGCAAAAATCCTAAACAAGATTTGTTGTTGTAGTGATGGAGCTGTTGCGAAGGCGTTATTAGCACCACGGCATGCTGTCACAAATCAAACAGCATTCCCGTCTTATTTGTTACAAACTAATTTGACCTTGTATTGAACGTGTGATAAAATTGTAGTTTCATGAAAAACATTAATTAATTAGTTCTAATGCAACTCGTTGTTTTAATCGGAAGATTCGTCATTTGCAGGCGCGTTGCCGGTATTCATCGAGAGTATCTTCCCTTCCTTATAATAGCAATAAAATCCACTAAATGCATGAAGAATCAAAAATTATTTGAAGTGAATAAAGAAAATAAACCGGTATATATATATATCATAAACTACTTACCTCTTTGGATCGCCAATACCCTCAAATCCTATATCCTTCTCGAATTTTTTTGGAAACTCATTTACAGCTTCTGCCGTAATCCAAGACTCATCAAGCTTGTATCCCCATTCAATTTTATCCTTTGCAGAAATACTTAGCGGATGGAGACGTTTGGCATGATCGGCGATAATCGATCTTTGCCTCGAAACGGCAAGAGACAAACCTCCATCCTTATTTTCCTTCGTATTCACAAATCCAACCGATAACCACTCAGCCTCATCCTCTCCCAACACTCGAACGCCTACTTCAACATTCTTACTCTTCTTCGCATATTCCCCATATCTATCCCACTGCTGCTTCGGTTTCAAAGTTTTCATTTTATTCTTTCCCCCCGTTCCCTTCTTTGCCCCGAAGCCTGCCATGGCAAGGGCAGTCTTCTTACTGAAACTCTGCTGAGTGGACGCGATAAAGGTACCATCGGTCCAAATACATGATGACAATGCGAACAAGATTATCGATTGGCCCTTCATAATAGATATACCTTGATTTTTGCTCGCTTGGAATAAATCTTATTTTGCGTGCAATTTATAAACAGGTCAAGTGATGTCAATGTCAACGTCAACAGGCTAACTCTTCTGACTTCTCTGAGTAAAACTCGAAACACGTACGAGTTTCCTAAACATTCGCGTAATGATATTAATACGTCGTACGCGAACTTTACATGAGGACCATTCATTAGATGTTGTTCCGTAATATCCTAGATCCTAGATTAAAAATGTCACCTATCTCTCCCTCTCTCATTATCATTGGAGAGTAGCTGCGAGAGGACGAGAGCAACAGGTGTCATAATTTTTTCATCGAGACATGCAATAAATGCCATACAGTCCTGACCGTCTGATCAATTACTACGCCTTATAATGTGTTGTGCTGCTTCATCATGAGGTATTCGGGATAATCCAGTGTCTGCAGGTAGGTGATGTTTGTTATCTGTTCTTACAGGAAATCCGTCTCCCTGACGAAGTGTCAGTGTGTGATGATTCTACCGTTGGTGGATGAAATGAGAGTATGTATTTGTGTATGCGTTCCTAAAGATTATGACAAGATATTAGATGACGAATCTGAGGACAGGATCGTGCGCGTTATGCGTATCACCGCTTTTGAAGATTAAGTACGAGGCATTTGTATGAAGGAAGCATAACATAATTAACACAATGAAACTTGTTCGCGGTATTGGCCTTTTTTAGTTTAGAATGGATTTTGCTCATGCATATGTTTGTATTTTCGTTATAGTGATGAGCTAAGAACTGAGCTGAAGGGATCGTGCTCGAAATGCGGCGATATATTGTCACAGTGACACCTGTGATAAGGGATAGTGATTGACGCTATCGAGGAGTACGTGTACATGAGATATCCATACTCTTATTTTCGATTCATTTGATGAAGCTGATTGCGCTCCGTAACTTTGAGTGGTCGCGGTTGAAACTTCTCCGAACATTCACAACAGGTAGAAGTCCGTTGACAGAGCCAATACTTTTTTAAATTGTATGCTTTTATTTTAGGGGTATTGAGAGGTGTCGAGAAGTTTCGTGAAGATGACATAGATCTATATATATATATATATATATCCTATAAAGAAGCAATATATAGATGATTGAAGGGATTAATATAATTACTCTAAAAGGAAACCTTATCCAGTTATCAGCATCACATAGAGAACTTTTTACGTCTTTCTAGGCTCTCTTTGCATGTTTTTATCGAAAAATCATGTGCTCAGTACATTCCTTGCGTAGAGACACCAACTATAAACAGTTATGAGAAACATTCAAGATTGTATTTTGCTCAAGCGACGTTCAAGATATTTTTTCCTAGACGAAAGTACAGAGTTATCGATGATAAGTGTGGTTCACTTCTTCATGATGAGATATTCCTCGAGGAAAGTAACCACATTATCTGCAACTGCATCTGCTGTATCGGGATCAGCGTGATTATGATGGCTTCCAGGAAGCTTTACATTACAATGCAGCTTCAAATGTTTGCTTGACCAATCCGCAAATGCTTGTGGCACCGGCCACCCATCATCTGCTTGAACAAGCATCGTCGGGCAATCAATATTATGCCAATACGCTTCAAGCTGCGCTGGAGTTGTGTACTGCAATGAAGGCCAATTCAGTCTTGGGTCATGGCGAAAGGATACGCTCGACGAAGAAGAGTCGCTCGTCTTTGTATCAGCCTGTACGATAGCGCGTTCTACCATAAGAGTTGCTGCTTCCCGGGACACATACTGATGTCCACCAAGAGATCGTTTTGCCGTTAATACACGTGCATTAATGGCCATATCAATATTTTTGTACACCCGACTCCCGCGCTTCGTTCCATCTTCATTATACAACGTTTTATTTGATCTCATTCGCTTTTCGACTGCGCGGCGTACATGTTTGCTACTATCCTTCGCATCGCATGTCATAGGACCTAGTCCTTCGAGCAAAACGAGCGACTCCACTTTCTCAGGCCAAGCACTTGCAAGTATGACAGATACGCCCGCACCCATACTGTATAAATAAACCAAAATAAAACAATGAATATATCGATTTTCTTTTAAATCAGGACAGTTGTATTTCAATAAATTAAATCTGGAAAAACAACTCAAAACACTTCAATGTCAAAATAGTTTACCTATGGCCAATTAGCGAAAACTTATCCCATTGAAGCTGCTCCGCTGCCTCGCATGCATAAAAACAATATTCTGATAACAAACTCATTGGACAATCCGGCGAACGATGCCCAGAAAGACCATGACCAGGAAAATCCAATGCTAGCACTTCTACGTCGACACTCGATGATGATGATGATGACGATGATGACAGCCGATTCACAATGGAAGGACTCAATATATGAAACGATGCACAGTTATCCAACCATCCATGCAAACAAATAAACTTTTTAGACTCATTTTCAGCTGCATCGGATTCGGCAGGAGAAGTGCGAACACTTGTTGGATTGTGATTCAGACTCAGACTGCTCCAATATTTGGCTGCTAATTCAAGACCATCACTGCATAAAAACTTTCGTTCGATGCCAGTGCGATACGTGCATGGTCGTGATGTCGAGGTTGATAATGCCGCCAATGTTGCCATTGTCACTCTGCCCATGACCATATCGTCACCACTTCCTTTTCTGTATATGTTAATCTTTCTCTCTCTCTCTCTATGTTCTCTCTCTATGTTCTCTCTCTATGTTCTCTCTAGTAGATCGAGAGGGAGAAAGAGTCAGAGTCTCTTCAGAATCTCCAGCTCTGGTGAAACAACAAACACCAAACAACATGAAACCCTAACCCTAACTTCGAAGTATATGTATTAATACATATACCCGGTATATCTTTCTGGAATTCGTATAGTTCGGCTCTAACTTATCGATTCCCTTCAGGTTTAAAAATATATTGTGATTGCGCAACAGGATGTCCCTTCACACTTCACACTTCACACTGCATGTTCTTTCACATATATCAAAAATAAAGGACGATGCATTGCCCACTTGCAACATCGACGACTGCCGATCAGCCGTTGCATCGTCACGAAGTTGCTCTCTTCTTTGAAAAGATTCAAAGTGATGAGAAGAAGGAGTGTCCTTTATGGAATGGCAATGGATTATATCAAATTACGATACAGAATCCCTTTGGATCCGATGATGATGATGATGATGATGATAGTGAAGATGATGATGATGATGATGATAGTGAGAAAGAATATGAAGCAGGATATTACATTAGTCATGGCATAACTTACGATACGTTACGAACGGTTCTCCTAAAACTATGTAACTTGTTTTATGTTCAGTTTTGTCATGTCGAAGCGGCGGTTGGTGTGGATGCTACTCAAGTAAGACCAAGGAGATTCGTGTGTGCGGTAGGCATTTCAGAAGGACCTTACCTAGCCTTGTGCATCCTCATGTTACATTTTAGTAATTTGCTTGAAAAGGATTGTGATATTGTTATCGTTCCGATCGATCTTAGTGAAGGTAAAGAACGTGTGCAATATCAATTGCATCACGTACGTTGCAATGTGTTATTCGTACGAGGTGCAGAACATTCTGTTGCATCTAATTGGGATACTGAACAAATGCGTGTTATAGATATAGAGGAGTTTCTCTCTGCTGCCTTAGATTTAAGTGGTGATGGCATGACTGCGATAAATTTTCCTAATTTGTTGCAGGTCACTCGCGAAATCATCCGTAAAGTTAACGATGATGATACGAAGTCGAGTATCTTTGAGAAATATAAATATACATCACATATTGTATACACAAGTGGGACAACCGGTGTACCAAAGGGCTGTGTAAGCTCCATGAATGCCCTACTACACTATGTTTGCGCCAAGAACGAAGCTCATGAGATCGACAGAAATTCAACTGTACTTTTAGCATCTTCGGTATCATTTGACCCGTGTCTGAGCGATATAATTGCCACGTTCTATGCAGAAGGCACCCTTGCATTACCTCAAAAGACTTATATGCAGGCTAATATGTCAGGTGTGTGCAGTAGGTTGGGTGCGACACACATACTTTGCACACCAAGCCTGTGGAAGCTGATGCCCATGCATAGAATGGATGGACGTGTGACTAGCATATTAAAAGTGGTAGCCTTAGGTGGAGAACCTATCCCAACACGTATTCGAAAAGCATGGGCGAGGGATCAAATAACCAGCAATGATGTGAAATTATTTGCTACATATGGCGTGACTGAAGGTAAGAGGTCTTTGACTTATTTTGTGAAGTGCTTTTAAGGACAGATTATCTTCAAATAATTGGAAAGCGTGCGTGTATCAGACTATGGGAGAGGTTTTCCAATTAGATGAAAAAGTATCCATACATGGTCAATGTGTAGGGAAACCAATGAAAAGGAATAGTTTTTTTATATCCTCGCCAGGATCACAAGGAAAGGAACGGCTGCCCCAGAATAGCATTGGTGAAGTAATTTTATCCGGTAGTCAACTTGACTCTTTGAGCTGTTACTTCGAAAAGAAGGAACTTTCAAGAAAGGTATTCGTGCAATGTAACACGCACGTTATCTATTGTACCGGTGATTTGGGCTACGAAGACGATTACGGTCGTCTTTGGATCATTGGTCGAATTGAAGGAATGGAGGGTATGATTAAGATAAATGGTGTTCGTGTCGAACTTGGTGAAATTGAAGCAGCAGTAGTAAGCTCCTTAGCAGCGAACGATCCAGCAACTCCCGATCCAATACTAGATTGTGTTGCGTCGGTGCCTCGAACACGCATTTCTGAAGAGGAAGAAAAGAAAATTATTGCCTATTGTATTTTGTCGAACATTTGTTTAAAGGAAGTTGGATTAATGAATAAAATGAAGGAGTCAAGTGAAGCAAATACTTATTTCTTTCCAAATGGCCCACTTTTAAAACTTGTTCGAGCTAGGTGTGAAAAATATGTCCGAAAAGGGTGTACGCCGTCTTCGTTTGTTGTTATACCCCGACTTCCAACAACATCTACCGGAAAAATTGATCGAAGTTTACTACATCCCTTAGAGCGATGCATTTCAGTATCAAATACGGCTAGCGCATCAAAACTGTCATCTTTTGGAAAGTGCGGACGCATACTTGAGGAAGTGGTTGTTCATCATTTAAATCTTCAAAAATGCCAGCTCGACTTAGTGACAACTGATGTCGATTTCTCGATGCTTGGCGGTGACTCGCTCACCTCTATCAAAATAACACGTACATTATACGCAATGCATCATGGAATACAAGAATCTCGGCATATTGGCGGAGTTATTGGAACTTTGGAAGGACCATTTGCGGCATCTCACTTGTTGTCCTCCAAAAATCTCGGCGAATATGTAAACTTTCTCGACTGTCATGGTATATGCGAAGGTCACGATAAACAGGTATCAGTCCAAGATATCGTGCCAACCAACAGCGCGGTTTCTAATACGTCTATCTCCAATCCTTCCAAACACAATGATAATTTGAACCGTGACGAATATTTATTCTCAGCGTTAATGGAAGCAATAATGCTTGATCAAACAAGTATCGCATTAGCAATCTTACGTGAAGGAGCAAACTCTAATTTCGGCGCTCACAGTGGTAGGCTTGGTAAAGTATCGAGTCGTTTGCAACGAAAAGGAGAGTTTACCTCGACACCAATGCATGTGGCATGTTCGCAAGGCAATGACAAATTGGTAAAGTCACTTATTGGATATGGTGCCAAGTGTAATATTCCTGACGCATCTGCTACGTATCCAATTCATCTCGCTTGCTCCGGAAGAAGAAAGTCGAAAAATTACAAGAATGATGATACTAACGACGATGATAACAACGAAGATTCAAAGAGATATCGATGTGTTGTTGCACTTTTAAATTTGGGGAAAGTACCTATTACTATGAAGGTAAGGTCGGAGAACGGTTCGGTAAAGTAATATAATTTTTCTAATACGATGTTGGACATTAAAGGATGGTAACAAACAAACAATTCTACATTGTGCCGCACGGTCAGGTAACGTGGGGGTAATTAATTTCATTCTGGCACGATTTAGAGAGGTGAAACAAAATGAATCGGAAAATAGCAAAAAAGGAATGGAAAAGGCATTATTTTTAAATTGGACTGACCATTGGTTTCGAACTGCAGTTCATTGGGCGATTTTGAATGAACATTCAGACGCGCTCTGTGCGCTAATAGTGGGCGGCTGCAGTATGACGCCATGCTTGCCACGTCAAGGAAAGAATAAACGAACTTCTGTGCTGATAGAAAGTCCTTTGCAGATGGCGGAACGTTTGTATGGCAAAAAACCTAACAAGATCTTGGTATTTTGTCGACAAAACTCGCACTCCCAATTGTTATGAGAACCAAAAAATACGATTCACGATGGGTTCAGAAAATGACAAAACAAGATTTTGTCTGCTTATGCCTACCACGTCAGTAAATAAAAAATTATTTTTCAAAGTTACAGGTTAATGTGGATATTTGTCCTTTGTGTGTATGTATACAAAAATATATCAATGCGGGTACCTGCTGGGATCAATTTGGAATTCAATTATACCCGTTCTTCTACCCAGTAAGGAGCACATCCAACTGTAAAGGGTTCTGCTCGAAATCACTAGTTAGTATATGCATTACTTGATGCTTCGCATCAAAGTGAAGCATAAAAAATATGCCTACGAGCTCTTCCCAACAGAGACGGATTTTTAAAGACTGATGTATTCATTGAAGCCGTTCGTTGCATTCTAGGTTCATCCCGAGGAGCGCGTTGAAACATGTAACCAAAAGAATCGTAAAGGAAGAACGGCGCGTGCCGAACGCGTGGCAGAAAACAAGCGTAAAACATACGCAGAAGCAGTGAAACGGTATAACAA
>Ga0115008_10004780_pt1 | contig 11261 bp, 3 predicted proteins | sample FraStrMetagenome_FD_87164 | JGI IMG/M metagenome (GOLD analysis project Ga0115008, IMG submission 87164) | Marine eukaryotic phytoplankton communities from Arctic Ocean - Fram Strait ARC3M Metagenome | ecosystem: Environmental > Aquatic > Marine > Oceanic | place: Fram Strait | collected 2012-06-18
TATTCTATATAATCTATACATTCTATATATAATGATCAATCAGACTCCAGATATCTTATTAATAGTCATACTCTTATTATAGGAATGTTGTTTATTATCTTCACTCTACTATTTCCAATACAAATCAAGTAATCCAATACTATCTTATTATTGATACTTAATCATATCCAATAGTTCATTCCTAACATCTACTTCTATATCATGTTCAGTTATTTATTATGCATTATCAGTCTTAACCACTCTCATCATTGGAATCCTAGTACTGTCATTATCTCTCATCCATATTGATCCTTCTTCTTTCTATTTAAATATCATCTTTATTTTCATGTTCTTTTCATCCATTTCATTCAATCTATTACATTTCACTAATAATCTATTTCTTAAATCTCCTAATTAATCCACACACTGAATATCATTGAATTCCTCAAAATCATCATTGATGTGAATGTCTCCATATTTGAAATCATCATCATTAATCTGGTAAATCAATTAATCCTATATTATCTTCTCCATTCTTGGTTATAAATTTCCTATATTACCATCATTCACAACCTTCATTATTTCTTTATTTTCATATTCAATTAACTTTCCATCATCAAATACTCCTTCAATTACAACTGTTTTAGGCTATTTAATTCCAAAAATACTCTTAATTAACTCTTTTTAATATGTAGTCTAATATACTTCACTTTTTAAACCTTTCTTCTATTATAGTTTCTATAATTTCAATGCTTACTTTTCTTTCTATTTCCTCTCTTTCTCTTTCTATTTCCTCTCTTTCTCTTCTTATTTCTTTTACTTCTTTTCATTCTATTTCCTCTCTTTCTCTTCCTATTTCTATTTAGCAATCTCCTATTTGGATAGTTTTACAACATTCTTTTTGAATAAACTCATTAATCCTATTTTCCTTTTTACCTTCTGATATGTTTTGATATCATTTTTTTTCAATAGTGCATCTTTAATCTTCTTAACATCCTCCAATAACAGACGATAATCATTTATAGTGAGTATTGCTTTACCATGGAATCTATCATTTCTGAATGACCCTTCATATGATCCATATTTGAATGTATAAACACCATTATCAAGTTGATTCTAAACCATCTAACCAACAAATTTAGATTTATTTCCAAATGTTATTTCACAATGTCCTTATTTAAATCCAAATACATGAACTCCTTTGAATATTGACCCATCTGCATAATTCTCTTCTCCCATTTGATTCTTCATATTATCAAACCATTGTCCCTAGAGTATTTAATTAGTTTTACAGTATAAGTCTATCCATTGAGATTCATAATTGACCCTAACCCATTGATACATCCATTAAGCCATTCCCCTTCATAAACTATAGAATGGATATCAATCATTCTTCCCTTTCCATTGAACTTATCATTCTTAAAGTATCCTTAATATAAATTATGATTAATATCCCACATTTCTCCTTTGCCTTCTCTAATGCCTGCCTTATACTGTCCAAAATATAAATCACCATTTGTGTACTTATATGGTCCTAATAATCTGACTCCTTCCTAAGTCTGATCATAATTGAAACTACCTATTTGGTCTATGATTTAGACTATTCTGTCTCCATTCTCTATTCCTATGTTGATGAAGTCAGTATGATCCAATTAGGCTACAATCTCAATTGGTCTATTCTGATCTATGAACTTAGTATCCACCACATCTATTCTAGTCTTGTAATTCCAATCCTATGGAACCAACAAGTAATTCACTTTATCAATCAACTTCTGTTTGACTGTTTTGTAGTTCATATGACTATGTATTTATGAAATGTCAATCATATTATGAGTTATTTATATTATTATCTACTTATAGAACTATCACACACTATGACTATAATAATAATAATAATATAAATAGATGAAACCAAGTCTAAGACCTAAATTCAAAGTGAATAAAGTACATGTCTATGTAATCCTTAGAAGAATGAAATGGATGATTGGCTTAGTAGTGAATTAAAGAATATTGGAGATAAACCAATGCAATTGAGAAGTAAAGAGTAGTAGTAGTAATAGTCTGATTCATAGTCTAAAATATAGATAGTTAAGAAAGGATAACATAAGAACACTCCCAACATATTGGAAGACAAGAATAGATAATAAATACTAGACAGTAGAGTGGATAGTAGTAATTCAATCAATATGTTCAAGAATCAATAGAAACCAACATTAAAGAGAGAAGTCAAATAGTCTACTAACAATGTGATTGAGAATAGTAGTGAAGTATCAAATGGTGGATAGATATTCAAAAGACCATTTGATGGAACTAGATCTAAGTTCATTCGTAAGACAGAAGAGAAAGGAGAGAAGGAGGAGAGTCAATATTAGAAATAGATCCAAGTCAATGGTCAAGTCAGAATGGATGTCAGTATCAGTATGAGACCATTCAGTAATAAGAGAGTCAACAAGAAGGAAGAGAAGAAAGAGGAAGGAGAGTAGTTCTATGATCTCAATCTAAATAATAAACCAGTTCTGAGATCTAAGAAATAGTAGGACAACCAGACTAATCAAGTATAAGAATAGTTGGATCAGAATGTGAATGATCAATTGGGACAGAATGTTGATAATAATATTTATGGTTTCAATAGAAAGAAGGTTGGGAATGTGAAGACTGTTGAAAGGTAAATAAAGTTAGATGGAGAAGTGTAGGTTGATGATGAGAAGATCAGAGAGTAAGAGTAGAGAGTGAATCATCTGAAATATATGATATGTTTAGATCATGAATCATTTGACTCCATTTTTGAGATGAAACCATAAAGTAATGGATATAAAGTAGACTAGACCAATACAGTAGATACATTAGTAATCTGACAGAAAAGAAGAAGAGAGAAATAAAGTTATAGAGTAAAGAGGAAGAGAGTGATTAGAACATTTAGACTGATGGGATGTAATTGTGATAATGAATTGTAGAGAATATAAATAGACAGGGAATCAATGTCCAGAAGATAGAATTCAATCTTATTTCAATGGGAAAGAGAACAGACCATAATCAGATCAATTGAATATTAGGTTTCAGAAGTATTTAGAGTTCGTGTAACCTTTGATTGATAGTACACTTTCAGTCATTGATCAGAATAAAAGGAATATTTAGACTAAACAACTTCAACACATTAATAGATTAGGAATACCAGATGAATTGGATGGTTTATATCCTGAATTAGTTTATATTCCTAATATCAATGGTTTATATTACAAATACTTAGTGTATAGAGAGTAGAATGAGTAGTGGATATTGGAGTATACCAATGAGTAAGTGAGTAAAGTGTTGATATCAAGTGTAGAAGTGAAGTGTGTTCTGAAACTACAACATTACTTGATTAGTGGAGGTGGAGAGGGATAAATATAGGTTTACTATTTGAATAGTAGAGAGAGTGAGAGGAAGACAGTCAGATTAGGTCATTAGATAGCCAAATATCCATCATTCCAGAGTGATTACATACAATCATAATAGGATGATGACATGTCTATTGATGTTCAAGACAACTTGTAATCAGAAGTAGTAGGTCTACAAAACACTCTTAATAATAAGTTTATAGTCTTATAGTAATTAGGAATCCTACAATTATATGATTTAGAAGAACTCAACTTAGACTAATAATAGAAGTAGTACATAGAAATGGGAATCAGAAGTAGAGTTAGATTAGTCAAAGTCAGATCAATCAATCTAAACAATCTATATGTCAATCAGATATTCTATAGACTACTTCCAATCTAGGTTGATAATGATGTGGTTTATGTCACTAGTTCATAAGGTATTTCTAAAATAGACTCATCTAATAATCAGGTTTAGACTAACATTCTAGAATCCAACATATTGAATGCACCTATTCATTCTACTTTCTCAGAGTATTTCTATGTGGTTCAGAAGGACCAAATGATAGTTCTAAGTAAGAAGTATTCTAGTATGTGCAAATAGTTGTTCATATCTGAAAATAGAGAAATAGTATAGATTCAGACATTCATTCTAGAACTGAAAGTGAAGGAGACTTAGAAGAGACTCAAAATAGAAGACACTTCTAAACTTCTGATGTTAGATAGAAAAGGAATCTTGATCATTTATGATATCATTGACAAATAGGAAACATTCTCAATCGATTTATGGACCAAAGTCAAATAGGAACATTCTTAAGAAGATCAGATCAGAAGTATCCAAATGAGTGAGATTGATATGAATTACACTGTCAAAGTAGTCATCATTGCTCAACACATTTATGAATTGCATCTCAAGTAATCTAATCATTTAATCCAAGTCTAATCAAATACATAGAAAGAGACTTCAGAGTCATTAAGAAGAAGAATCAACAATTGTAAGAAATATTTAGTTTAGTGTGATGATATAATTATATACTCTAATCATACAAAAGACAGAATCTAGACAATCTGTTATCTGAACTGACTTTCATCCCCTTTCTGAAATGTGAAGTTGATGTAGTAGACTGCTTTCAACTGTTATAGACTCATCACTTCAATTGTGAATTCTGAATCATTGCCAATGCAACTGATTGTATATCGATTGACATATTTGAACTGAATGTGATGTCTTTGTAGATATTTGATGATGTCATTGATCAACACATTGAATGACTTCATTGAAATACTACTTGCATTGAATGGTCCATCATAACTCTGAATCTAGTCTAACCATTTTATATATCTTTACTTTTCTAATTGAATGTCACACCAGAATATTCATTATTCTACTGAGTCTACTATATGAAACTACTCACATACTTCTGTTGAGTAGTCTACATCTTAGTCGACTGAGGCATTAGATTATCAACAAATGAAAAAGCTTATTGGTTTCTAGTATTCCCATGAGTTGAAGTCTAAGCAATTATCTTCTTATTTAAATCACTAATTTTAAAATCATCACTGATTCAAAGGTTCTTCTTCTTCTATTGATTAATGTAATTCTGAATCTATTAAATACTCTCAGCTTTTATATTCTTCTTATCTTCTTTCATTTCCACTTCCATATTGTTATCATTCTAAACCACAAAGTTCTATTCAAAAACAAAAACTTTATTATCTTAAGACTATTATGATGATTACTATTACTACTACTACTACTACTGTGGAGATGCAATCTGATTGTTTTTGACTTTATTATTCATATTCATGATCTGATTGGTCTAGAATATATTGGTGATTTATATATTTTAGACATTCTTTGGACTTTTACTAATACTAATCATATTAAGTTATTTACTACGACTCCATTGTCTGTCTTTCTTTTACTTCTTGAACTTCTTACGATAGAGGAAGTAAGTAGTAGTGAGATGGTTGTGTTCATTGTCTTTCAACATCTATTCACATTCTTTAGTCTTATCAATGCCTTAGTCTTATAGAAATGTCAATACTTCTTGATCTATGACTTATTGAAGAGTAGGATGATTAGCACCAACACTATTCCTCATATTGTATTAGAACCATTGATGTTATCTAATCTTCTGAATAGTGAATCTCTTATTAGGATCAGTATTGAGAACACCTTTGATGAGATGTCTACACTCTGATGAGACAAACTCAGGTAAATCAAACTTGCCTTATATTATCTTCTGATACAGTTTGGTTGTGTTGGGATCATCAAATGGCAAATACCCACAGACCAGAGCAAACAGAATGATACCAGTACTCCATAAGTCAACCATCAATGCATTGTATTTCTTACCTTAAATCATTTCAGGTGCAGCATAACATGGAGATCCACAAGCAGTCTATAGAAACTCATTATTCATCATATCATATTTATTAGATAATCCAAAGTCAACAATCTTCAGATTACTATTATTATCTAACAATAGATTCTCTGGTTTCAGATCTCTATGAACAATTCCTAATCAATGTAGATATTCTATTCCTGATAGTAATTGGTCTAGAAACTTACAACTTTCTTCTTCTTTGATCCTTTCATTCTTAACAATGTAATCAAATAGTTCTCCACCACTTGCATACTCCATCACCAAGTAAATACATGTTTTGGTTTCTATTATTTCATACAATTAGATCACATTCTGATGTCTGATAGCCTTCAATATTGATATTTCTCTCCCTATTCTCTCTTTATCTGATGGATCTTATATTTTATCTTTCTCTAATACTTTAATAGCCACCTACCATTATCATTTCTATATCTACTTTCTCACTAGTAATCACATGGAATGCCTCCTTCACTTTCCCAAATGTACCTTCTCCAATACTATTCCCAATCTTATAATTCTACAATAGTTAATCATTCTCCATTATCACAATCTATTATATATCATATCATATTATATCATAAATAGAATCATTATGTTTATATTCTATACATTCAATCCATATCGGTTATAAATGAACATTGATTACAATAGAATCACAATATTTATGAAAAAGAACCCTTTTAAATAATTGATATCAATTCTCACTGATAGACAGTCTATTCTTATAGAAGACTGTAATGAAGTTCAATACAATGGTTATAATCTGACTAATTATGACAGACAGTTGATGTAATGTAGAACAGTACTATGGTGATTAATACAATATTTAATATCTTGAACACTTTCACAAATATGTTATTATGTTTCAATGGTGAATAGTTGGTTATGATCTACATCAACCAGAACTACAATCTGAATATCCATTGATTAGTCAACCCTCTGGATTGAGTCTATTTATATTCATATGAATTACTTAATGAATCAAGTCCACTTTATATGATTTATAATCACTAGACTTATCATCTCAAAGTGACTCTTCTTAAGTATCACTTCTGAATCATACTTCTTAATCTATAAACTTATATTAATACTTGTTATGGTTTGATCTTTTGTCTATTTGTGTTGATATTTATATTCATATGATTTACTCAATGACTCTGAATCCTATTATCTATGATATATTTCAGTCTTAGACCCCTTCTACATAACTATTATAAATTATCTAATAAATGAATAGTTACTAGACATATAGTATTCTATAGAATATCAATATAAATCTGATATCAATTAATATGAATCTCTAAGTCATAAAGAGAAGTATATTTCTGGTATTTATCCACTGACCACATATGTTATATTGTCTTTGATCTAAGTATTATTGATAAATGTGAAAGTGACTCCATTTGATATGACATTCTCTTTTCCATCCATTCCACTGTAGACATCCACTTCATCAAATGGTTATGTGACCACTGTGTATTCCTCACCACCAACTATTCTGATTGGATTACTAAACATAATGGGATTCACTTGATTCTATTTCTATAAATCAATTGGTATTGGATCTTTCAATTCTACTGTTTCTATTATATTTTTCTACCATGTTGTTGTTGTCTTTGCAAACATCAGTTTGAGTCTGAGTTTCTATGGTTGAGTCTTGGCTGAATATTATCCAATTCCATGAATATAGACATCTTAGTCTACTTTGAAACTGATTCCATCCTGATACTCCACATTCATTTTGTATTCTTCTTCCTTTAACTTAGTGAACCTAACCAATGTCATGATCTGAGATGACTCAAATCTGATGAACAGTCTACTCTATGGAAACACTCCATTCACTCCAAACACATTCTGAATGTCTACTTCCTAATCACCATCACTAATCACTCTGAACTCATTAGATAAGATTTAGTATTTACTATTTCTACTCTACTCAACACTCACTTGTTCACCAATCTATTTACTCAAACAATGGTTCAATGATATCAGAACATCAACACTCTTTATTCCTTTCTTATAAATCACTATCAATTTCAAATTCACATATGATTAACATTCATTTCTCTTTATTTATTTATGATTCAAATCATCATCCCAATAAAATACAAAATCATCATTCAACTCTTTTACAATTTAATAGTTACACTCTTCACTATAAAATACATTTCCTATTTCTAATTTATTTTTGGATTTAAATATTTCAATAGATTCATCAACCTTTCAATCATCTCATTAATAATTGAATCTGATGAAATGATTTCCTTATTCAAAATAGTTTTAATTATCATTCATTCTCAAGATATAAATTAATTTTATAGATCATTATAACTCTAACACTATGATAATTTATAACTCTATTGATATGATATATAATCATAAATTAGATGTCTATTCAACTGCTAAATCAAATAGTTGTGTGTATTTTTAGTTCATTATTTCTACTCCAACCATACAATCACTTCTGAATCTGAATCTATATTTTGACTCTTATCCCTATTCAAACCATTCATATTCCTTAGACATTTCATTCCTCAATTCATTATCTGTTTCTCTTCTGATCACTTCATCTGTTTTGAATCCATTATCTCCAATCAATATGAATTCTGTATTCTATGATGATTGCATTGGCACTGGAATATATGGGAAACTAAGAAGTCTTGGATTGATCAATCTAATGTATTCATTGACTCTTTCTACATTTGTCAATCTACTTAGACTTTAAACAATCATCACAATTGGAGGAGATAGTTTGATTTCTCCTTTTCTATTCCTTAACATACATTGATTCAATCCAATCCATATATATTGATCTGATTCATTCACATCTATCATAACATCATCAATATTATTTAAATCATCTATTAATCCACTCTTCATATATAAACCAACATTCATTAAACTGTCTTGACAATTCATAATCATAAACTGATTATCATATCTACTTTTCAACTATTATGGAGATATAATCCTAACTAATTCCTATACTGAATCCATATCCAAATATCCATATAAATCTCTAAACCTACTAGATCTACTAATCACTCTACCACCACTCTACCATCTACCCACTAATAACCCTGTCTCTTCATATACTTCCCTCATAACTGCCACTTTATTCAACATCACTCTCTAGTCACTCCCTCTCTCTCTATATCTCTAAACATACTCAATGTCCTCCATTTCTACTTTCCCATCTGGAAATGAATAAGTGTTCTCAAAGTCTTATCCTGACTTCCTTTCTATCAATAGAACCTGAACTTCATGATTCCTAGTTCTCAGAATGACCATTGATGATATAATGATAGATGGATGATATAATATGATCATGACTTCCATGTCTTAGAACAATTGAAACATGTATTGAACTCAGTCATAGGTTCATCAGCCCCTCTAGTCTGAACTGCATTAGTAAGTGTATTGGTACTTTTGCACCTAACACACCTTGCCCCTCCCCCTTTACCAGCATTCTATCTGAACTACTCTTATAACCAATCACTCCTTCTAGCATCTAGATTGGCCTTCTTTAGATCTTCTATTTACTATTATGTCTTTGAGTCTATCAATACTTTCTTATCACATTCTATGATGAGTTATAGATCTATGTGTCTATTGACTATTTTGGATCTCAACTCTCTATTGTCATCCTTATTCAATGTGGACCATAATAGTCTGCAATCCTATCTGTACTCTTATGACACTTTCTATCTGTGTTTGTTATATAAACCTATACTTAATAACTCAATTATCAATACCTGATTCTATGAATTGAACTACTTCATTAATCTAACTATTCAACTATTCACTCTATTTCTAATCCTTTGATAATATCTTATTCAATTAATTAACACATGCCTATCTGATTGGTTCCAACTATTCATTCATACTTTATGATTATTTTTTAATTGACTTATTATCTTACATCTGATTCTACTGTTATTATGAATCCACCTTCACTTTCTTACTAACCACATCATCAGTGATCTCCTCTTATCTCTTTTCACTTATATCTTCTCTCTTGACTTTGTTTCTGATCTACAACTACTTCCATTTAGTCAGAATCACTCTTGACAACTTAATCAGACACTCTTCATAAATAGACTCATCCTTTGATTTAGCAATCTGAATCAATACTAAATTCAATTTGATTTATTAGATCAGTTTGAAATTGATATCTACATTTTCTATTTTCTATAAATCATTCCTGATAATCTATTTCTCTGAACTTGATTTGCACCCCTACAATCACTAATTCAATATACGTAATTCTATAAACTAGTATTCAAACCACTCAGATATTCTAAAGAGTTAAGATTCACCATAAATGTAATTTATAATATCATTCATATATCAAATATAAACCAGAATGAGTCATTAGACTATCAATATAATCATAAGTCAGTAGTAATCAAATTATATTCATAATCTAGAGTATTTCATTGATAATTAAGTCTTTGATCTAATCATCAGTGTCATTGAAACAGAAGTTGGCAATCATCTCTGTAGTGTCATCATCTAAGTCTCTATTGCAGATTGGACAGTCATTGTTCCTCTTATTCTACAACCATTCTCTAGTACACAATAAACACAGTCCATGTGAACATGGAAGAATCACTTGAATCTGACTATTACAACATGAAATACACTTCTCATCATTCTTCCATTATTGAATAGTCACATCTAAATTGAAAAGTAAGTCTCACAACTGAACCACTTGTTATTGTTCTAGATTCTTATGGAAGTATTTCTATCCTTTATGAATGAAGTATAGTTCAATCAATTAGTCTTTCTACTCTTGTTTATTCAATAGATTCATAACATAATCAATATATGGAAATATCTTCTAATGAATCTGATGTTTGGTTTATATATAGAATCTAGTATTATCTAATTCCTTCTTGATACTTGGTTTCTCTAATATTTGGTTGATTGGTTAGATCTCATCTGAACTTAATAACATCCCATTATTCTTATTCCCCATTTAATATCTATCAAATCTAATATCTATTTTATAATTTGGTAATTATGTTTATATAAATTGATAGTCAATCTCAAATATGATTGCATTCTGAATCTAACATAGAATATTAATATTATTTATTAAATATGCAATTCAATAAGTTTAGAATACTAAAACTACATGATTGACATTTATATTCAGACAATAGATTCATTATCACTTAAATCCATTTAATCATTATTATCTATTAATTCCACAAAATATAATAACATCCTACTTATGGTAATCAAGATTTAGAATAGATTTAGTTACACCTAAACAAGTCAGTTTAACCAGAAAATATTTATATTTCTATATTTATAAATTAGAATGTTCTATAAATTGTTAATTTGGATGAATTTTACAAACTAGATTATAATTTGAAATTATGAATTTCCTTATATTAATTGTATAGTTTATAATAAACTTAGTTGGATATAAATTAAAAAGTAGTCTATAAAATGATATTAGTATAATTTGAACATTCTTATATACAGTTCAATATATATATTTTTATGATTAAACTTAAATACCAGA
>Ga0115008_10004783_pt1 | contig 11259 bp, 8 predicted proteins | sample FraStrMetagenome_FD_87164 | JGI IMG/M metagenome (GOLD analysis project Ga0115008, IMG submission 87164) | Marine eukaryotic phytoplankton communities from Arctic Ocean - Fram Strait ARC3M Metagenome | ecosystem: Environmental > Aquatic > Marine > Oceanic | place: Fram Strait | collected 2012-06-18
AAAAATCACAGCAAAAATAGATAGTGGATGTTCCGGCCACTTCTTCACTTATAAAGATGCTCTTCTCCTAAGTAATGTACAACCAGCAATTGGACCAACTGGTATCTTACCAGATAAGTCGCGTTACCATCATCATCTACTTCTTGACAATGGATAATAGAGGAGGTGTTGACAAATTCAATAATTGGTCGATAGCAGGCAATACACGTGCAATATCGATGAGGTTTTGCTACGCACTTGCATTAAAAGAAAACGGGCGGCTGAATATTTAATGGAAAGATGACTCTCACACCGTATAGACCATTTATAATTACCGGTATGTGATTAGATCTAATTCACTAAGGTCTAGTTCACAAGATTCATATTCCGATGGTTACTCCTAATACTACTCCGATTATATACAACACAATTGGATCCATCAATCCCGGACTCATCCTCGCAATTCATCAAACTGACATATCTCATTAATTGACTAAACTACTCAATTTCACCTCTTCTTGGCACTATCAAATTACCTACAACACTGGAATTGGAAACTGCGGAACACTTAGTCTTCTTCCTTTATGCGCATTCTTCCTTTACTCTACATACATGAATAGTTGAAATAAAATTCTTAATGGTTCGTGTGTGCGTAGCAAGATGTTACTTCTGTTTGCTTAGGTGGAAGATGTATTTTCCAAAGTAATCCCTCCGTAGTAATAGTGGCGCCGAACATTTAGTAATTTTCTCGAAAAGAACGCAAAATTGGCCTACTGGTGCGAGATGTAACTGCACAATATGATGCATCGTATGAACTTTTAATGGTCTATTGTATTTGATGAGAAGAAATCACGAGAAAATACCGCTATGTTCAAATAAGCTACAAGATAAGTTATCCCAAAAGTGAAAAACATGCCATGCCATTGGCATCTTCCACAGAAGGTGCGTCTCGGCTGGCTTCTCGGACTTTGAAACCCAACTGCTCTTCGAAACATATCTGTTAGAACTATCCGTGCCTAATTATGTCTTTAAGGAGACAAAGGCAGTGGAGTCTAAACAACATTACATCACTTGCAGAGATCTCGGGACCTTTAATCAATCAATTTAGAGCTATAGATATGAGTATTCGTTCGTTTGTTCAACCAATCACTGTTGTGTTGGGCTTCATCTGCTCTATAAGCAGCTTTACCAACTCCTCGAGAAATGCTTTAGCGTCTTAGCCGTACATACTATCTATCGAGACCACAAATTATGTTGCATGTCGTATTCGATTTTAGATGTTAATTTATGAAACTAAACTGATCCTTGTCAAACATTATATAGTCGATATGTACATTATTCTCGTTAATGTCGGTTCGGGTGTGAACATAACATATACGGAAATGTTTTACAATGATATTTTTGAAATCATTACTGTGTCAATAAAAAGATGCCAATTACCCATTAACCACGAGTTTGAATAGATTTTAATTCTACTTTTGAATTCTTCGTTCAGTTCCGCTTCAACTCTCAAGCGAGTTAATACACGCCCGCCAAATTCCATCGCGGATCGAATCTTGCTGTGCATATTCCCTCAGTGCAGAGCCAAACCCACTAGTCATTTGCAAAGAATTGGCTGTAGCACCAGCTGCAATTAATACTTGAGTTACCTCGTTGATCAGCTTCTTCCTCCTCTCATCTTCAAGTGCCGAAATATTTTGAAGCGCTCCGTCATATTGATCCGAAGTTAGAAATCCTGCTATACTTCCAGCAATACCTAAAAATTGCCCGGGAGTGAGGGTCTATCAAATTTCGTCCTAAAAAAATAAAGGAACAATTGACTTTAGTTTGCACCTTGTACATACCTCCTACCATTCCACCAACTGGTCCCATGAGAAAAGCTCCAGCAACTGCGATACGAATGACATTTACAAATTTGTAAAAATTCAAGAAAACAAAATAGATCATGACAATGAGTAAACATACACTTTATATACAAAAAGGTCAAATAATCTTTAAAACATACAAGCACCACCTCCGGCCCAAACAGACGCTTTCACACTATTCTTTGCACACTTTCGCATATCATTGTTGTCCGTTAAGAATGCGACCAACTCTCCATGCAGCCTCGTCGCATTGCTATCGCCGGTTGACATGTTCACAGGATAATATGGCTCTCAATCAATGTAATTAGTCTGTATTCTGTTGTATTCAATCCCGAACAATTTGTGAGTGCTGTTATTAGAAGGGAGCAAGAACTCTTTCGTTTCACAATGCGAAAGTTCGCATAGAGAAATGTCAACCACTTTCGTTTCATTTCATTTTTCAAGATATCGCTCTCGACTTTCGACTCTCGATCATTTGTAAACAATACAGTACAAAACGAAACAAACGTATCTTTTGTCCACCTCTCCTATCGACGCAACTGCTAATGGAAGTCATAAAATTGTAGAAATTCTGGATTGATTCGTTGTTTCTATTTTGATCGGGTTTTCTTTTGAAAGCATTCAGTGCAAGTGAATGTTATTTAGAGCAAACGAAACAGATCTGTGCATGTAAATTGCCAAGCGAAGATACGCGTTGAGTTCGAGACAAAACGGAAAAGATATCTCCACCAGAGCGAACTCCCTGTGCACACAAGAGATATAATGAGTACAAGAAGTAATACGACGGCCGGGTTTGTTCTGTCGTTTCTTTTTGGTTGTGCGATAACCGGTGGAACGATTGCGCTTTATCATTCTGATAGAAAGAAGAAAGTTCCTTCCTTGGCATCCAACGGATCAAAGGAAGAGGATGGAGTTGAGGGAAAAAATGTTAGTTTTATTGAAAGGTCTTTCGTAGACGAGGAGAAAAGTTCAACTAACTTATCCTCTCGGCAGCAACAGGCGAATCTCTCTGTATCATCACGTGATTCGATAACATTAGATGAAACTGAATTCAGTTCCTACGGTGATACTCAGTTCGGAAGACAGAGTGTGCGGGGTGGGTACTCTGTCAGTGATATTCCTACAATAAAGACAACGACCCATATGTCAGGCGAAGTTCAAAATGGAAATAACATAATGAAAGATGATTCCAATTGGTGGATAAGATTAGTAATTCAGCGAGCTCGATCAGCATCATTGAATATAACTGCTGATTGTGATGCATCTGTCAGAGATGTTGACACGAAAGAACATAGCAGAACTGGGTTGGTTGTTTATGTTTCATTTGCAAAAGGCAATGATGATGAAGCGAAACGAAGAGCAAGTATTTTATCGGCAGCAAAGACACTGCTGAATCTTCCGCTTGTCACGACTGGTCATTGGGGCGACGGGTCGAAATCTAAAAGTACATTATCGATGTCCTCTGAGTTAGATAAGCACAGCGGATCGTCACATCGTAAGCAAGGCGTATTTATGATGATTGTTCCTCAGGCTAGCCTCATCTGTAAACCAAAAGGTCCTGGTAAATCAATGCAATACCACGGGCAAATTGACAAAAATATAGGAAAAGGTGTATATGACGACTTTATTTGTGCTTTGAATCTTTTATGCATAGAGCATCAATATAAAACTAGAGATCTCGCTTTGCCAAATGACATAAGTGACCAACTGAATTCCTACACCCTTCAGTCACCAGATGCTCAAACACCCATTTCGTGCCCCCCAGAAAAAATGTTCAAAGACGACGCGCTTTACTCAAGTTGGGATGATGCAGGATTTCCATTGACGACCAAAACCGGTGAAAGCGTTTCGAAGTCTGCACTGAAAAGACTCAGGAAACGGTTTGATAAACAGAAAAAACGCTACATGAAGTTTGTGAACCAGGTGAAAGTTGAAGATAATGATGCGAAAAAAATCGACGAAGGGAAAGCCTCTGTGCTCGATCCTTCGTTCATATTTTTGGTAAGCGGGACGTTTGGAGCGTTGCAAGCTCTTAGCATCTCATCGGATATGGGGCCATTTTGTCATGTCATCCATCAATGATGTAGTGTACTTTTTCTTTATGGTGAGCTGCCGACAGAAAGAAAGGACTTTGGGCTATGATGCTTAAAAGTATTTCATCCTAGAGTGCTTAGTACTTATAGAAAGGAAATCAGGCAAATATTTGAGAGTCATTACATACTATATTGATCGGAGAGACCATCTTTGTGCCCATCTGCTGCGTATACATTAATCCAGGATTATATGGTATTGTATTAGCATTTTTTATAAATTACTGGTGGCCTGATAAAAATCCATACTTAGTTTACTCATGAAATTTTTCGCTAGAAGAAATCTGATGCTTTCCTTCGCTGACCCTTCCTTTTAGTACTGCTTTCTCCTGAGGACTTCTTCTTCTTACCTTTCTCATTGGACTTGGACTCTTTTACAAGTAAAATTCCTTTGTCCGGTGTTTTTGTCAATTCAATTTCCGCATTTCGTAGACCTTTCATGCTTGCCTTATAGCTTTTTGCCTGGTTTACTTTCTTGAATTTTACTGACTTTGAAGTGTCATTTGAATCGTCCTCATTCTCATTAACTTCCTCGACGGCGGCATTATTCTCCTTTTGCCTTTTCTTTCTCCTAGATGAGCTTTTAGCTGCACGGTCAGCCTTTTGATCTTCCAATGTAATTAAAATCTCTTCTTCCTGAGAATATTCACCCCGCACGTTCTTCAAATCTGACCCTCCAAACTTCTCTCGATTTTTGTTCGATCTCTTCGGGGTTGTCATCACGTCGCCTTCAATAACGGAACTGGTGGATTTTGAGTCCCTCTTCTTTTTTTTCTTTTTTTCACTTGTTGCTTCAGACGTATTTCTTTCAGAGACAGCATTGATGGGATCTTTTGAATTGCTCTTGGAATCTTTGGATTTCTTAGGAGTTGTCATCATATTGTCTTCGGCATCGATATCAGTGGTCTTTGAGTCCGATGACTTCCTTTTCTTCTTTTTCTTCTTTTCACTTGTAGCTTCAGACGTGCCGCTTTCCGAGACATCATTTGGAGGATGTTTTGAATTGATATTTGAATCTTTGGATGTCTTCGCATTTGAAATTATATTGTCTTTGGTACTCTTCGAGTCCGATAATTTAATTCTCTTCTTCTTCTTTTTATCGCTCGTAGCTTCAGACGTACTGCTTTCCGAAACAATATTGAGTGTTTCATTTGAGTCGATCTTTGAATCCTTGGCTTTTTTTGACTTTTTCTTACTTTTTTGTATCTTACCAATATCAGATTGCTCACATACATTTTCAGCCTGGACAGCACTCTCTGTGTTTCCCGTAGCTTTTCCACTTTTCCCCTTCTTCTTTTTCTTTTTCTTTGCACTCAAAGATTTGCTCCGTTCAATTTCGGCTTTCTCTTTCTCTTCCTTTTCTTTTATGGCTTTCATTTTCATTTCCTCCTCCTGTATGACTTTCATTTTTGCTTCCTCTTCTGCACACTTCTTCAAAAATTCTTTATGCAATCTGTACAAAGATTCTCGCCTCTTGTCAAGTGTGAATTCATCGCTTGCAATTTCAAATATGAAAGCAGCAAGTTCTTTGTTTGCAAAGGCATGCTTTTCGAATTGATCAACCAATCGTGCGTGTACAGCATCATTTTTTTCGTTCTGTAGCAAGGCAAGGAAAGGCTCTAAAACGCTCAAATATGCTTCAGTAACAATCTTCGTATCTTTTTCTTTACTGACAATGTTCTGAAATTCGTCTAATGCAACATCGCATAAATGCAAACGTATTCCATTGGAGTCGCCATGCTTTAGAGCTTCTTCGTGCAGGGCATCATTGAACAAGCGAACTATGCCAAGAGAATATCTACGTTGAGACATATAATCATAGGCGGAACGAATCATGGAACGAATAAGTGTATAAAATTTATCCATTCGATGATAATCCATCAGGCCCCATTGACTTTTCATGGTGCGAAAAAAAGTTCGAAAATAAACAGAAGCAAGATGCGCCCCTCGACCATGTCGCAATGTCATTGCATCTGCCGAATCGTTCAGTAATTCGTCACCACTAACTTCTTCGTCATCACTTTCCTCTTCTTCGATGGTCTCAGAGGTGGTGTCACTTTCAGAATTATCTTGTGGTGGAACTATTTCGTCGTCGACTTCCATAGAGACGTCTTCATCGTCGTCGTCATCATCGTTTGTATTAGGTAAATCTTCATCGGCAGTGTATTTCAAATACAATTCACCAGCATACTCATCTTCTTCTACGGTTCCTTGAAAACAAAACAACAGCTCCGAAATGCTCTTACTTAATTCGTCTTGTACAGGGACTTACAGACACAAAAACATGTTAGACGATTTCCATAATGGAACTCAATAAAAAGCCTACCTTTATCTGCCAAATATAGACAGTACCAAAGACCTTTCCAAAGTTTCATAAGATCTAGTTCCGACATACCCGTCTCCGTGTTATTTTCGTCAACTTTGCATCTATTTTCAATGTAATTTTTCAACTTTTTCACTCCCTTGTGCCTTGCTTTGACGTCCGATCCGGCTAATACTTTACCAAATTTCACTTCGGGAGAGTCTAAATCCAGCGAGGTATCCAAAGATTTCGTCGGTTTCGTCTTGTTTTCTTTCAATCCAGCTTCCACAATTGCCAACCGAGCACGATCTTCGACGCTCGAAATACGCGGATGCGGATGTTTTGCATACTTCATGGTATGCAGATTGTCCCCTTTCACTTTCGCCTTGTTGGAGGGCATTTTTCCACAGCAGATCTTCTATAGAATTTGTTCAATGTATTTGACTGTTTCTTATCCCAATGTGCTAATCTACAATCGGGAGGAGAGGGAGGAGGATTTGTGCTGATTGCGGAATGGGTGGACACCGTGAAATACGGAATAGATGGTCACAAAATTCGCATATAGTTCGCGTAAAGACAGTAAGAAGTTATTGCAAAGGTTGGGAGTTGGGAGTGTCTCAATCTCGATATTTTATCATAGCGGTAGTCATATCACATCAAACCAGAGCCAGATAGACAACAAAAGAGAAGGAGGAAGGCAATGAGCACACCTACTCCACCAACGCGAGGAAAGTTTTTGAATAAACCTCCAGTAAGGGGGAAATTTTTAAGGAGCCCCGGTGCAAATTTGAAAAATTCAATCAGTGGTGCGCAAAATGGCAATTCATCATCGTCTGCTGCGCCGTCAGCGAAGAGAAAGGCGACTCCGCTCTCTGACGGAGCTTCGAAGTTATTCGACGATTTGGACGAGGCTGAAGAATTGACTTTGCTGTTGCTACAAGTGGCGTCTGATAGTGCAGACGCATTGGGGAATATTGACGAGGTGGATGAACGTTTGCAAAGCAAGGGGGAGGAATATTTGAAGACTGTCGGTAGAATCCATGCACTTTTAGCAAAACACGCGCGGTTAGTTGTCCCATATAAGCGAACTAAGGAGGTATCTGAGAAAAAAGACAAAGGTGGAGACAAAAGCAAACATGCAAAAGAGACTAAATACAGTAAAGATATGTATTCGGCAAGAATGGAACGACGTTTGGCTTCGGAACGAAAAAGAGTTTTGCAAGATTTAAGAGACGCAATCAAGTCTTCCTCAGAAGACAACTCAACTCTGAATATGAAAATATAAGTTTGAAGAGAAAAAGAGGTGTAGAGACTCCTTCTTCTGTAAATGAATCTTGAACGATTTGACAGTGATAATTAAAAAATAAAATCGACAGAAACATAAACTCTGCGATTTATCTGCCACAAGAGCTCGTATGTAATAACTTGAAATACAGTTGAAAACTAACGCTGAAATATCCTTTAATTTGCATTTTCAAAAGATAATTTCCTCAAAAATAGGAATAGACCGTTTAGAACAATTTTACCCTAGGGGTAGTCACTATGACAACTCGGTGCATATCTAAATCTGATCGCAAGTGCTTTGAAAAACTTTATTTTCACGATAAAGAATTTTGAGGATTTACTCTTAAAACTTGGTAAGTTTAAGGAGTCACTTTCTTTTAATATTTTGGATGATTAAAATTCGAATGAAACGAACTCAAAAGGGACTGGTGACATGTATGACGTATAGAATCATATTTATTTCTTTAATTTATTATCAAGTTTTACTCTATATCCACTGAAGCACCAACGGCCTCTAATCTTTCTTTCATTTCTTCCGCCTCTTCCTTCTTCATATTTGTCTTTACAGTATTTGGTACCCCCTCTACTAATGTTTTCGCCTCTTTTAATCCTAATCCAGTAATTGCGCGCACTTCTTTAATTACTTTGATTTTAGCTTTTGCATCGAAACCATTAAGTTTGATATCAAAGGCCACCTTCTCCTGAACTTCTTCAACAGTAGTAGCGCCATCGGCTGCTGTTCCAGCTCCGTGTCCGCTACCAGCAAAACCTATAACACTGTCTGAAATATCGATTCCCCGAACATCTAACCTGGCTTCCATGAATTTCAAAACCTCTGCAACCTCAAAGGAACTTAATTTACAAATTCGATCCGCTAAATCATTTAATTCTGGGTCAACTGGTACTTTCCCATTCTCGTCAACAAATGGAGGAAGCGGTTGATATGGAATTTCTTCCCCTTCCTCAAAGTCTTCAATGAAAATCTGTTGCCAGTCCTTAAGTGGCTTTTCGCTGGGTTTCTCGCGCAACACAACATGCTTCTTCTTGCTGCCCTTTTCCTTATTGGCGTCATCAAAGTCCTTAAAATCGTCGAAAAAATTTTCGACATCGCCGTATATAATTTCAATACCCTCCGGCAGTTCCTTGGTTGCAGCAGATGAAGATTGAGATGAAAAGCTTTGATGTTGCATTGATATTTGGAAAAAGGGCGGACATGATGATGATGAAGCTTGCTTTTTCCAATTCACAACTTTCACAGATGAGCAGCATAAGCGGCGACGAGTAGATGAACCTAAAGACGACCGTAGTAGGCTGGTTCGTACGGGGTTCATTGTTGAGTTTTGGCTGATGTGTGCTGTTTAGTAAGAGTGCGACGGACCGGTGTTGTTTATCCAAGTGTGCATTTTTTCTCGCCAACTGTCGTGCGATGATTTTGCTTTTGTATGGTGACAGGGGACAGGGGTGGGATAAGGGAGAATGCCAAAGGTTCTCACAAAGTTCGTAGACTTTTACTCTGTGCGATCTAAGTCATTATCTAAATAAGGTGAGAAAGAATATGGTGCGAACTTTGTAATTTTCCTTTTTTGAGGAGTTTTGAGTTTTGGGTTCATGATCCTTCGAATCATCATGACGAATTGTTCTTTTTGAAACTCGTAACGCCTCGTTAGAAAGCCTTGAAATATCTTTTTTTACTCATGTTCCATGAACGTGTAATGTAATCATATCGGCGGTTGGGGGTGGTTGGGGTTACAGTGAAAGCAACGTAAACTTGAATAAAATATGCTTAGCCAATGTTTCCCAACTTTGTGATTAAGAATTCATCGAAAACGTTTAGGCGTACGCCTTGTGATCAAACGAGTCCTTGACTAATACTCAGTGGGAGGGAGGGTTACAGAGTAAATTGATTCCCAAAACAAACAAAGAAAGTATTTCGGTTTGAATCTTTTATTGGCAAAATGCTCTACAAAAAGACACAAATAAAAGCAGAATTTAATTCAGCACAGGAACATATAGTAAATACTAAAGTAATCGAAAAACAAAAGTTAGAATCTTAATGATTAACCGAATTCAGAATTATACATCATTTTTACCATCTACTTTAGAATCGTCCTCTTTCATCTTCGACTCGCTCTCAGCTTCATCATCATTTTCCGTCTCATTACTTTCTTCTTTCTCATTTATTTCTGTTTCTGTTTCTGATGATGAAACTTTCTTCTCCCTCACATCATCAGATTTGGATATATGTTCGTCCATTTTTGAATCGATGCTTGCTATAACACCTTCTGAGGCATCGTCTTCCGATTCTTCGGTTTCTTTTTCGTCTGTTTCCGACGATTCTTCCAACTCTTCATCATCAGGATTTTCCATTCGTTCAAACCAAGGAGCAACACCAGCTTCTTCTTTATCTACATTCAATCTTCTAGCTTGCCACTGGGCAAAAACATTCGCAGCTTGCCATGGAGCCCAGCCCCTAACTGTACCCTCCAAGTAATAAAAGTCATCTAGCTGACCTGCCCAAATCTTCTTTCCACCCCAACCTCCAAAAGTCTCCTTGCTTACGGAAAGAAATTGATTGGGTACATCTAAGTTCCATGTACCTTTGGCACCATCTCCCCAAATAGCCTGTTCTCCTTCCTGCAAGAGCCTCACCCACGTTTCCTCTATTTTATCTTGATTGTCTTTAAGCGTTCCAACTTTCCACTCACTGCCATAAAAATCTTCGTTAGTTAATATTTCAAACTCCTCATATTCCCACTCATCATCATCTTCTTCTTCGCTCTTGTTTGCTATTGGCAAATTTTCTTTCTCATTGCTACTGCCTTCAACATCAACTGATGATGCTTGAAGTTGAACTGCCGATAATTTCTCATGTTTATGGCTTATCACATTCACAAAGTGTTTTCTATTATAAGAAATTCCCGCAAACCGACACAGCGGGGTAAACGAATTTATATTCGTAAGCAACAAAGCGAAAATACCGATATATTTTATCATGGTGAGAGAGTTGAAACGAAGAAGCAACGAGTGAGTTGCGTTTATGTGCCTTTCGGTGTAAGCTCTCCTTCCAAACAATTGTTTCGTCAGAGAGTAGAGTGTGTGTGTCTCTCCAAAAATCTTCCAGGTGGAAGGCTGAGTACTAACTTAGCTTAATGCCATTCAAGGTTTTCCTTTTTGACAAAGTCTTAAATCTAAAACTTGTAAATCGTGAAGAGTATCCTCGGAAAAAGGTACTGGCGCGGACCGGAGGGAGAGAGAGGATAAATAATAGACACACTTACAACTTACAAGAGTAGAAGTTAATATCTAATACATCTATATTTGAAGATCCATCCCCAATCTCATTCGACAGGTATTTACATTGCCATGCACTTCGCCTTTCGCCTGTTAGCATTCATTGCTGTATTATCACCAGCGATTGCCAGTGACGATGGCAATGAAGTGTGTAGCGTATACTTGGCAGAAACGTCTCTTCCCAATGCTCGCGAACAGTGGGGTGTGTATGCTGGGAAAGAATTTGTCTTGGGAGACCGTTTGGTACGTTGTGTTGCTGAAGTGTATAAATTTTGTTTCGGTGTTATGAAAACGTGTATTCAGATGTGTTCGAGGCCTTCCTTTTTACTAACGAGTCCCGCGTCTTACTTTTCTTCTTCTTCTTCTTCTTCTTCTCTTGATAATAATGATAATGATGATAGCCCAGCGGTGGTTTGGCTATTCAGATTATTGATTTTACAAAGAAGTT
>Ga0115008_10004786_pt1:0-10000 | contig 11255 bp, 6 predicted proteins | sample FraStrMetagenome_FD_87164 | JGI IMG/M metagenome (GOLD analysis project Ga0115008, IMG submission 87164) | Marine eukaryotic phytoplankton communities from Arctic Ocean - Fram Strait ARC3M Metagenome | ecosystem: Environmental > Aquatic > Marine > Oceanic | place: Fram Strait | collected...
GATCCTCTTTTAGGATGCATTTGCCTTGCCTTTGGGAAATACGTAGACACAAAGAAACAGCGTTATATAACGGATATACGAGTAGTTGAGTCGGTAGGCAGCCGCGCGGGTGCGCGATTCCAATAATATATATATATATATTTTTTTTTTCTCCATAATTGACCGTTGATATCAGAGCTGACTATATCTAGAGCAGCCTCGGCACCGTATTCATCGATCTAAATATAGAGCACCACCAGCTCCACTAACAGTATACAGAAATATGTTTGCTAGAATATATGATATAATCTATTGCATTAGTGATACGAAATTACAATGTAAATCCGCAATATTCACGGAATGCGGACCGCATTCCGTGGGGAATCTTAACATGTCTAGTCGAGTCCTGTTCTAATATTAGCCCCACTGCAAAGCAGTTTTTAATATGAGTGCGGCTTCACTGGTAGCAATCACATTCAATGAGATTCTTTGCAGTTATGTGGTCGTAACCTCCTTATAAAATCAAGACCCTGCTCAAAACATCAATTTTTTTTCGTAGGCATAGTTTCTCTGTTCGATAAATTATCTAATGCTTCCAGTGTACTCAATATGTTTTGTTCACTTTCAATCAAGAAAAGTCATCTACGGCGCCAACTATACCAATATACTGGCCCAAGTACATTTTTTATTATTAACATTAAGCGAAGTTTTACTGAATCATGCTGCAGTTCGAACCCAAGTCTGCTGATCTCAAGGATCCCCACACCTTTTCCAACTCCATAGAAAAACAAACACAGTCAACATCGTTGCTAGAGGAGAGCGATTTCCAGATATTGAGAGATTCATCCAAGTTATTTAGGAGCATGTACGCTGTTATTATTCATTGGTGTCGTTTGACACGCTCCAGCGTGTAGTGGTTGTGCATTTTTTGCACACTTTTATCCTCGTATATGTGAACGCTTTGTTTGGCAACAGGGTCCGTCAAAAGTACCTGGTACAAGAGTAGAAGTTAATAAAATAAAAGCATACAGTTTTAAAAAAAATATTATTACCCTTCACTATTTGAAGGTATTGTGCTCGACTTTAATATTCGATTTCCGTGTGGTAGACGACATCAATGATGTAATAACAATCACCACATTAAAATCAAGCGATCATAACCAAACTAACTACGAAATATTCATTCACGCCAATGTTAGGTATATATTAATTTCTTTTAAATGTGCTCAGCTCTTTCCCATATCCAGGAGCTGACCAGAAGTAGTTCAATGTATCCAACACAAATTCTCTCACTTATGCCCTTCTATTCACTTACCCCATTCTCATCTCCATTAAATTACTGTTTGCCATCGTCATCCGATTTGTGTCCATTCAATGGCCCTGCTATATAAACATCGTAATCTTCTATATTCACGAAAACGCAAAACCCAACATCATCGCCATCTGTTGTACCAACCAAAATAAAAAAATTCAAGGCCAAATGAGTTTTGAAGCTTCGTCCACTCGTTATCGCCTTCGATTAATTTCGTTAGACGAACAAGAATGCCAAAAGGTTTACAAGAATTAAGTCGTAAAATAGTAATTGGCGAATTCATGGCTAGATAGATCTGCATCCTGTATACTTGTTATGTTATCATCTATTCTTGCAACAGCTTTAGACCTAAACATCAGTCATTGGTTCGGAAGGGGAGTAGCAATTGTTTTTGTATTGGAATTGTATCTGCCAAGTGATTCAATGGATGAAGCATCCATCCCAGGAAGTTATCAAATTTGCCATTGCCACTTTTTCTAGATCTCGGCATTAAGCATTAATTTGATTTAAGGTTCAACACTGAAAGATATGGAAAATCTTTTTTGACGATAATCGTCTCACTAGAATTTTGCTAACTCAATTAGGCAGCCTGATTAGTTACTAGAGCTACATTAATTTGATATCAACAATTTCATAAGGAGAACTGTTTGACATGCGCAGAAATATACATTGCTAATTAAGTATCATGCACTTGTTAAATATAAAATCTTAGTTGTTATGTATTACGCTTATTTTCATCTCTCTGCATTTATATGGATCTTTACGTCAACTAGTTTGAATTTTGTGAAACAAATCAGACACACTAAACATTTTTCAACTGTATACTTATTATGTTTATCTTCGAACAAATTACTGCAAACATTTTTGGAATATTACTAATGGTATAGAATTACAGAAGCACTTTACTTAAAAAATTTCATTAACGCTTAAAGAAAGGACTACTTTTGACTCCTTGCTTGACGTACAAAACTGTAACTGATGAAGAGGATGAGTTGTAACTACAAAGTAATTTATACCTGGTACAAGAGCAGAAGTTAATAAAATAAAAGCATACAGTTTAAAAAAATAGACAAATTAAACTACAAAATTACCAAAATTCAGAAAAAATTAATTCAGATGAACAGCTATTTCGTACATACTTTATCAACAAAATCTTTTGTTTCATTATCTCTTAATCACCCTTCTTCTGATTGATGAGGGATATGCGCATTTCAATCATCTTACTGTAATCAAATGGGGAATTTTTGTTTTAGATTTTCAACTACCATCTTCTGTGGCGATAGAACTAATTCATCAAGTTATCAATTCGATGCTATATTTCCACCTGACATTTTTTTATACACTTCTCCTTCTACCCGGTAGATACGTGAAGGTTTCGGTGCATATCACATAAACAAAATCGGTATCAATTGTCCGAAGGAAGCTTTCTGGCAATTCTGCCAATAGGAATAAGATACTCGTGTTTGACGTATTTCCTGTGTTATCAATAAAATAAGAATGAGCTCGGCTACAATAGAGGCTTAAAACGATTCGACAACTTACAAAGTTGATGCTGACCATTCGGCTCGCGTGTATATTGCAGGCTCTATTTTCAAGGTACGCGTCACGGTGTGTATCGCATTTACAATATCAGTACCATCTATTCGAGGATTGCTATATGAAAATTATGCCGATGGGAATATAAGTCTCTACTCTTCAACATGATACAATCCAATTTAGATTTCCGCCTGTAAGTAGGTTGATTTAAACCTATTATCGTCTATCTATCTTTTAACTGAAACATTGCCCATTACTTCTGACTAAAAAGGTGTACCACGTGGAACGTGCTCTTATTTTCGTACTTAATAAAATCAATCAAACAGAACTATCTCTTCACTTGACTTAACGACGATGAACCCGCCCGACCACCTGTAGCATCGTTATAACGTATTATACTACTTACTTAAGTATTGCAGATACAGTTTAGATATCACCGTCACGAGTGCAAGACGAACTTAATGACGACATGGGACGAAAACTGTTTAATTGCCCATTATTCACAACAATCGTTTTGTGAAAAATTACGGAGAAATACATTATCATTTATCCCCGTATACCGTATATACTATACGGGGATCCTCATTTACATACGAAGCCCATGTATAAATGGGCCCCATTTGACGTTAGTAGTTTTTTAATCTGTATGCTTTTATTTAGTTAACTTCTACTAGTTAGTACCCCGTTTGATCCCCGTTTATAAATGGGGACCATTTCAGGTAAGTTCCCGTTTATCATAAATCCCCGTTTATATACGACGACTACCCATTTATAAACGGCATAAATTTCGAGAAAGGAGGCTTTATCTTTGGCCTCTAATTTCCAGGGATTATCTGTCATGAAAGGTTACGCTAATGCTTATGTTATTAATGCAGGTGCGGATGGCAATGATGTCGGCGGTATTGATGAAGATTTGTTTGGAATTTTTGCATCGAAAGCTTTGCAAGCTAGCCTAAACTTACCACTTTTAGTGACCTCCACAACAACGCAAGTTAAATTTGGTGCGTCTTGCTTGGTCTTGTCGTAATTGCTTATACTGATTTGAACGACACAACCGACATCAACCTCACCATCTCTCAGTTTTGCTCGATTTTTCATTTGAGAAGCTTGCTTTTGTTGAGGTAATGAAAAATAATCTAAACCGGTAGTTTTGGTGTCAGGTAACCTCGTAAAATGCTCCTTCGACAAGCCTTTCATGAAGAGATATTGTGACCGCCAAAGCTCGTACTTCGCTTAGTCAATAAAAAATGGAGAAAAACTAAAGACGTAGACTGTGGAATAGATAAAAATAATACTTCAGAGTACTTGGCAATTTTCTTCAGAACATGTTAATTTACTTCGAAGTAACAAATTAACAGTTGGTTACTTCTTGGCTAAATAACAAAACCTCAACACCGTTATTACTTGATATATAAAGGACACGTAATTTCTGATACGCCTCAGCTCCTCAACGCTTTTTGTTCGCGGCGTCGACGATGTCAGTTGCCTTTCTTCGGTCCCAGGCCCCGACTTGCGTCTCTGCTTTATTTTCTTCAGTATTGAATGCACACTTTCAGAACCCGCTTGACAACCGGGACGGTCTCTTCTGATAATTTGCTTGCTTGTAGAGCTTCATCCGCCAACTTATGCGTAAAAATTTTTGCTTGCTCTGCAGCATCTTTGGCCTTGTTATATTTCACAACACGCAGTGAATCGACCTGAATAAAAGTTTCGAGTTCTTCCCTGACAGGTAGGTCTTTGCTCTCCTCTCGCGTTGCAATTGAGATTGTGCCTGAGACTCGGCGAATTTTTTCTCTCCTCTTTTGCAGCAACTTCCTCCACGCATCTCGCTTCTTTTGCTAATTTCTTGGCCTTATATGCCTCTGAAGTTGTGTATTTTGCAGCAGTATTCAAAATTTCAAACCCTGCTATTGCGGAGAAACAAGAGCGACTACAACATTTTGGCCGCGTTCATGATTTACTTTCTCTAAAAATGAGCGTAATTATTTCACTGTTTTTGCCTTCTTCGAAAACTCGAGCAGCCTGTGAGCATTAAATTAACTGATATCCAACCAAATTTTAGCTTTTCCTTCTAGTTCAATTAATTATTTGTGCAATCTCCAGACTATAACTGTAGTCATTCTGTCCTTAATTACTTCCAAAACAATATTGCTTAATGTTTGAAGTCCGATTGCCTAATAGCCTTCAAAACATCACCAAGACATCCCATTGTGACAACTCATGAATTTGTAATGTTTCCATGATTGATTATTTACGCTTGATTATTTACGCTAAACGGGGATAAATGATTAATTTTTTTTTGGTGTCTAACACATGCACTTCGAAGTATGAAATTACAAATTACAATAGCTGCCCTCTTCTACGGCTATAAATGTATTCATCATCTTATAGAACAGGTTTCCCTATATGTGTTCGAAGTATCGGCTTGACATCTAATCATTCTTCGTCAAAGAACTTTTGATCATAAGGCGATCAAGCGCGAGGGTACGATCAATTATGTATCATCTTAAAGGGCAAGTTTCCCTGTATCTGTCCGAAATATCGACCTGATGACAGATCGTTCTTCGCAGAAGAACTTTTAGTCAAGAGGTAATTAAGGGCGGGGGTACGCTCAAGTTTCCATCTTATCTTCGAACTGACCATTTTCGTGTTCACTTTTCTCTAGTGTGGGAAACTTCATTTTCAGCCGTGGCAAGGCTACTTTTGCTTTCACACGACTTTGTTATTGTTTGTGGCAAACTACAATCAAACAGCCTCTTAGATCAACAACACCTACAAGACTCAATGAAGAAAGTTACATACTTCACAGGACTGGATATAATCTATGAAGATGAAGAAACAAGAATAGAAGCAATGTCACAGAGAAGAAGAGAACTGATTTTGGCATGGGCGACTCGTTTTTGTTATGTTGGATGCTTGTTTCTTGGTGCGTTTGTGGTTGGGGCCCTTGTGAAAATCGACTCGCCATCATCAATAGAAGATGAAATCAACATTAGTCACGTACGGGGAATATCTGTACCTACGTCGCGCATAGGGGATAGTACTAGCTCTCCAAGCGGGTTGTCCATACCATTTCCCAGATTACCGTCTTCTGCCCCAAGCCAAATAGATGTATATTTTCCCTTGAGGCGGACATCTTCTCCTTCTACACTACCTTCGTTCACACCTTCAAACGCACCATCTACAATTCCTTCGTTCACACCTTCAAACGCACCTTCTACACTTTCGCCAACAATTGAACCGCAGACTACTCAATTGCAATACTTTTCACTTGAAATATTTTACAAAGAAACTTCGTCTGAAGATTATTCGTGGCCAAATAATGAGAATTGGCTCGAAAGGGATGTCTCTTTTTGTGATTGGTATGGCATTGATTGTTCTCCTAATGGTGATTATATCGAAGTAATTGCGATTCCAGGGAATAGTATAGAGAGTTCAGATGCCTATCAATTGTTCGGTATCCTTAGTCAAGGCATAACTCGTATGAGACAATTAGATTTGAGTGACAACCAGCTCAAAGGATCTATCAATGAATCAGTCTTTCATGTATGGACAAATCTAGAGCTTCTGAATCTAAGTGGTAATCAAATCACGGGAACAATACCTTCTGAGATCGGTACTCTGAGTAGCTTGACTACCCTTGATCTTTCGAACACGAATGTGACTGGAACTTTGCCGGAGGAGATATGTTCAATTGAAAATATCAGTATTACATTACCATGTGCAGTGGCGTGTAGTTGCTGTAATCAATGTATCGGTTGATTATATCAGATGAATGAAGTACATTCGCTTTGGCAAAGGGAAAATGATTGCTACTCAATCATCCATAGATAGGAAAGAATTGTATATTTAAAATAAAAATACGCTGTTTAAAGCAATTTTTGGTCAGTTAGGAAGGTACTGTTATAAATAAAGTTCAACAGGAGTACCTTATTCAATCAAATGTATGTTGATTAAGTTGACTAACCACTAGTAAACTTAATTGAACCATATCAACCACGGCTTACTTCAACCTATCCTACAGAGTGGTGAGAGATTTTTCGTTTCAAAATTAATTCAATAAAGTGCTGCGCCTTTAACATGTCAGGAGAATCTAAGGGGGTTACACCTCCCTCGAGCTCGACGTCTAGTTTACGATGACATCGCGGCGAAGCACAAAAATCGATTAAATACGCCTCAAGGTGACACGAGATATGAACAATATGTATATGATGTAGCAAGAAATGAAAACTTAGATACTAACAATACCACGGCCAAGAAACCAACCGAGTACATATTACAGACTATTATGAATAGAAACGAATGTCATGGCCTCTAAAGATCTTGGCGTTGAGGACATCATCGAACTTCCCGATCATGACGAGAACGCAAAGTAAATTGATATCGAAAAATAGAAAACAAGTTGCATGAATAACGATGAGTTAACAATTCAACGAGTAGAGGCATCGAATTTTGCATATACATTTATTATCGTCAAATGTTTAAATACCATGAGAGATAAAATGAAAACGGGTATTTTCAATGTCTATCACTTATCAGAACAACTACGTATTCCGGGGCAGCAAAGAAAATACAACAATTGTTAACTTACCGACAGACGAGGATAACGATCAGTACTAAATATCCAGAGATATTTGAGAATAAAGTTGAAGCATTTGAACACGTTGGAGGTGAATCTGGCGTGGTCATCAGAAGACTAACAAATCATTTGACAGCCAATGGCATCATCCCTGGTCAAGCTATTGCATACGAAGTATGAAATTTCAACGAATCAAGCACGCGATGAGTATCTCACAGCACTATTCATAAACAATTGTGACCCAACCCATCATGCCGAGTGCGTTACCAAAGTAAAGGTCAGTCACATCGAAGGTCATGGTGATTCCTTTATGTCAACTTTAATACGCGAAATTAAGATGCTTGAAACGGTAGAAGAAGTTTACAACTCCATCAAAGTAAAGCAAAGCTAGTATCGCACATACTACTTAAGGATACCATCAATCCGAACAAGACGTAAAGCGCACAAGTTGCGTCAGTGGACGAGGTGGCCGAACTAATATCACAGCGACCACTCATAACAATGATAATGGTAATCAGGACCCTCCCACCATACGCGTCAACTTCTTAAACGTGATCAAAGACCTAAAATCTTCATATACCTAGTCCTCATACTCACCTGATATTACCTTGATCGCAATATTTTCCGAAGCAAAGATGTTGATAGTACTGTCGTTCCCTGCCATGACCATAGCATTGGAGTAGTGGGAGTCGTACCTTGTCATCCATACGGTTTGTGGGGAAGGCGTAAACGGAATCCAATGTGAGCATTCAAGACGCATTTCTCATACAACTTTTAATAGAATGTCTCCGAATCGTAGAGAAAAATGTTTTGTACAAAGCAAAAGTTTTAAGTTTGATAGGTGCTAGACGCCCGAGAAGACCTTATCGTAATAAAAAAAATCAAAACTTTCTACAAACACACTGTTAACGATTTTCAACATTTAATTTTATTTTTGAAGTAGTTGTCTCATCAATATAAAAACTAACTTATATTACTTCGAGATTAATCAAGCAGTGTAATCAAACTAAAACTTTTTGTGAGTAGTCAGAAATAATGTAAATTCGACGTTTGATATTTTTCAACTTCACTCTGGCAAATCCCTCTAGATTTTAAACCAAAAAATCACGGTATTATCATATCGGACCCAATTTCAAAAATGTCTCGGACTTTAACTGAATGATCTCAATATGAAAGTGATATAAACAACGGTCAATTTACTTCAAGAGAAAATGGACCCTCCAGTTTCTTCTAATTTTAGTCAAAACAAGTTGTGCAGCACTCGCAAATTATTGTATTGTTTATTCCACAGTCTGCAGATATTGTCGCATTGGCATAGCAAAGTGAAGAAGGAATAGATCCAGACAACCTTGAGGTGAAAGTAAAAAGTGGTCAAACAAAATATAATGCATACAAAATTACAAAAAAAAATCTTACATGTTATCGTTAATTTTCAACAATGTCAAAGATGTAATATTCCCGATAGTTGATGGAACTAGTCCGTCAAGATCGTTGCTATCCAATCGCAATTGCACCAATGACTGTAAAAACACTATTTCTGATGGTATAGTACCTGTGAGGGCGTTGTTGGACAAAAGCATGTATTCTTTTGAGAAAAACCAAGTAGCGACGACGTAAACAAAAAGTGAGTTGAACATAGACATAATACAATGATGTATTTTTAATAATCTATAAGGATCTTACCAAGTGAAGTTAACAAGCCGATGGTTGACGGTATGCTATAGACCAAGAAATTACTTGTCAAATCCAATCTTCTTAAGTTTTTCACTTGCCCAATCTCAGAAGGTATGTTAGCATCAAGACGATTTCCACCTAAATCCAATTCTTCTAAATATTCCAACCGATCTATTGTTATATGGATACTTCCACTCAGAGCATTATCCTTTAGATTTAAAATCTTCAATTTAGAAATATCAAACAAATGAATCGGAATGGTGCCGCTAAGCGTATTATCCCATAAACTTAGGACCGATAAATTTCGTAAATCCGCAAAGTTTTTTGATAGTGATCCATTGATTCGATTTTGACCTAAATTGAAGTACGACAAAGTCGGAAGACCTTTAGCAAACTCTTCAGGTAAACTTCCTTCCAACATGTTACTCTCAATTTCTATCCTTTCTATCATATGTTGATCTTGACCGCATGTAACCCCATACCAAATGCACTCATCTTCATTTCCGTCAAGCCAACTGGTATTGAGAAGCCAATCCTCCCCATTGAGAGAGTAAAAAAATACACACAGAGTATACCGCTGCTTAAGTCGGGCTTCGTCATCCGTAACATTCAACTTATCGACAGACATAATCCAATCCAAAGCCCTATATTGGTCCGTACCCTCTGTGTCGAGCAAATTTCGAGGAGAAATATCGGCGAAAACATTGATATAATCCTCACGTCCCAACCCTTCTTGGACATCGCCTGATGAGTCGTCCTCAAATACTCCAGCACCAAACAAAATCGCTACGATCATACCGATCACTGCAAACATTACAATGAACGCGAAAACTATTTTCTTTCGACCCAAACTCGATGACCTAGGCACAATCGGCTTGGAAAAATTCAACAAAGACAACAACGACGATTCATTCTCATCC
>Ga0115008_10004788_pt1 | contig 11254 bp, 8 predicted proteins | sample FraStrMetagenome_FD_87164 | JGI IMG/M metagenome (GOLD analysis project Ga0115008, IMG submission 87164) | Marine eukaryotic phytoplankton communities from Arctic Ocean - Fram Strait ARC3M Metagenome | ecosystem: Environmental > Aquatic > Marine > Oceanic | place: Fram Strait | collected 2012-06-18
GCCATGCCTTTTTTAAAATTTCATATTATTTCTTCCAATATCTATTTGACAATTTTTAACTAGGAAGGCACGCAATTGAAAACCCCTGGAACGCATATTCTGGATTTGGTCCCAGAGCTCTATAGCGCGTTCTTGTGACGGTAAAAATTCCTTGGGCATTTCTCTTTTAATCAAAAAATTTTTAACCCGACCATTTTATTGGTTCCTGATAAAAATACGAATTGGTCAAATTTGGCCATTTCAAATGGCCCATTAATAAATGTGGCCCAATGTGGCACGCCGGCACTGTGCCGTGCCGGCAGACTTTCCATCCCTGGTCTAGATAACTCGAAAGAGCGGGGATGAAGACCGGCTCGAAGACTTTGTAATAATTCAAAAAATTCTGTAATAGGCGGGGTCATAAGCGCTCATGAATAAGCAAGAGGTTGTTTTTAGTTCCGAAGCTCACAATAAACAATGTGAAACTTCATTGGAGCATCCTTGATGGAATCGGTGGAAGGATTTTTATTGTGAATTTTTTGAAAAAGCAAAATTTGCAAGAAAGATAAACAGCTCATTTTTGCCGTTATCGTTGATTCCAAAATTGCCACTGTGCCAGCTGAATATGTCGTGCTCAAAAGCTCATGAAAATTTCAAGCTTGCAGCGCAAAGTTTACAATTTTTAAATTTTACGCTTTATTTTCAAAAAATATCGTCATTTGTTTTGATTTGTAGACAAATCATTTGAGCAAAAAAAAAATGCAGACGATTTTTTAACTTATCTTTTTAACATATCAATTTCAGCGTTTTTGAGCTTATAAACTTTTGTTCTCTGAACACAGCGGTAACACAAGACGCGGGCTGGTTGTTAAAATATGAACGGCATTGATTGAACTGATTTCTTTAAATTTAGAAGTAATTCAGATAAACATTCAGATAAATTTAAAAGTGTTAAAAATGCCTTGATGAATTATTCAAATGAAAAACATGAAGCAAACCAGTTAGTAGAACTTGCATCTGGCGATTATGTCAGCCGTGCGACATTTTTACTTGCCAGCCGAGTTATCAGTCTTAGCGCGCAGTGAGCAGCAAGGAGCAGCGGATTAGCAATCGAAAAGGAAACTGATATCAGCCAGGGACGGGTGTTTAGGTTTACTCCAGCGGTCTCCTGCCATGCTTGCTGGGTCGATGATAAGACAAAGAAGAGCTGTGATAAAAAGAGACTTGCGAGAATCTACGTATAGAAAAAGAGAAGCGGACTGTTTTTTATTGAAATAAAAGTTTTATTAAAACATGATCAGTATTAATAACACGTCAAATATTGTTTTTACAAAAAGACGCGAGTTGTGAAAATTGTTATATCAGTATACTAAATTGCGGGTGGAGCAGGCACTTTCTAAGCTGGCTATCCTTATTTGCTTTCTATTTGCGGTGGCAACAAAAATGAACGGGTCAATTTATCGAATTTCTACTTCTCCACCTGGATTTAATGGATCAACATATTGGACTCTTGTTTCTCGTATTTAAAATAAAAAACTGTATTTTTATTTATTCAAGAATAATATACCATTTAGTCAATAATGAGTGTAGCTTTACACTTTAGATTATTTTATATCCGCCTCTGGTCAATAGAAAAGTTTGGCGAAGTGCCACTTTTTGGGAAACAGCGATTTCAATTTCAAAGTGCAGAAAAAGTAAAAAAATGGAAAACCGCGAAGAGAATATTTGGGACGTTGAGAAAGTGATTTCGTACGACAGGAAGAGAAAACTCTACCGCGTTCGATGGGCAGGGTGCCCAAAAGATGAAGATACAGAAGAACCAATTAGTGAGTTTATAAATCTTCAAAACAAGAGCAACATGATTTTATTCACTAAAAAAACTAACGTGTTCCATTTTAGACGGCTTTAATTTTTTGTTGTTTTAGAAAATTTGAACCACTGTAAAGGAACGCTGCGGCTAGTAAATCGGCTCCGCCAGCGCCTTGGACTAGCGCGAGTCAAGCGAAAAAGGATCGGCAGAAGATCTGGTAAAAAGGCAATAAATCCGTTTATTCGTGACTCAATAGAAGAGAAAAACTTTCTGCACTCTGATGATGAAGAAAATATTGACGGAAAAAGTAAAAATCTTCTTGACATCGAAGATCAAATAAAAGAGCGCGAAGAAATGGAAGTTCTTTCGCTAAAATTCAATCGTGAGGATCAATCATGCCAAAAAGAATCATTCGATAAATTTGTAAAAACCTTCTCAGACATTTTCGAAACTTGAAATTGAATAAACTTTTCTCTTATGCTTCTCCTCCGGCTCTTAATCCGCGGCTGACCTTGCGCGATCGCTTTGAAATTTCTTCAATTTATTTGCCTTGCAAAATTTACAAAAATATACGTGTCCGTATGCGAGATACGCTTCGTTATTTGACCACATATTGAACAAATACAACTGCGCTCATTTCTAAAAGCTACTTTTTCGCGTTTTGTTTGTAAGTTGAAAAGATTTATTAGTTAACAGCAGTTTCTTTAAAGACATTTAAATAAACTGCAAAAAGACATTTGGACAGTGTTATTCATCGCCAAGAAGGATTTCGAATTGTCAAATTTCTTTTTTTTTCGATTTTCGTGTTTTTCTTTTGAGACTTTGTACAAGTGGCAATTTTTCTTCTTTTGAGAATATCGAGACCTTTTCATTGTAGCCATAAACTTAAAAGGTTGAGGCAAAAATAAGCTCACCTGATGGCGCTGTACAGAGCAGAAGTGAAGATTTAGACGGCTTAAAAGTAGGTTTGTTTGCTCCTCAGTCTGAAGAAACAATTAAGCGTACAATTTATAAAAGAAAGGGCAAAGACTTGACTCAGTCGAAAATCACCGGTCAGCTCTTGTCCACCGCGAAAAGAAATCCCGCTTTCTATATTTTAATTCTAGCGCGTTACCAATTTCACAAGCGGATTACAACGAAAAAGGATGAGACAAAAAGTGAAGCGTTTTTATACGATGTTCTAAATTTTTACTACAGTTTTGAGAAGGTATGAAATTAACGCGTTCGCGTTGAATCAACGCGATTTGCAGATAATCTGGATAGAGGTCATTAGATCGCCGGCTGATTTATATTTTATTAACTGTCCGTGGCCTCTCGTGCTCATGAGAGCAGCTTCTTAGATTTCTTTGAATACTTTTAGAAGCGAAATTTCGACGGATAAAGAACAATTTTCGGAAGCCACAAGAATTCAAAAAAGTCAAATTATCGAAAGAATTGAATATTTTTGGTTCATGCTATAATGCGATAATGGAATTTCGACTTGTTCACAGGATTCCAGGAATATATGATGACTTACCCTTTAGACAGTGGTCGGAGCTTGGTTGATTTGGCTGGCGTCAACTCCAGGGATCTGCTTTGCGTAGTCTGCAAGGTCCAGCTTTTTATTGCGTTTACTGTAGTTACTGGTCAACACAAGTCAGTTACTGACAGTTAGTCAAAAGTTTATTTATTTAGCTTGTTTTGTACCGTATTGTTTTTTTAAACGGCAACACTAAAAGGGCACCTGGCGCAGCATCTAAATTATTTTTTCCCAGACTTGATGTTTTGGTATTGTTTCCAATTTCACAGAGGATATCCGAAAGCGGAATAAAAAGTGTCTTTCGCGAGATAATCTTACTGCGAAATGCGAGGCTCTGGTGGGAAAGAGGAAGTGAACTGGCTTTGGTTAGAAGAAAATATACAACAAACAGAATTGCGCTCTTCTCTTAGGTGGGAAGGGGCGCTAAGGACAGAGCTCGTGTATTTTTGACGGGGAAGCACTCAGAAACGCGACCTTCAAAATTCAAAATCTCTTTTAGATCCCCGAATAATAAAATTGAAGCACAAAATCTCGTTTGAGAACCATAAATTCACCTTGAGCCCGTATCTCGTTTTCGTTAGTTTGGTTTATGAATATGCAGAATGTGAATTATTAAACCAAAAACGTAGAAACATATATTTCGCGGTAGATCCCTGAATCATGTCACAAAAGAAATTGACAATTTTTAAGCGGTTTCTTTTGGATCGTTATACTTTTATGACGTCATGTGACAGACTTTTAGTAAATTTATTTAAACATTTGGTCACTAACGCGGTCTTTCAAGTACCACATTATCTTTTCAAGTTTTTATGGTTTTTGTACCATTTTTGGTACAGTAACCACAATGATCAGTTTATCTCTTTTTCTTGTCCATTCCTTCAAAAAATAAACCTTTTTCTTCTCAAGAAATTTCTGCGCGAGTCTGATCCCCTACCCGTACAAATAATTGAACAACGTGAAAATTTACATTTTCTCTCGACTAATCGTTTTAAAACAGAAAGGGTAAAATCTATTGATTGCGTGTTCGCGTGTAGAAATGCGGATTGAGTGGCGGATAGAATTTGCAATTTTCTCAGACATTTATAACGAGCGAAGAACGAGATAAAGTGGTATTTCGATTTCGCACTTCTGCATTATCTCGATCTTTACTTATGCGAACAAGTCACCTGCGGAATTTGGAAGCTATTCCGATCCTTTCCGCTACAGCACTGGCGCAATCTGATAACAACTTTTCGCCCGTTATCGTTGTCTTCGAATGTTAAGTTGGCCAGCTCATCGGAGCTGCTAGAATTTCTCTAAAACGTGCCGCCACTCAAATAAACTCGCAAACAAGTGGATACACCTGCATCCGACTCGATCAATCGCTAGAAGTAAACAAGTGATTAATTTATCTATGCGTGGTCCCGATAAGGCCACACCAAAGTTCCCTGCGTTTTATAAATGTTAACCCTTTCTCCACAAGTGTCTCACTAATTTACCGTATATGTATTTTTGAACATTTTCTTGTCTGAAAATAGAACGAATTAAATTGTGAGAGTAAAGCTTTTTAAAATGACATGAAGTATTCCGAGATTGGCCGGATTACTTTGACCGCATGCGCGGGCTAAATGGAGAATTCCGAGCCCAAAATCCCACCACAAGAATGGACCCCTCTTGCGCTCATCCCTTGTTTGGAACATATTGTGAACGAGTTACTTGTTTGACAACGGATCAAAATATTCTTCAAATAGACAGACCAGTTTGAGAAAAAAAATTTTTTTTTCAAATCGCCTTTGTTCAAAAAAAACGCCAGCTAATATTTTTTTTAAGTTCCGTAAAATGAAAATAAAATAATTAATATAGCGCTCATTAAACTGAATGTTTCCAAAACGGAAGCTGAGCCCGGTAGCAACTTCCTTCTTCCCGCCCCGGTATCTATTCAATTATTCTTTTTTTACATGTGTTGACCGTGCCTGACGCCAAAGATCTCGCGAATCGCCGTTACTTTTTCTCCTTCTTCTCTGCTACTGTCACGCGTCTGTTTGTCGGTTTTGACACTGTCCTTATAAAAAAAAATTGGAAGGTGCCCATACCACCTGGCGTTCCTCCGCAAAGTTCTAACTCAATTTACACGGCTCTAGCCTGGATGACCTTTCCGCGGTTGTCTTACTTTCACAAAAAAACTGTTACTTAGCGAAAAGCGGCTTTAAAAATTCCGCAAGTGAGGTATACAAACAACCGCCGAAATGCAGAAAAAAGCAACTGTTCATCGGAATCATAAATGAGATAATTTTTTTTTAATTTCGTGAGCCCAAAAAAATTACAATTCTAAAAATTACATAATGAAGAAAATACCCTTCACGTTCACGAGTTATTATCGCCAAAAGCGGCGAAACTCGTTCCAACCGCAGCGGGCAATTTCTCCTTCTCAACCAAGAAGCTCTTTGCTTTCTTACCACTTTTTCGCGATAAAGGGCTATTTCGCCAAAGCTCGGCAAGTGCATACTTGAATCGCAAAAGCACCCGGGCCCTCCTAAAAAACCATAATCCTCGGGCCTAGCAGCGGCCCAGCTGAGGAAATTAAGGGATTAGTCTTAGGATAATAGGCGCTTGGCGGGCGAATCGCGGAAAAATATTTCGCTAAAACGTGGTTAATAAATGCTGATTAGGGCTTTTACATAAGTTTGGTAAGGGAGTTAGACTAACTCCCTTCATGCTCTGGATAAATAATAATTGATGAGTTGTAGCAAGTATTTTATTAATTCTTATTAAAACAATACATAATGACGATGACGAATTTGATTCTGGTTTTCGTACGAATGACGTTACATTTTAATTTCTCATATAGAAAAGTATTTAGCTTCAAAAAATCATAGAATTCGAGAGATCATAAAAACTTGATCTATCTGCTTTTCATTTCAAAATAATGAAATAAATTCCAAAAATCTCTCTATATATATGCTCATGAGCAGCTGATAAGCTAATGAGAAGTGCAGAGCTTTTGGACCGTATAATATGGTCCATATTTAATGGGCACAGCTGGTTAGCCCTGTATCTGATTGACTTTAACCTGATAAGGATCTATACCGATAATTCCTGCATTGCCTAAGAAAAGTACGTATTCCTTCTATAAGTAAGTAAGAATGAATTCCAATTATGTGCCGTAAAAAAGTGCTGATGTCAGCTCCAGGAAAGCTCAACTTAAAAATCTTGCGTTGACCGCAATCCGTAACTCGATTGTCCGCCCTTCAGCTCGGAAGGTGTGAAGTCGGTTTCTTGCCCTTTGCAAGCTCCCTTCCGAGCACGTCATCCGCTTCCGTTTCTTGGAAGGCGGAGCTAAGCAGGTTCGACCCAATTAAACCTCAAAGAGGATCGGCGTTGGTGTAAATGTCGATTTAGAGATTTTAGAGAAGGGCCACTCGAGCTTGCGTTACGGAACAGGAAGTGCCCATTACGGGTACAAGCTCTTCAGTGGAACAGTTTAAGCTAGTTTAAAAGCTAGTTGAGAGCTACATCTGACGTGAAAAGGGATAAAAAGACTGATCTACTAGTAAATCTCCTGAAAGGATTTCTATGTATGTCCAATTTAAAATATTCGAATTGTCTTTTTTGCAAAGTTCTTATCTCTAAAAAAATAACAGCCGACCACGTTAAAAAAATCAATGAGTTAATTTCATTATTAAAAAATCTGTCAAAACCTCCCAGAAGCAACCCACAAGCGGCGCCGATCATGATGGTGAGCAGGATTCCGACAAATGCCAATACTGCTGCCTGAAAAGCGGTTTCCCAACTTGTTTTGAGAGCCATGAAATATCAAATTAAAAAATATCAAAAATTGCTTTTTAGAAAGATTGACGTTATGATGCAATTTTTTAATGCACTGCCATCTGAGCAGGGGCTGAGAAAGTGATTGGATCACCTAACGCATTTAATTATGCGATACGAGAGTACTTGAGAGGAGACTAAAGAGATTATAGAGCTTCTCATTGAATTTTTCAAGGCTCAAAAATATAATGAGAAACCGTAACAAATACTGAATCGTTTGGTCGACAGCCATCTTCTGTTTAGTTTTGTTTTATCTTTTGCTCTTCAAACTCTCTTAAAACTGGCGACTGTTTCTGTTTCTGAATTCTTCTGTGTTTTCTTTCGAAAAATACCGGCCACGGAGTCTGTTCAAAGTGCGTCAAAAATTTTTGCGCAAGATGAAAAAGCTTCGTTCGTTTTTTCCACGCTCGTTTTTTCAAACTTGTTCAGTTGCGATCGGATGAATAACCGGCGAATTCTTTCCACGTCGTTTTGAAATGCCTATCGTGATGTTCCACTAAAGTAGAAGATAAGTTATGCTGGAAAAGGGGAAACGAGGACGAGCTTAAATGTGACGGGAATGGTACGACGTAATTTCGGATTTCGGCCGTAAGTCGTTTAAAATTTTAACCTATTTTGCGGATTTCTCAATCTGAATCATATTATATGATTTCATGTTTGAATTGATAAATCCTTGCGGGGAAAATAACTAATTAATCGTCTACTTCAATTTCGCTAAAAATGGCTGAGCGAAGCGAAGCTTCGCGTTAAAAATTCAAATATTTTTTAAATAATTTTTAGCGAAATTGAAGTAGACGATAATTGGTCATTTTCCCCTCAAGGCTTAACCTAGTTTGCGGATTTCTTAAAATGATTTCATGTTTGAAATTATAAAAAAAAAAGATGTAATGTCGTCATTCATAATTTGTCAAGATCAATAAGAATCTGACCCGGACCGATTTGTGGTTCTGACGAAACTTATAAAAATTAACTCCGCCTTGAACATGTGTACATGGCGTTCGGCGCATAGAAAAAATGTAATCAAACTTGTTTCTGTCCAATTTTAGAGTGCTTGAAATTATGTCAGCCACGCAGCGGAGCACTGACGTGGGAACTGAGCTTTTTCAGTGAAATAATAATTTGTCACCCGACTCAGGGCTGGAATGCGTCGCAAATGAAGAAAAACGAACGGAATTGAAAATCAAGGATTCAAAAAAGTATTGAGAAGGTCAGAAAAGAAACTTCTAAGACGAATGAATTATCATGATGAAGTGTTAAAAATTTAAAACTTGATTAGGCAATATAAGAAAAGCGCCACCTGGCGAACAAGAATCCTTGTCTTTGATTGGATAAAAAGTTACAGCGCCATCAAACGAATAAGATTTATTGAGTTAATAAATTACAAAAAAGATAAAAAAAATCTGACGATTTTTTACTGTTAAAATCTTGCTTTCAATAAGCGATTTTTTCGCGACCGCGTCGTTCTAAACCGACTTAGAGCATAAGTTGTGTTTACCACAACTGGCTCGGGAAATACCACATTAAACATCGCTCCCTTCAAAAAAGAAGGTGCCATATCATTTCTCAGCTAGAACGTGAACGGAGATAGCCTACTTGCTTATTTTTGGCGGCTCTAAAGAGAGAATTGATCAAACAAAGTATTAGTAAAAAATAACGATACAAAGAAGCTACGATCTCAGAGACAGCAAATAGTCAATTATTTTAAATTTATCTTATAAACAAACTTTGCGTTTTTCGTGTGATTACTCAACGACCAATTTTTAATCTTTATTTTAAGCATTCCTAATTTCCTGTTTATCAGAAAATAAAGATTATAAGACGGCCTTACGAAAACGGTTAATTGCCATTAGAATAAAAAGCGTCATGACGTCACGTTTCGTTCGTGTGTTTAAAAATGAAACAACATTTTCAGTTCCCTTCAAAAGATTATTTTGAGAAGGTAGCAGAGCGGGAGTAGACACACTCGAGCGGCCCGGCGTTTCTTCGTTTACAAAAATTAGAAGTGGACTGGAGCCCTACGCCTAGGTGGCTACTCGAATTTCAAGCTGGCTGAATGAAAAGCTATTGCAATAAGAGACAGCGATCCAGTCAAAATCAGAGTCACGTGGAGCTCATTGATATAAGTGAAATGTCTAAAAGGCCGTCAATGCTCTTATAACTGACAAATTACCGTCTTTCGTGAACCCAGATCAAGATTTATGTCTCGATTTTAAGCGGATTACTGAGTCCGACTCTTGAAAAAGAAACCGCAAAATCGAGCATCGTGAAAAAGAAGGTTAAAATTGATTGATGAGTCCATGAAATTCGCTGTTCCATTCCCAGTTTTAAAATCCGAAGACGAGAATAAAGCTCAAATACGCGAGTTTAAAGTAGTTGTGCTGATAAAGCTTAAACTGGGCTGTTTTGTGAACATGAGATTATCTAAAAATATTTTGAGCAAAGCACAAGATGATCTTATCAGTATCGCCAGGCGGCAAAGAGAAAGAAGACAATGGCGATAAAGAAACTCCTCCCTTCTTTGCCTTCTGAGAAGTAAAATTTACACGAAGAATTCGAATTTTGATACCTCGTAAAGCGCTCGAAAATTGAACACGAATAGCCGTTGCTGATCCTGGGCGTCTTTCTCGGCTGAGGTCAGCTTGTGCGTTCTTCGCCGAGGCTTTACTTCAAAATACTTCGGAAATTTAGAATCCCACCCAGTGCCAAAGCAAAGCGCGTGGCTCAACGTGCGAAAGACGAAATTACGAAATCGTAAATGCGATCTTATTTTGAGAAAACGGGGAATTGCGTGAATTATGAGTCAGTTTTTTTGCATGTCGTGGCCTAAGTCCTTAGCTCGAATGACGTTGTTAAGCGAAATTCATTGTAATAAGAAGTGTGCAACTGAATAAAAAAGAAAAGGTGCGGTTTTGAAACCTAGAGAAGAAGATAATTGCAGTTCGTACGGAGGAGGAAACAAGCGTTCATCGATAATAGCAAGTTACAACTATCGGCGGTGGCAATCAATTGTGACGCTGTCAAAAGCGAGAACAAAAAGCGAACATTTTCTTTGAACTCAATTGTCATTTGCGACTTCTAAAAGCGAATTTTTACAAGACGCGAACAGAGATGACTCGTTTTTCTGTCACTAATAATATTAAATAGGAAATTTTCTAAAATCGGCCGCCCTTTAAAAATCCTGCTGTTACACATTTATCAACCTTTTAAGCTTATCAGTCAAGTGATTTTCAAAATGGTACAGTCAAGCCTTATCATAATCCGGTGGCTAATAAAGTAGCCGTATGAGTAAGTCGTTCACTTTCTTAAAAAATGATATTAGAAGTCGAAGAAAAATTTACATGTAGATGTTGTTAGAAGAAATTCTATGTTTGAGATCAAGAAGGAGAATTTGTCAGTTTTACGGAAAGATATCATCACTCGTAATTACTAAAATCATGCTTTACACTCACTCTTAGAAAGACTGTTCCACAAAATAACAATATTCACAACGCCCACAATGAAGTTTGAAAATTGAGCTCCGCCACAAACTTCATTTGATTTTAACGGGACACAGGAGTTCCAATTTGAATACGAATATTTTTCGAAAAACGGAAAACATTTCGCGGCACGCTGCATGCACGGAAATCTCGTTACCGATATTCCGCTAAAGATGGTGAGCAGGTGGCACTCGCGGTCGGTCATTGTTTGGCGCGCATTTCACGCCGCGGCCAGTTTTTCTTTTAACAGTAGAACGGGTTTATAAAGATATTAGGAGGTTTAAAAAGTTTGCTCAAATCCAATTACCCGCAATTACGCTGTTAATTTTTTTATATAAAATTTATCTGGCTTACGCATTTCCACGCAGGCAAACAACTAAAAAAGCCCTCCTTAAATCCTTGGAAGCAGAGTTGTAAATTTGGTGAGCTGAGCTAGCTGAGCTATCTGAGCTAGCTGAGCTGATAAGCTCAGCTCAGCTCAGCTCAGGGTTTTTGAGGAAGGGTCCAGCTCAGCTAGCTCAGCTTAGCTAGCTGATTGAGCTGGCTGGACTTTGACCGAGCCAAATTGTCAGAAATATCAACCAATTTTCTTTTGTAACCTTTATTTAACCCCCTTCTAACCCAATTCTAGTGATATATTTCAAGTTCTAGTTAAACTTTAGCTAA
>Ga0115008_10004789_pt1 | contig 11250 bp, 7 predicted proteins | sample FraStrMetagenome_FD_87164 | JGI IMG/M metagenome (GOLD analysis project Ga0115008, IMG submission 87164) | Marine eukaryotic phytoplankton communities from Arctic Ocean - Fram Strait ARC3M Metagenome | ecosystem: Environmental > Aquatic > Marine > Oceanic | place: Fram Strait | collected 2012-06-18
ACCCATTAATACCTGGAGCACAACCCTTTGGAGGAGTTATAGTTTTTGTAGGGGGGCTACTTAATTTAGGTGTTTTTATTTTAGGTTTAGGCGACTTCAATTTTGGTGATTTGGGTTTTACACTTGGTACATAAGTTTTATTAACACAACCCTGTTTTTTTACCCATACACAACCCGGTTGATCTACACACTTAGGATCTTTTCTCTTCCTAAAATGAATACAATTGTCAATTTTCTTTGTTTTTTTAGGAAGTGTTGGTAATTTATCCTTAGGTTTCCCGCAAGTTCTGCTATTATGTCCGGTCTGATTACAAATTTTGCATTTTCTTCCCGTACTTTTCACAACCGGTATGATTTTTTTAGCTTCCGCACAACTTCGACCATTATGACCCATTTTCCCGCAGTTACCACACTTACCACCCCCTGATTGACTAAAAAATTGCCTTATTGTCTGTAGTCCTTTCTTTGAGTTAACTGGATACATTTTATTTGTTTGTGGATTAAAGATATGTTTATACATTTTAATATATATTATATATATTAAAATAAATTAACTCAATAAAAATTTATTATAAACTGTTAAGAAAATCTTTAATTTTAGTATCTAACTTATTATTAATTATTTGACTGGCGACTTCATATGCAAATAGTTCATTTGGATGCGTTTGGGACGTTTTTGAGTATTTTAAAATTTCATTTAAACTTTGTTTTTCATTATAGTTATTATAATTATAAGCAAATTCATGTAAACCATTATCTTTAATTTCTAAAACAGGTAAATAGACTTTATTATTAATACTATATAACCATAAATCAAAATTATTATCAGGATTTGTCATATGAAGTTTTTTAATATCTTTAGGTAGTTTTTCTAGTTCTATTGATTTATGTAAAAAGGTATAAAATGTTTTATAAAAATCATTAAAAACCTTTTGATTCTTTCGTTGTATAGTATGTAATTTTTCATGTATAAATGTTTCTAAAATTTTAGATTCTGTATAATTTTCCAGTTTATCTAAAAACATTTTATTAAATATAATATAATTATCCAAGGTAAAAGGCATTTTCATTTCTAAATTATTAGTTGACATAATATAATTTGTTTTGGTTTCTGATATTTTTTCTAATCCAGAATTTAAAAATTTGGCATTCATATCTTTAGTATACAATGAAATAATGTCTTTTTTGTTCAGAGGAATATTTTTCATGTGAGATAAATAACTTTTTTTAAAATCATTCTTAGTTTGACCCTCTATACCTATTTTAACCTTATATAAGGCGGGATCAATATTATTTATATATCTATCAAAATTTTTTGATGTTTTTAAAGTATAGTTTTCAAGGCCTTCTGTAAAAATAAAATTAAATACATCAAATGTTAACATTAAAACTCTTATAAATAAAAGGGTAATAGCAAGGGTAATAATATATTTAGAAAATTCCATTATTAATATTAAAAGAGAAATAAAGTTTGTGAGAAAAAATAATCCAATTATAATTACACCAGATTGAGCAACCGTTTTCATTTGTTTAATATAATCAGCGAAACAAAATATTTTACCAATAATTAAAAGTATTTAATTTATATTACTTATAATTACATCTTCTAAAGTTATATATAAACGTTTACAAATTCCTGTCATATCCATAAACAATCACCCAGTTCATCTATTATTTTTTTTCGTTGATCTTTTTGTTCGGTTACGTTTTGAATATTGTGATATCTATTAATTAATTTTTTTCCATTATGTAAATATTAAATTAATTTCTTTTTAATATATAAATGAAAGCAGATCCTTTAACCATAGCATTAATTACTTTTGTAATAGTTATTTTATCGTTTTATTACTATAGACAATTTCTGAATTGGAGAAAACAACAGGAAGATATTACATGGCCAGTAAAAATAGAAAAGTGTCCCGATTACTGGAACGTTTCAAAATCAGGCGATTGTGAAAATGTTTTAAGTCTACCTACCGCAGATTGTAATGCTGGTGGGAAACCTCTTCCAATGGCTAGTTTTAAAGGAGCTATTTATAATGGTGAAGATGGTGATGAAAGAAAATGTAAATGGGCGAAAAGATGTAAAACCTCTTGGGAAGGTATTGATAAATTATGCGCATAAATAAAAATTTAAATATAAAATATTTTTTATACTTAAATGAGAATAGCTTTATTTGGTCCAATGTGTAGTGGGAAATCTACTATAGCAAAACATTTAGAGAAAGATAAGAATTTTAAAATATTTAATTTTGCGGGAAAAGTTAAAAAATACTGTAAAGAAATATTTAATATGGAATATAAAGATAGAGCTTTATTACAAGATTTTGCTAATAAATGCCGAGACATCAAACCAACAGTATGGGTAGATTTAGTTGAAAAGGAAATTATTAAAAATAAAGATAGTAATATAGTTATTGATGATTTAAGATATCCAAATGAATTAGAAATGTTAAAACGTTATAATTTCACTATTGTTAAACTCCATATTTCTAAAAGTTTACAAATTGAAAGACTTAAAATTACATATCCAAAAACATATAAAGAACATTTAGAAAGATTAGATCATAAGTCAGAATCTTATTATAATATTATGGCTTTTGATAAGGAAATTGATATAGTTAAAAATGAAAATATTAAAGAAGTTCAAAATAAAATAATTAAATAAATTTATATGATTTCACCTCTCTAATTCTTCAGCAACAGATTTCAGGTCTGCCAGAACATCTGGATCATAACTAAACGGTGAATTCTCTAAATGATTAGCCTGACGGCGAGCCTCATATATACCATCCTCGTGTACAAAGTCAAGAGCATATTTAGTTTCTGCTCCAGAATGATCAGGTGGAAGTGATGGAGGTGACGAAGGTACTACTGCAACCCCCCCTGGAGAGCTAGGATAGAAGAAGTAAGCGCCTCCAAAAGGCGGCATCGGCATTACTGGAGGGCCAGAAACAGGATTAGTAACTGGAGCACCTGAGGGAGTGCCCCCCGCCCCTCCCCTCATATATATTAAAGCTTGAATATATTTTTTTAAAATATTTTTACCTAATTTACCTTTAGTTGAAACCCTTCTGCCAGTTTTTGGATTGACAATTTTAGAATACATTATATATATATATATATTATAATATATATCACAAACTTTTCTATTATAAAAACTTAATAATTAAAGTTTTTGCACTTAATAAATATTAATGAGTTATTTATGGTTAGACAAATATAAACCAACACAACTAAAAGAATTTATTAATTTAGATAATGAAATTGACTCAATTCAGGAATGGTTAGACTGTTTTACAACTAAAACTCCCTATAAAGACTTTAAAAATTGTTTGCTAATAAATGGAAAAACTGGAGTTGGAAAAAGTTCATTAATTGAGGTTATTCTCAAAAAAAATAATTACAATATTTTAAATTTTAATGCGTCTACAACCTTATCAAGTGATGAAATTGAGCAAAAAATTATCACAGTTCTTTCATCCAAAAACATATTAAGTTATCTATATAATGAAGCCAAAACAGCCATAATTATAGATGAATTGGATGAAATAGACTCTAAAAAGGAGTTTGGATCATCAAAAATAATAGAATTATTATCATATGCACAAACCAAATTTTATAGAAACACAAAAGTAAAAAAAAATGCTAAAAAAATTATAATAAATAGTTCACCAATAATATGTATATCTAATGGAAAATATAGTAAAAAATTAAAACAAAACTCAATTTTTATTACAATTAATCCTCCTGCTGATTCTTCTTTAGATATTTTAATTAATAGAATTCTTAATTTAGAAAAAGTAAAAATAAATAAATCCGTTACACAGATATTAATATCTATAAGTCAAAATGATTATAGAAGAGTTATAAATATTTTGGAAGAATTATATTACTATATAAAAAAACATGGTAAAAATAAAAATTTATTAATAAAAAAACTATATTCAATTGGGCATAAAGATGCTAATCAAACAATATTTGCGGATATTAATGAAATTTTTACAGTTAAAAAAACTTTTTCAGAAATAGAAGATATTAGTAATAATCATAATAAAAATTTACTGTTATTTACATATGAAAATTTTATTCCAATTATAGACAAAATATATAGAGGTAGTTATAAAGAGAAACTAAAAATTTGTATTAAATTTTATAATTATTTTTTGTATACAAATATATTTTTAGATAAAATGTTTAATTCTTGGGTATTACAACAATATATCCCAATATCTTTGGTTGCTATAAATAATTTAATAATTAGTCAAAAAAAAACGCATCGCCCAACTCCTCAACTTCGCAACCCGTTAATTATTAGTAAATATAATTATAGATATTATAATCTGAAATATATTAATAGTTTATCAAAAAAAATAAACATTAATATGAAAAACTTTTATATATTATCTTATTTACTCTATAATATTTTATTTCATACAAATGATGAACTATTGATTAAATATATTAAATTATACAAAAATAAAAATAATATATCAAACAACGAGTTTTTAAAAATAATAAAATTAAGTATTTTACCTATTAATATAGTAATAACTAAAAAAATAGATAATAAAATAAAAAAGTTATTTATTAATAATTAGTTATTTGTTTTTCAGGATGGAGAGTGCAATTTTTATAGCTTAGTCGTTTATTTTCATAATAGCTAAATTGTCGGGGCTCAATCATTGACCAAGGTAAATCTTTATCTAAAAATCCAAGTTCAGAATATAAATATGCCGCAAGAGCAGAGCACCAAAATCTTTTAGTAATTTGAGCATTTCCGATCTCTATGTCAAACTTAGCTCTGAACCAATCAAAAATACATAAATCGTATGGTTCTCCCTCTGTTTTATTTACCAATTCTTTTAATTTTTCTTCAAATTTATTATCTCTGTTACAATCTAACTGTCTATGATAAAGATGTGCAGACCAAGATTTTTTAAAATAATCTAAAGTATTTTCTAACGGGGTTATTTGTACACCTAATATTTTTTTACCTGTTAACGAGTCTGGAACATTTTCTTCACCAGACTCAAGAACATAGAGTCCTTTAAGTTTAGGATCTATATAAGTAGGATCTCGTAAAATTATAGCGACGTGTGAATAGTTAGAACCAGTAAAATATTCGATAGCTTTACCTAACCAAGTAGATCCGTTATATAAAAGTATATCACCGGTTTGGCAATTTTTTAATAAGTCTTTTCTTGTTATTTTAGACATTATATAATAATAATTATATAATTTTTTTTTATATATAAAATTAAATAATTACCCCTTAATAACCAGTATTTTAACCCAAAACCAAAATTATCATAATATACACCACATAAACCCAACTATTCCTTTTTATGATTATAAAAATATTTGGGAAAAAATTAAGATAAAAGAACTTGAAAATGGAACAAAATTAAAAACTTTATTTTAATATTATAAGTTTAAAATTATTAATATTAATCTAATATCATTTAATGGATAGTTTTTTAGGAATCCCTATTAAAAAATTCCGCTCTGTAGATAATAATTATATTAATCCAACAGACGAATTTAAGTTAAAAAATTATTATAATATTTTATACAATTGCTATAAAAATAATAAACCTTGCATTATATCTAAGAATTTAGTAGAAAAAAATGCTCCAGGATGTCATTATATTAATAATAATTATCATATTTTTATAGATTGGAATTATTTAATATATATGAATAATTTTTTCAGTAATAGATATAAAGTTAATGATTATTTTACAACTAAATTAGGAGGATTTTACTATATATTTTTAATAAAATTTATGTTTAATAATAAAAAATTATATAAGACATCTGGTATAAATCTTATAGGAATTGAGAATAGTCTTTTTGGTATATATGACAATATAACTAATAAAATTAAAGACTGTGATAACAAGTTGTATTTTAGTTATTCAATGAATAAATTTATTTTTTATAAAGTTATAGATAAGCAAGACTCTATTTGTGGTAAATTAATGAATCATATTAATATTGTTGATGATAATATTCAATATAAAAATGAGTCTAAAATGAAATTACCAGATACATTTAAAAAAATAACGGGTAAAATTTATAGTATAGCAAAAAATAGAATTAAAATTATATCAAATAATGATATAGTTCAGACCTCAGTGTATAATAAATATTATTTAGATTTTTTGAAACATACTAATAGCCGATGTTTTTTTATTCTAAAATCTAATTATAATGTAAATAAAAATATTTTAGATAAGTTATATGAGGCCATTATTATAAAATATCCTATATTACATGACTCAAAAAATAATGTGTTTATAAATCCTTATAATATAAATATATCAACAGGAAATTTAGTATTAATATTAATTAAAAATGATAAACAAAATAAAATAATTATCGATATTAATCAATATTTTGTAGGATATATTAAAAATATTTATAATACAATATTAGATTTTTTCAGTAGCCTTTCTACTAATACTAATATTGTTATATCTTCAGAATTAATAACTTTTAACAAAGATTTTTGTATTCATATTTTATCAGAAATAGTATATTTTTATCTGATTATGAGATATTCATATTCTATATTCAAAAATATTACTATTTCAGACAGTGATGACTATATACAAGCTAATTATACATTTACAGAAGAGGAATCAATTATTTTTCGTTCTTATTCAGGAAATAACTATGCTAATTATTTAAAATGTGTTATAACTAGTATTTTAGGAACTTTTCTTGATAATTATTATATTTTTATACACGAGGGCGAAAATATAGACGTTATACCAATGTATGAAGGAATTGATATAGACACAGTTCACAAGTACCTTAATTATAGTAGTAAGGCTAATTACTCTAAGTATCTTTTAATATCATATATATCTAAATTTAATAAATTTATGGAAAAAAATAACTATGATATACCAATAATGTTTATAAATGTTCTTAATATAGATTTTAATAATAAATTAGAATTATTAAAACTTTATGGGAGCACTGAGCAAAAATCAGTCCCGATTATAGTTAATATTGTATATAATGAAAAACAACTTTTTATTAATTTGTCATATAAAAAAAAATATTCACGAATGAAATATTTTTTTAATGAATTAATTGATACAATTTTAGATACTTGATTTAAAACAAATCTTTACAATACTGCTCAACAAATTCTTGTTTATCGGATATGTTTGCCTCCTCTTCACTATCCTCTTCACTTTCATAATCTTCATGCATATCTTTAGCAAGCTCAATATATTTTTCTTCATCAAATAATACATCAACACATCCTGTTCCAATTGATACCTCTTGTCCTAACATAATATTGGCTGATACAGAGTTCATTCTGTCACAATCTCCAAAAATAGCTGCTCTTGCCAATATATCAGGAGTTTCCTCAAATGAACACTTAGCTAAAGGTCCTCTGTCACTTTTATTAATTCCATGCCTATCCATAGACATTAGATATCCTTTAGTAGTCATCATATCAACAAGTAATTCTTTATGTCTTGAGTTAATATATGAACCAGCATTCTCAAATACCTCTGATATTTCATTGTATAGAGCATTTCTCGCTGCCTCAATACCAAATAACGCGTATATTTCATGTATATCGTTTGATGTTGTTTCATCTGCGTTGACGAATGGATGTGAAAGTATATTCAGTAGGTTTTTACCATCAGTATAAATACTCCATTTCTTTTTCTTTTCGTAGGCTCCAGTAATTTCATTGAATGTTATATAATTTTCATCTCCATGCATCGTAGCACTTTTAATACTAGGAATTCCAACAAGAATAATATCAGTAAGTATTGTTTTTTCTAAAGTTTTAAGAATACATATCATATCGTCTTGATTACATTCATTTTGGTCTTCTTTAGTAATAACAGGTTGTATTCTCATAACAAGATTTGATGAGTTATCATCTGTATAGAAACATTTTATATCTTGTTGATCTTTATTAAATTTTTGAGATATTTTTACATATATGTCGATCATTTTAATATTTTTTTCTAGCATCTTAATTTTATCAAATTCTAGAGATAAAACCCAAGGAGTAAGTTTAAGTTCTTCTCCAAAATCAAAAGGGGTTGACATATCTAATATAGCCTTCTCTAGTGGTTTAACTGAATTATTTCCATAATTAGACAATTTATCAAAGTATATTTCAGTTGTTAAAACAATTTCTTTTATATAGGTTAATGATAACTCATTTAAAACTTTATGAGTAAATTCTTTATCATAACAATAAGGTTCTTTGAGAATAATAGTATTCATAGGACCTTTTAAATTTGACGTAATACTTAAAAGCTCTTTAAATCTTGGAACACCTTGATTTACACTAGACTTAGAAGCAACACCAGCAAAGTGGAAAGTATTAAGGGTCATTTGGGTAGACGGTTCTCCAATTGATTGAGCCGCAATTGTGCCAACAAGATCCCCGTTATCTATTAAAGATTCATAAAACAATGTTTTAATATTTGATATAATGAAGTCAAAAGCTATTTTAGGTAATTTATAATCTATACATAATTTTTTAGGAGATAGATATATTCTACATAATACAATTAATAAATTTACACTGTTAGTTGATAATGAGGAAGATGTTTTGAGAAATTGTAGTGATTCTATTTCACGTAATATATATAATGGACTTAAATCAGATTTAGGTAATTTTGTAAAATCAGTCCTTACATTATTTACTAATCTCTTAATATTAATAGGATAGAATATTTCATTTTCTAGAGTTCCTTTAAAGAAATTATTAAAGTAATAATCCCTATCATTTATAATGTTGTTGATATATTCATTAATTTTAGTATCGAACTGTTTATTCTTTTTTAGTTTTTTAGCTAAATCAGAAGTTATATGTGATTTAATATCTATAAATGTAAGATTAAATTCCTCTGTAATTTCAGCATTAGATTTACCTACTGTATAAAGTTTTTGTTTTTCTATTTTTTCGGAATTAAATCCATCATTACCATACAAAAACTGAATAATATTACCATTCGCATCTCTTACTGTTAAATCTGCCATTACTCTTGCATCCTCAAGACCTTTAATAAGTTTACGCTGGATATATCCAGTTTCAGATGTTTTAACAGCTGTATCAATTAAACCTTCTCGTCCACCCATTGCATGAAAGAAGAATTCAGTTGGGGTTAAACCGTTCATGAAACTATTTTCTACAAATCCACGAGCCGTAGCTCCTTCATCATATTTAGTAAAATGAGGTAAAGACCTATCAGTAAAACCTAGTGGAACACGTTTACCATCAACAGCCTGTTGTCCTACGCAAGCAATCATTTGACCCATATTAATCTCAGAACCCTTTGAACCAGATTTAATAAGATTTAACATGCGATTATTGTAACTTAAATTTTTAAGAGCAATAGAGCCTGTATCAGTAGTTACCTTATTAAGAATTCCTAATACCTTTGTCTCAAATACTTCTGAAATAGAACTACCACCTTTTATTTCCAATATACCCTTGTGCGTTTGTTCTATGAGTTCTATTACTTGCTCCTTTTTCTTTGCAACAATTTCTTTCATTCTTTGTTTAGATGCCTCGTCTGGGATTAAATCTCCTATACCCACACTAAAACCTGATTTTAACACAAAGTTAGTAATTAAATTTTCCATATCATTTAAAAATTTTCTTGTTCTCATTTTGCCATGATCTTTAAATATTGTATGAATTAAACCCTGCGATGAACTCCCCAAAATATTTTTATCAAACACACCCTCTATTACTTTACCATTTTTAATTACAACTCTGTTACCACTTTTATTATTTTTTTGGAAATTTACATTAGGCATAAGAAGTGTTATTATAGATTGTCCATTCCATAAATTGTCTTTTACAACTCCATCAGGTAAATATTTATGTTTAGGAAAGTTCTTATACATTGTATCAATTTGTTCTTCATTGGTGCCTTTCTTAAGATGTGGTTCTGGTAATACACCATCCCAAGATTCTAAGTCAACTAATATATCATAAACTTCATTTTTTGTTAAAAGAGTTGAGTCACGTGTAAACAAGTATGATCCAACACACGTATCCTGAACAAGAGAAATAATTGGTTTATTTGATGCTGGGGAAATAATTTGTGACGGCACCGATGCTAATTCCATTAGCTCCGCTCTAGTTTCTTCAGACTGGGGAACATGCATATTCATTTCATCACCATCAAAATCAGCATTATATGGGGTTGTAACTGAAACGTTCAATCTAAATGTCTTGTATGGAAGTGGAACAACCCTATGTTGCATCATACTCATTTTATGTAATGACGGCTGTCTGTTAAAAAGAACTACATCATCATAACATAAATGCCTATTTACAATATCACCATATTCTAACTCAATGTTAGCTGAGTCAATTACACTCAACGAGATGAGTTTATTATTATTTTTACGCTTAATTGATTTAGCTCCAGGATGCTTATAATATCCATTATGTACACATTTTTCTAATCTTTCGATATTATATCTATTAACTTTTTCTGGAAATGTTAAATTTTTACAAATCTCAATAGGAACTCCTAGTTGATCAATATTTAATCTGGGGTCGGGAGTAATTACACTTCTTGCGGAAAAGTCTACTCTTTTACCCATTAAGTTACCTCTCACTCTTCCCTCTTTTGATTTTAGTCGGTCATAAATAGCCTTTAAGGGCCTTCCACTTCTTTGCTGCGCGGGTGGAATTCCAGGAAGATGATTATTTACTAAAGTAGCCACATGATATTGAAGAAGTTGATACCATTCATCAATAGCTTTTTTAGATGAAGCGTCTGACTCATTTTTACCAATTTTATTTTTAAGTGTTTTATTTGTTTTAATAATATCACAATATTTATGAGTTAAGTCATCCTCCATTCTTGTATTATTATCTGATCGGACGGATGGCCTTACATAAGGAGGCGCTATAGGTAATACAGAACAAATTAACCAAGAAGGATGACATAAGTTATTATCAAACCCTAGTATATTTACATCTGAATCAGGTATTTTTTTAAAAATTTTACAAACATCTTGTGCATTTAGCTGCAAAACTAAATCATTTATTTTAGTTCCTTTTTGTTTCCAGATTGCTGATAATTTTGCAATTGAACTAGAATCCTTTTTAATTGACGAAGGTAAAATCCCACCGCAACCATTTTTACATTTGTCTCCACACCTTCGTTTTTTAGAGATCATACATAATTTATGTACAGCATAAAATCTTTTCTCTTTATTTTTTATATTAAGTAA
>Ga0115008_10004790_pt1 | contig 11250 bp, 14 predicted proteins | sample FraStrMetagenome_FD_87164 | JGI IMG/M metagenome (GOLD analysis project Ga0115008, IMG submission 87164) | Marine eukaryotic phytoplankton communities from Arctic Ocean - Fram Strait ARC3M Metagenome | ecosystem: Environmental > Aquatic > Marine > Oceanic | place: Fram Strait | collected...
GGGAAGATGCAAGAAGGGAGGGGGGCCAAATGGAGGTGGGGGGAGGCAGGAAGGGAGGGGAACAAGGGGGGGTGAAGGAAGGAATGGGCGGTGGGAGCAGGAGTGGGGGTGAGGGTGACTGGAATGGGCTTGCTGTGGTGATGAGAAAGCTAAACTAGGCAAGCAGTAACAGGGGGCTGCACAAGGTAAGCCAGGAGGCAGGGCCAGAACAGCAGCTAATATAACAAGAGCAAAACTGGGAGCAAGGGGGCTGAGCACATAACGAAACTATAATGGGCCCCTAGAAAAGTCAAACGCAGGGTGGGAGTAAAAGAACAAATCCTAACAATTGTTGGAAGGCTTACCAGCAAAGGTTTTAGCTCTGCAGCTGCAGCAAACCATAATGCAAACCCTCTTGGTAAGCTGCCTGATCAACTGGAGGGCCCACAGGGCTCGCCAAAATTGTTCAACATGTGCCTTGGAAAAGGGGACAAGTTTTTGCTGCACCACATACACTACCCACCAAGACTGAAACATATATGCACAAACTAAAGCAAAGAATTGATTTCTGGTGCAAAGACCGCCAGACACACACATGTAGTTGGAATGTGCAATTCAAAAGCATGGACACTGCTCGAAACTTCTGTCACAAAGCTAACACTATATAAGGAATCTGTTTAGATGCAACTACACAGCATATGCATATCTGGGGGCATCTGCAAGTGGTCAGCACATCTGCAAATGACTCCAATTGTTGAGTCAGCATGCAGACATCCAAGCAGAGACCTGTCTTACACCACTGAGGTTGGACAAACATTCACAAGGGGAGCATGTGTCGTCAAATATGAGATAGCAGTTCATCAAAAAGGTGTGTTTGGGAAAGCTGTTGTTGGCCATGGCCCTGCCATGGCGTTTCTGTAGAGTGATCCTCCTACAGCTGGCTCGGCATTACAACCTTCGCCACCCTAGCATGTACTCCTCCAAGGGAACATCTGTAGCATTCTCGCAACAAGCCCACTGATGCCCAGAGGAATCAACTTTGATGTTGCACTTGAAGACCTTCGTCACCCAAGCATAAGATCTTTTGCCAGCAACAAGATACCCAATGCCATCCCGATTGAATAGCAAGCTCGATGCCTCAGGGGCTGCAATTTGCTGACCCCCTGGGGTCGCCGGGCGTGTGGCATCTGCTTTGGCTCTGGTAGGGCGATCATTGCATGAAGCACTTGGCCCTCTTGTCCACAGCAAGACATAAGTGCATAACTGGCACAACTGTCATGTGGCAGGCTGATGTTTGCTTGGCATGGGTACCACTATGGTGGGGGGAGCTGGTCGGGTAGAGAAGGTAAGATCTGAGTGGGCATGTATGTACATTGAAAGTGTGTGTATGCATGTGTATACATGTATGAACGAGGGGATACATAGAGAGAGGGATCTGATAAAGAGAACACAAGTGATTTGGCACATAGTCTGTAACTGTGAATATACAAATCCAAGTGCTATGGGCTGGCTGTTTGGTCAGTGGGATGACTGGCTGGCTGGCTGGGCTGGGGTGGCCACAGCTGGGCTAGGCTGGGCTGCCTTGGCTGGGTGGCTGACTCACTGGCTAGCATGGCTGGCTGGTGGCTTGGCTGGCAATTTTTGTGGCTCCTCTGGCACTGTGCCACTCTGTCTGCACTGTAGCCTTCCAGGATGGTGCACTTCCTGCATGCATGTGCGGCAGGTGGAGAAAAATGATGTCCATCGTAGCAGATGTAAAGATGGGCTGCGCTGGCAGCAAGCTGGCCTTCGCAGGTCTGGCTGGCTGGCTAGGGTGGCCTGGGCTGGGCTGGGCTGGGCTGGCGGTTGAGCTGCATGGAGCTGGGCTGGGCTGGGCTGCGCTGGGCGGCTGGCTGCTGGCTGGCTGGCTGAATGGTGGGTGCCTGGCTGGCTGACTGGCTGGTTGGCTGGCTGGCCAATTTTGTTGGCTCTGTGCCAGTTGTTTGTGTTTTCATTGATTCGGCACACTTTTGCAAAGCCCACTCTTGTTTCATATATATATATATATATATATACATGCAATGTGAAAACAAACGCTGAGGCCAATAGATACCCAAGTCGCCAGCACACTAACAAACATTTGTGAAAATTACCCCCATATTGCTCCCAAGTGAGCAAACCCCACATTCAAACTGACTTTTGCAATTGTGAGGCACAGTATGCATCTGATGCTGGCATCACGCAGTCTGAAGAATGAGCGCCTTGGGAAGTTAAACATCACAGCACAAAGCTTGTAATCTTACTGGAACCACCCATCCAGGACTCATAGCGGACCTGGGCATAGGGCGGTGGGTAGGCCATCACTGCACCACTGTGTGATATTGCGTGCAACTTCCCGCTCATGTGAGGTTCCAAACCGACCCCCTAGACACACCCCGTCAGATTTGCAGGAGCCATCCCAAATCGGCTCTGCAAGTGACTTGCACCAGTGGTCATATATGATCGCCATTCAGAATGCCAGGGGGGGGGACACTGACTCATTCAGCTGTGTTCAAACATTCCTGTGGGAGGCTGGGTGCAAGTGTGGCCCAGGGTCAAGCATAAGAGGTCCCTGCAGCACCAATGGTCCGTAATTAAATCAGATGGGGTTGCCTTCTGCTCAAGATCGCACCTCTCGCCAGTCAGAAGGTGTACTAAAGTTGTCTTCTCAGGTAACTTTTCAATCCTGACGAAATCTTCCTGACGAAGGTAGACGAGCTCCCCTTCTGGTGTGGACGGCATGCCTTCAATGTGGGCCACCGCACATGCAAGACACATGACCCTCACAACACACAGTGCATCAGAGTTGTGCATGCACAAGAGGGGCTGAACACATGCATGGGCAAATCGCGTAACAATCACAACAAGCATGCTGCCCCTGCACTTACCCCCTGCGCGCGAGCAGCTGTTGAGGCGCAACTGTGCTGCAGCCCACAATGACTACTACTACTACCATTACTACTATTACCGATCCTCCTACTACTACTACTACCACTACTACTACTGCCACTACTACTACTACCACTACTACTACTACTACTACTACTACTTCTACTACTACTACTACTACTACTACTACACCACTACCTACTGCTACTACTACTACTCCTACCACTGCCACTACCACCACCACTACCACTACCACTACTACTACCCCTACCACTACTACTGCTACTACTACTAATACTACTTCTGCTACTACTACTACCACTGCTACTACTAGGGCTACCTGTACCCTACTACAACTACCTCTGCTACTACCTAGGAGCCTCCCCAGAAGCCTGCCCATTCTGAGCGGAGCTACTTAGCAAGGGCGCACAAGAGAATCTATTTTTACGACCCGCACCCACTATAGTCCTAAAGTGAATGTGTTGTAATTCTATCTGGCCATCAGGCATTCCAGGTGCCGCCCACACAATGGCTTGGGTTTCAAATCCCAAGCAAACGAAACCAACCAGCAACTCCCCAGGGGTGGTCAAGCACTGCTCAGTTACAGAGTCCTTAAAGCAAGCCTGGCGCAGGGATACTTCTGGGCTGCGACATTCCATGAGGGCCCCCAAGTCTTCAGGCAACAAAGCTGTTATCCTGCACACTATGCATTATACAGCATGACTGCAGGCCACATTTGTTTCAATTGTTTGTGAAACCTGCATGTGATTCAAATGCATGCAATATGGCCTCATACCCACTTCAGGAGTAAGTTGGATTCATATGTATATACATATATATATATATATATATATATATATATTTATATATATGCATGTATGTATATGTACAGATAACATGTATATACATATATGTATATATATATATATGGTTTCTTTTGATTTGGCCCTGATTTGTACAGAGCTACTTATCCCCTGTATTACCAGACTGGCCCCACCCCAGCAGCACTTGACAGAGCCCTCGCTGTCTTATGCGACATGCCCAGGGCGCCCCACAGAATTTCTGACACATGCACGCCCTGGTGCAACCGGCAGGGGTGTCGGCATGCAACATATGGTTGGCACAGGCAGAACGCAAATTGAGCGTAAATGAAAAGACATGGAACATAGATGCCATACAAATCCAGGAAGCAGGGTGCAAATAGAAAGTGGATGCTGAAACATGCAACAATTCGTCACCCTTTGAACACACCATGGGCCAACAATGTTACATCCCAAACAGGAGCAATCTCTACATCCAATGCACAACACACAAAACATAAAAAAGCAACACAAGCACATAAAACACACAACACGTAAAACACGCAACATGCAACACACAACACACAACACACCACATACCACACACAACACGCAACACACAACACACACACACACACACACACACACAATGCACACAACACACAACACACATTGGCAGAACACAACACATAACACACACACAACACTTCAATATTAGCCATAATAAATATAGTAGGCACAGTAGCAACAGCTTTGTGCACATATGCATGTACCCAGTCTGGACTTCTGAACATGTGCAAAGATCCAATGTGTCATACACATACACATTTACTGCAGTGTAGATCAGATCGTTTCTGAATCGCCAACCCTGACATCATGAGTATTGTAAATCAGATGAACAATCATACAAGCATGACCCTAAATAGGATGTGTTAGCTAACTTCGCCCAGTTACTGGGCTGGAACTTTAGCTTGGGAGCTTTTGCTTATGAGCTCTGGCTTGGGAACTTTTGCTCAGGGAATTATGTTCTGGTGGTTTGACTTGGGAACATTAGCTCAGGAGCTTTTGCTTGGAAGCTTTGGCTTGGCATCCTTAGCTTGGAAGTGTTAGCTTGGTAGCCTTGGCTTAGGAATTGTGGCTCGGGAACTTCGAAGCACTAGCTCAGGAATTCAAGCTGAGGGACTTAGGACATCAGAGCTTAGGACATCAGGCTTGGGACACACTGCAGCAACCAAGCCAGGGGACCTGGGCTGGCAGGTGCCGAGGGAACCTGGCAGCACCTGTGCCATTGTCTGGGCTTTGTGATAATGCGCGAGGACCCTTCTACAAAAACATGCTCAGGCAATGAAATATAGTGGGGAAGGACACAATTAATCAACCATGTGTGGGATATCAATTCAATGCATATGTAAATAAATGAAAACCAAATGTGTATATATATTTGTATATATATATATATATATATATATATATGAATATGTTGAGGATCAGGTGGCAAACAATCGGACTGCCATGGCTCCATACTTGGGATTGTAAAGAATCACCATGGCTCCATATTTGGGATTTTGAGGCGCGGGTTGGTTTTAAAAGCTGGTCAAAAACATACCTACAACAAGTTATCGGAGTTGGGCTTGCCTGGCAGGGAAACTAGTTTCATATTCTGTGGGAGTATTTTGCACACCACTAGACCCTGTATTCATATATTCTTTTTTATATGTATGTATATATACATACATACATATGTATAGATGCAATCCTGAGACCTAGATGATAACCCCCCCCCCCAATAGGGCAGTTGCACCACATGGAGACATAAAAAATAATTGGGCCAGTATCCAACAACAAAATCCCCCATTAATAACTACCCTGGCAACCACAAAACATTTTGTTTAGAAAGATAGTGTCCAATTAAAACAAAACCATATGGAACATTGAGCCCTGGGGGTCAAGAAGAACCCCCAAACAGGATTTCCAAACAACCTCAAGAAATAAAACATCCATGATAATTTGGGGTCTCCCTAAATGTCATAACATCATGGAATCATATATTAACAGCAGATCCCTCAACTGCAAACAAAACAACTCAGAAGACAATGACAATTTAAGATCAAACCTGAAAGAAACAGTGCCTCAATGCGGCTGCTGGATGGTGGCGGAGCATTTGTGGGAAAAGTCGTCAACAGTGGAATAACATTTTAAGTGTACATTTGTATTAGAAACTCAATTGAGTTTTTGATCTGAAGGGAGTCTATGCATGAGGCTCTACTGGGGGGGGTGCACCAAAACACCCCCATCCACTAGAAAAGATGCACCAAAGAAATATAGCCTGAGCCTCGGGCTTTGGACAAAATCAGATAAATGAAAAACAAATCCCTCAACCACAAGGTACCTGTTTAAGACAAACATGCAAGAGTTCAAAACCAAACACAAGGGAAAGTGGAGCGAGGGGTGGGGGGGGCGGAGAATGACACCCCTGATAAAGAATTTGTTGTTTTACACTGAAACCCCCCAGGGGGGCCCCGAAATCGCCCTGTGCAAAAAGTCATTAGGCGGGGGGGTTGTTATCTAGGAGATGGAGTTATGTAAGGTGCGGGGCCAGCGCCTTTAACAGGCTGCTTGCACTGGTTGGATGGTCCAGGCTATGTTGTTTAGTATAGCTTCCTGCCTGTTGGGGGCAGCCTGGGCCACACTGTATCTATGTGAGGACCAATGCCCGGTCCAGTCCCATATGCCCTGGCCATATGAGATAGACATGCCAGGGTGTATAGAAAGCAACAATGGTAAATATCAAATGTGGGGCACATTTATGTAACAAGCTTCAAATGCTGCTACGATTGTGGGCCACCTAAGAAAGCCTTGTGTGGCCTCAAAAACAGGATCCCTGAAACACATTTGATGGACATCTTTTGGGTAGGTGGCCTACTAACAAACTGAACTGATATTAGCAGGAGCTACATCATATGTACGTCAGGTTTTCCAGGATATGTTGTTTGACAAAACTTGCAGCCCATTGGGGACAGCTGGGGCCAAATTGTATCTATATAGGGGCCAAGGCCCAGTCCAGTCCCATATGCTGCCCATATGGGACAGACATGCCACAGTGCACAAGAGAACACAAAATTGAAAATGAAATCCACCCAACCAGTGCGAATATAAACATGCCAGCACGCATGTAACACATCACAAATGTGGACACAAAGCGCGCCCACATAACATTAGATGTGTCACCAAACCAATTTATGTAGAAAATATATAACTTGCTGCTCAGATCTGGGCCCAGAAAACAAATGACTGGGGCGGCATTACGAAACAGGGTCCCCAGTGAGCAAAAGGTGCATGTGTGTCTAAACAGGGGCCATGCAAGTAAAGTGGTATGGTGCTAGAAGAACTACATGGTTGTCTCTGAAGCATGTCAGTATCATGGGATCACCATGGCTCCATATTGGGGATTCTGAAATGCTACAATAGCCCCCTTGGTGGATTTTGCAATGGCAGTTGGTCTTGAAACGCTGGACTGGCAGTTGGTTTTGAAACAATGAAACTCAGGGCTGATGTCCAGCTTCAATTCCAACATGCCCCTGCTGTTGAACATCCACACTCAAATTGATTAGTAAATGTCCCCAACGTCATGGGACTATGATGCCTGAATTGGTTTATTATTCATACACTATAATGAAATCGGAATGGTGTACACTTTCAGACATCAGCCCCTCCAGAATATATACACATATATATATATACATATGCAAACTCTTTGCATTTGGGCAAGGTGTGCTTTCGGGCATGATTGGGGTTGCCATGCGAGCCCACACCACCAAACCCTGGGAGTTGACAAAAACAGTTTTATACTATACAGCTTTCGCCTATAGCATTTGCCTCTGTGGCTCCACTGGGGGGGCCAAGGTGAAACTTGATTGATCTCAGAAAGATTAACCCTCCAAGGGTATGGCTGAAGATGTTGTTCCAAGAAGATCCCAAACATAGAATATCATCGACATGGTAAGGCATGATGGGCTCAGAATCAAGCCCCATATTAGTAAAAGCAACTGTGGGGGTGGATTGATTCATATTCCTGTTCACTTGAACGAATTCATCAATATTCCTGTTAGAGCATATCTCTTGGAGGAGGGACCCCGCGATTTCTTTCGGAATGTAGTAGGCCCAATGCGACATTCGTCTATGAAACATGTTATATTTGCCAAGGCATGCGTTGTACTTCGCAAATGTGCAGCAATGACTTTGAATTTGCAAAATACACCTACACATGCATATGGATCTGTAGAATTTGATGCGGAAGGCTCACGGTTATAAGCCCGCTGGTACTCACGAGCTGTATTTGTTGCATCCAGCTCCCACAACAATGCTTGCATTTTTTGTATTGGTCCCTCAAGTCCGCCAGATAATGGTTCATGGTGGAGGAAAATGGGAACTGCGCTGCAAGCGCAATGCAAAACTGCCAACTTCCCCACAACATATGCGCCAAGGCACATGCAGCGTGGCGATATCTAATACATATCATGGACCCACCAATGTTGGTCGCAAGAATATGAATCTGGTTCTGCCTGGAGTCCAGGACTGCAGAACTGCTGACCTAAGACATTGCAAGGACATGCCCAAGCGCAACCTGCTGATCGCAAGTTGCTAAAGCCGCTGCAATTCGCCCCCCAATGGCCACATGTGCTGCAGTGGGCTCACACACACAGTGCTCACACACAAGAACGCATTGGTTACACAAGGCTGTCCACATGGCTGGTGAAATAATAATGGGCACTGACTGTGCCAATGCAAGGCGTATGAGTGGCCATATGTACATGTGTAGAGACATAAGACCATGCTCAGATGGGGGGGGGTATGAATGACAGTACACTTTCCCTGTTTGAGCGTGTGGTGTTTCAAGTCCCCATTGGGCAACAGAGCATTCTTGAACCCTGTTCGGGCATGTGTGTTTCAAGTCCCCCATTGAAAAGCAGATTGTTCTCATAGAGCAAAATGTTATGTTAGACTTTACCCCATTTGATCACATGTGCTTCAAGTCCCCAGTGGAAGACATCACATCCTTGCTCAGCAAAATGCTATGTTAGACTTTGTCCCATCTGAGCATGTGTGCCTGAAGCCCCCAATGGAGTAAAAGAATGCTCTCAGAAAGCATGATGCTATGTTGGACTTTACCTAATTGAACATGTGTGTATGTGTGTTTGAATGCCCAGGGAGCACATGCGTTTGCAATCAGACATGTGCGCTTCGAGCCCCCCTTCCCTAGTGGGAACCAGAACACTGCTGCAAGGCAGCATGAGATGTTAGACCCTACCCCAAGTGACCATGTGTGTTTCAAGTCCACTCGTTGGAACACACCACATTCTTGCAAAGCAGGATGCAATGCTAGACTCCAGCCTGTAATATTCAAGCATGGGTGTTCCAAGCCCTCTGCGAAGAAAAATGCAATTCTCCTCGAGCACAGCAGTTTGTCAGACCCTACCCTATTTCAACGTATGTGTTCCATGTCAAATCCCTTCAATGTGAAACGCAACGTTATCACAAAGCATGCTACCATGTTAGACTTTACCCTATCCGAGCATGTGTGTCTCAAGCTACCCCCTTGTAGGAAACAAAATGTGATTCTGGAATAGGGGACGTCACACTTTCAAATTCAGCTTATTCAGGTGTGTGTCCTTCAAACTCTGATGTGGGACGCGGGTCATCCCTGTAGAACAAGATATGCTGGTGGACCTCACCCTATTCATGCATGTGTGTTTCGAGCCCCTGGAAACAAAAACATGGAAACAGAATGTGTTTGTAGAGAAGGATGCTATGCTAGACTTCGCCCTACTTGGGCATGTGTGTTTGAGGCCCTTGGTTAAAACATGCTGTTACTGGAATCCATAATCTGATGTGAGATTCGGCGATATTTGTGCATGTTTGTTTCAAGCCGCCCCAGTAAGAAACAAACCATGCTTCCAGAGCAAGACGCCATGTTACATGCTACTCTATTCGAGCAAGTGTGTTTCAAGATACCTGATGGGGAATATCACACTCCTGTGGAGCAAGATGCTGTGTCAGACTCCGCCCTACGCTAGCACATGTGTTTGAAGCCCCACATGGCAAGAAACATTTTCTCGTAGGGTGGGATGCTATGCTAGACCCTACCCAATTCAAGCATTTCTGTTTCAAGCCCCCCAAGGGTGGGAAACACAATTTTTTTGTTGAGCAATGCACCATGTTAGGCTTTGTCACTTTAGCGTTTGCCGCATGGAAATCATTGTGGGTGGGGGGGGGGACATAATACTATGGGCACCATAACGATTTTCGTAAAAGACATCTGGAACATAAGCTGTTCTTGGGGCCAGGGGCTCCATGGGGCCCATCAGAAACATGGGCCTAGGACCTGGACGCCACGGTGCCCAGCCTGGGCCCTTCCTTACAGTTGAAACACCTCAACCAAACCACGCCCTTGACAAATGAGTGCCCTATAAAAACAAAAGCTCCCAGCCGGCGGCTTCGCATCCAATAACAACCAAAGAGGTAACAGCCAAGCCAGCCATTAGCCCACCTGAATGGTACTCATAACCAGTTCATCCAAATATACACAATACTTAGCAGCATGCTCATGCTTCGCATTCAGGAATGTGGTTTCACTATGTGGCACCAGCGCGACGCCCAGAACATCAGAAAGGGCGTGGTCGTGGAGAAGATATCATTGGAGGAGGGCTCGTGAGGGGGAGTCATGGAGGAGGGATCCTGGAGAAAGAATCACTGAGAAGGAACAAATGAGGAGGAATCATGAGGGGGGATGGAGGAGACAGAACCGCCCAAGAGAAGTCGACAGGGGAGCCATGGATTAGGAATTGTTGGGGATTCACGGATGATGGAGGAATCAAAAGGGAGATATTATGAGGAGAAATCTTGGAGGAAGAACCATAAAGGAGGAATCGAGGTGGAGGGATCAAATGAGGAGGAACCAAAAAGGAGGAATCAAGGAGAATGGAAGGTTCAGGGACCAAGAGTCATGGCCCATGGAAGAGGTCAGTGAGTCAAGGAGGACCCTCTGATGAGCTCCTGGGGGGGCCTAGGCAGCTTCCAGGAGGCAACCAGAAGCACCCAAGAGAAACCAGAGCTACCCAGGAGACACCACAGGAAGCACCCAGAGTCATCGAGAAGATCAACAGAGAGGGCTCAGAGGGCACCCAGCGGGCGCCCAGGGGGACCAGGGAAGCACCCAAGAGAGCAAATTTTGCGTGAGGGTGGCCAAGGTGAGTCCCACAGTCTCCATGGCCTGTGCACAGGAATTGCCTATCGCGCTGTCACTGCCTCCATGCAGGACTGTTGGGCCCTCATACCAGACCGCCAGAGCCCCTTCAGCCAAGACTTCTACTTTTTGGGAATTATGAGGCTGCTTGGACTACTGAACTTCTTGCTGCAGGGGTGGTGCCTTATGCTAGAGAATCCCCAGCAGGGAATAGAACCTGCAGCCCTTCAGACAAAACCATGTAGCTTCTATCCCAGTATGGACACACATTGACAGCCAATGTGAAACACTCGCAGTGCTGCTAGGCCCAAGCAATCAGGA
>Ga0115008_10004791_pt1 | contig 11249 bp, 8 predicted proteins | sample FraStrMetagenome_FD_87164 | JGI IMG/M metagenome (GOLD analysis project Ga0115008, IMG submission 87164) | Marine eukaryotic phytoplankton communities from Arctic Ocean - Fram Strait ARC3M Metagenome | ecosystem: Environmental > Aquatic > Marine > Oceanic | place: Fram Strait | collected 2012-06-18
GTTTCATCAAATCTAATAAATGCTATTTTATCTCCTGTAGTATTCCATTCAAAAGCTCTTACCAAGCTAAATTCCTCTTCATAAACCCAGTCTGTAATACCGTTAATGATCTTGTTTTTTTCACCGTCAAAAGTAATTTGTGAAGTCTCGCCAGTTTTCAAGTCTTTTACAAACAAATTATTATTTAAACCATAAGCAATTTTACTGCCATCTGGAGAAAATGTAGGCTCTTGTATCTTGTCTTCTGAAACTAATACGGTGGTTTTTGTATGCGTATCATACACATAATACTTACCTAGTGTAGATCTTCTAAAAATAGACACAACATTCGTCGCCAAAAGCACTTTTGTTTCATCATCACTAAAGGTGTAATTTGAAAAATAGGCAATATCTGCAAGGTCTTTAGAATTGACTAAAGTGTTTACCTTGGTTAGCGTTTTATAATCGTAAATATCTATTTGCGAGGCGTTATCTGCATAATTTAAAACCGAATATTGCTGACCGTTATTCATAGAATTTAGGGCATCCATGCGATCCGTTCTAAAGGCACCACCCCATATCTCTTCGAGTGAAACAACTTTATTTTGCGCTAAAGATAAAGTGGTTACAAACAATAAAAGGAAAGGGAGGGATTTGAATATTTTCATAGTGGTATTTTTTTGACAAAATAATGTCAAGTTTACTAAAAATAATGCAATAAACACCAACGAAAGACTGTTAAATGCGCAATATTGTGCGAATACAACAATAATACTATTAGGAATACTATCTTTACATTTTGTATTAAACTTCAATCATACCAATCTAAACATTACATTTTCACTCATGAATAAGACCATTGCTGGATTTTCCAAGTTATCAAAATCAGAAAAAATTGATTGGTTAGTGGCTACATACTTTAAAGATGCTAAAGCCTCTAAATCACTTTTAAAACAGTATTGGAATGACGATAAAAAACTCCAACAACTTCATGATGAATTTATTGAGAACACCGTTAGTAATTATTACTTACCACTAGGTGTCGCTCCAAATTTTTTAATTAATGACCGTGTTTACGCCATACCTATGGCTATTGAAGAAAGCTCTGTTGTTGCTGCGGCAAGTAAATCGGCAAAATTTTGGTTTGATCGTGGTGGATTTAAAACTACTGTTCTCTCTACTGAAAAAATAGGACAGGTTCATTTTATGTATGTAGGTGATATCTCTAAATTGGAAACCTTTTTTAAAGTTCTCAAACCAAAATTATTAGAAGACGCCAAACCACTCACAAAAAATATGGAGAAACGCGGTGGTGGTATTTTAGACATACAATTGAGACCTAAAAATCAAGATATTGAGAACTACTACCAGCTGCATGCTACTTTTGATACTTTGGATGCGATGGGGGCGAATTTTATAAATTCGTGTTTAGAACAATTTGCAAAAACACTCAAACATGAGGCGCAACATTTTGATCTGTTTTCTTCTGAAGAAAAAAATATAGAAGTCATTATGTCTATTTTATCCAATTATGTGCCCGATTGCTTGGTAAGAGCAGAAGTAAGCTGTAAGGTGGAAGAACTCAATGATAGTAGTACTGTATCTGCTGAAATGTTTGCTCAAAAATTTGTGCAAGCGGTCCAAATAGCTCAAATTGAACCCTATCGCGCAGTCACTCATAATAAAGGGATTATGAACGGTGTAGATGCCGTTGTATTAGCCACGGGAAATGACTTTCGCGCAGTAGAAGCTGGTGTTCATGCTTACGCTGCTCGTAATGGACAATATTCCAGCTTAACACATGCTAAAATTGAAGATGGTATATTTTCATTTTGGATAGAAATCCCATTGGCTTTAGGCACTGTTGGTGGCTTAACAAAACTACATCCTTTAGTGAAATTAGCCTTAGAACTTCTCGGGGAACCCTCTGCAAAAGAATTGATGCAAATTGTAGCGGTTGCAGGACTAGCTCAAAATTTTGCTGCACTCCGTTCATTAACGACTACAGGCATTCAAGAAGGGCATATGAAAATGCATTTGATGAATATTTTAAACCAATTTGAGGCCACTCCTGAAGAGAAAATAGCAGTTGTAAAACACTTTACAACACACGCCGTCACGCATACTGCTGTGGTAGAGCTTATAGAAAAATTAAGAGCCTAAATATCAATTTCATTTTCTCCCATAACTAAAACCATATCACAAACTCTAAAAAGCACATGGAACATTTTTATAGTCATGGTAAACTACTATTAACAGGAGAATATGTTGTTCTTGATGGCGCTTTAGCATTAGCTGTACCATCCAAATACGGCCAATCTTTAGCTATAGAGAAAGAGAAATCGGGTATGCTCAAATGGACTAGTTTGGATGAAAACAATGCGCCCTGGTTTAGTACTGTGTTTACAATCCATGATAACGAGCTTACATCAGAAAAGGCACCTTGTAGTGAGCTCTCTCAACGTTTACTTCAAATTTTAAATGCCGCAAAACAACTAAATCCAGAATTTTTAACAGGAGACAAGGGCTATCAAGTTAGTACAAGTTTAGAGTTTCCTAAAAACTGGGGACTTGGAACCTCATCAACACTAATTACAAATATTGCGCAATGGGCAAAAATTGACCCCTATGCACTACTCGATCTTACTTTTGGAGGAAGTGGTTACGACATCGCTTGTGCCAGAGCTACAAAAAGTTTAACCTATCAACTAGAGGACACTCAAAATAATGTTCAACGCCACATAAGCACTGTAGATTTCACGCCTCCCTTTAGTGATAATTTATACTTTGTTTTTCTTAATCAAAAGCAAAATAGTCGTGATGGTATCAAAAGGTATAGGCAGCATGCTACTAACGTGTCTGTAGAAATCGAAACCATTAATACGATTACACAACGCATGATAGATTGCCCATCGTTATCAAGCTTTCAGCAGCTCATAAATGACCACGAGCAGATTATTTCAACCTTAATAAAAGAAACACCTATTAAAAAACGCCTATTTAACGATTTTAAAGGCAGTATTAAAAGCCTTGGTGCGTGGGGAGGAGACTTTATATTAGTCGCTTCAAAAGAAAACCCTAGTTCTTATTTTAAAACGAAAGGCTATAATACAATCCTATCGTATACCGAAATGGTTTTTTAAATCTGATAAATTGATGTAGTACAGCGCTATTTTCTTTAATCACACAAAAAAAGGCTTCACAGATGGTGAAGCCTTTTTTTATATGATTACAATATCTGTTACTAGTAGAAAGTAGCTCTATTATCTTCTATTGTCGCCGTTTCTTTTAAAGCATTATACACTTTAGTTTGGGCTGCACTAGATCGTGCAGTACTTAATCTATTGGCGATAGCTTGGAAATTATCTAATTTAGAAGCTTCCTGAATATTAGAAACACTAAGTATATACACACCTCTATTACCATCGATTAATCCAGACGTTTCACCATCACTTAATCCAAATGCAACGCCAACAACCTCAGGCTCTAGTCCTGCACCTGTAATCGTTGGGTTTTTCATATTTACTGCTGCAGCGCTTGATATAGGTCTCGATTGATTTTTAGATACTACATCTAGCGTAGTCCCTGTCACCTTAGCACGAATCATTTTAGCTTTCTTTTCTTTTCTAATATCACTCATTACAGATAAAGAGGCTGTCTCGGCATCCATTAACCCTTTCTTAGTTACTTTGGTAACCTGTGCTACCGCATACCCACCTCCAGGAATTGTAAATCGTTTGTAATCACCTACTTTTGTCTCATTCTCAAACGCCCATTTTACCATACCTCTTTGGCTACCTAAACCAGGAATCTGCTCATCTAAAATTTTGATACCATTAACCGGTCTAACCACATAGTTATTTTCTTTAGCGACATCTTGAAAATACGCACCTTTTACAGCTAATTCAAATTTTGAGGCTGACGTGAACACATTATCAATAGTTTCTGTTGAAGGCTCTATTTTCCTTGCTATTGTAGCCACATTAACCTCTTTAGAAGTTCCTTTTTGACCTAAAATTTCAATGATATGAAAACCAAACTGTGTTTGAACAACATCAATATCTCCAACCTTATTTCCAAATTCAAAATCACTAAACGGCTTTACCATTTGTGTGCTTGGATGAAAATCATAAACACCACCATTATCAACACTACCTTTGTCTGATGACAATGCTGTTACTAATGCTGGAAATTTAGAACGGCTTGCTATTACCTCTGCTAAGACACTATCTGCCGTGATTTTTGCTTCTTCTAAAGTTTGAGTGACCTCTGGTGCGGCACTTGAAGCCCCAATATAAGGAATTAGAATATGACGCACTTTAGCCGAATCTGGAACTTGTCGTTTAGCTACCATCTTAGATAACTTCATCATGCTACCGTCTTTATAAGGACCATATACATCACCAATATTCAAATTAAATAATGTGTCTGCTGCTACTGCAGGTAATCCTGATTTTTTTACGAACGTATTATTAAATTTCTGATCAGAAGAGGCTCTAAAGTTTACATAGTTTTCTACATCTGCAGCGCTTACATTTTTAAAAGCTACTATCGTATCATTTTTACCATTTTCAAAAATAGCTTTCCCGTTTAAAAAGTCATTAAGCTCTCCTTTTAAATTATTTTCATCATCTAAACTCGGAACTTCTTTAAACTCTACGAACACAAGATCACGAGATGCCTCTACTTCAAACTGCGATTTATTATTATTTATATACGTTCTAATATCGCCTTTAGTCACATCCACTAAACTATCATTTATAGTAGAATATGGTATTTGCACATATTTCAAATCTCTAGTAGAATTTTCTAAAAGATAATCAACTTCAGCCTCATTTAATGTGGCATTAACTCCAGCTTTAACCATATTGTAATACGTACGCTCTTGAGCACCTATTGCAATAGATTTTTCACTATTTAACCAATCGTTATAGTTTAATTGAAAGTTACCAAGAACCGAGCGCTCTGGATTAATCGCCTTAAGATTAGCAACAAACTCTGTCAATTTATTCTCATCAAAAAGACCTGCTTCGTTTTGAAACTCAGTATAGGTTGCAAAGTTTTGTTTAATTAAATCTCTCATTTGGTCTTGCTCTACTGTAAGACCAAGCTCTTCAAATTGCGTATTCATAACCACACGACGTACCTCTTGATCGTACACTCTGTTCATTGCCTGTGTAGATGTAGCGTTAGGACCTAACTGTCTTTTTATATTTTCGACCTTAGACATAAACTCGACTCTATCAATATTTTTTCCATTGACCGTAGCTACTACATCTTGAGCTGTACCTAACAATGCATCACTATTTTTAAATAGATCTGCAAGTACGAAAGAAAACAGTGCTAGTGCTATGATTAGTATCAGGAAGAGTGAACGTTGTCTAATTTTATTTAAAACTGCCATTTTATTGTAGAATTTATAGAATTATAAGTGGGCGAAAGTACCATTTTCTATCAAATAATAAAAGGAGATTTGCGTTTTTATTACTGATTTTTAATGGGTTTCTTTGAATGCTAAGAATAAGTTGATTTAAAGAGTATCATTGCGCCTTTGTGAGCCTCTTAAAACTAAAATTCTAATCCAATTCAATAATTTGAAGTCTAATCAAATCTATCTTGGTGGAAGACACCTCTAAAATGGTAAACTTGAAGTTTTCAATCATAACTTCGTCGTTAACCTTTGGAATTTCTTCAGTTTCATCCACGATTAACCCCCCAAGTGTTTCATAATTTTCTCCTTCTGGTAGATTAAGCTTATATGTTTCATTAATATAATCAACCTCTAAACGTGCAGAAAACTTATAGGTATTAGCATCTATCTTCTCCTCCATTAAGGCCACACTATCATGTTCGTCTTCAATTTCTCCTACAAGCTCCTCCACAATATCCTCAATAGTCATTATCCCTGAAGTACCGCCATACTCATCAATAACAACCGCCATACTTTTTCGTTTTTTAGTAAGCATATTAAGTACATCTTTAACCAACATCGTTGCTGGAACATACACCACAGGTTTTACTATTGCTTTAACAGTTTTTGGCTTCTTAAATAACTCAAAGGAATGTACATACCCTAAAATATCATCTATAGTATCTTTATACACTAAAATTTTAGACATTCCAGAATCTATAAATAACGCACTAATATTTACAATCGAATCCCCCACTTCAACCGCTACAATCTCAGTACGTGGTATCATAACCTCGCGCGCTTTTACTTCAGAAAATTCTAATGCATTTTGAAAAATTTGAATTTCGCTATCCACATCGTCATGCGCTTCTACAGACTCCATTTGCTCACTAATATAATTCCCTAATTCCACTTTGGTCATAGCCAACTGAACATCGTCACCTTCAGTTTTAAAAAATCGCCTTAAAATAAAATCTGATATCGACATGATAAAAGAGGATAAAAACCAAAATAACACATAAAATATATATGCTGGTAAGGCAAAAATCTTTAAAAACGAATTCGCATATATTTGAAAAAATACTTTTGGAAGAAATTCTGCAGTAAACAAAATAATGATGGTCGAGATAATGGTTTGCGTCAACAAACTCAAATCTACTAAAAGATAATTCACCAACTGATATTGTGAAGGTACGATCTCTTGAAACCAATGCACCAAAACATCTCCCATAACAAAACCATAAATTACCAATGCTATATTATTACCAATAAGCATTGTGGCAATAAATTTTGAGGGTTTTGCTGTAAGTCGCGTTAAGATATTGGCTAAAAAGTCTTTTTGATTTTTCTCTATCTCAATATGAATCTTGTTGGAAGAGACATACGCAATTTCCATTCCCGAGAAAAATGCCGATAACAATAACATTACAATAATTATTACAATGCTAATATCCATAATTATGAATCCTTACGATTACCGAATTTTTTTCTAAATTTCTTTCTGAAGAAAAACATAAATAATGCAAGTGCCGCAAATACGAATGATATTATAGTTCTACTGCTATCTTCGCCCCAACTCACGATACCATCGTAAACAAAAAGTACTGCAAAAAAAAGGTAGATGTATTGAAAAAACTGAAGAATTTTCATGAGTTATGTGTTGTTAGTTCTCAACAAGCTACGGGTTTTAAAAATGAGCTCTTATAGAGACGATGAAACATTGTAGTGCAAAGATAGAGATGTTTTACTAAATTTTAATCTTTTAAGATCATATCTCCTCTACCTTCTAAAATGGTATAGTTTGTAAATTTGGTGTCTGAATCGAAAATATCTCCACGACCATTGTTAGCGGTAATAGACTTTAAATACACTGGCAAGTTAGAGAACAACCACTCCTGCTTCTGATCATAATACAACTGCTCTGCAAACAAACTGTCTTTTTGAGGGGTTATTAAAATAACATTACCTTGGAGATCAATTAAATCAGTAGCGTTATATACAATCGCATAGTCTGCCAAAACTATATTTTTTTGATTCTTGTCATCATAAAGCGATAAGCGTACCCCTTCGGGGAACTCAGAAAAAGAAAACGATCGGTTAGAATAATCCAACATTTTAGGACTTTCAAGATTGGCAATAACTTTACCAATAGTATCTTTTGCCTCTGTATATTTCAAATTAATATCTATAGCCTCACCTACCGGCTGATTTTGAAAAACCACAGTTACGTTGGTCTTCTTCTCATTGTAATCACATGAAAAAAACATAGTCACAACAAACGTTGTGACTATAAGAACTTTTATATGTAATCGCTTTTGAATCATTTATAGCGATGGTACTTTCACGCTACCGCCAATCCAGCATCCAATTTTAATTGTTTTCCCAGCCATATTGTCTGAAAATATATCTCCCTTAGATGGTGCATTTCCATTGTAAGATGCTACAGCTTGTGCTGCATTCTTTTTTAAACTTGGTTGTACTTGTCCAGCTTTTCTAGCTTCTTTCGCTGCATACCAAAACACTGCTCTTTTATTAAAAGCATTATCCCCACAGTTATTAGCACTTTTAGCATACATTGATGCGATTTGTAAGTGAGGTGTACCATCTGATGGGTTTAATTTTAGAGCTTCTCTATAATACGATCTTGCAGCCCCATAACTTCCTCTTTTTTTGAAATCATTGGCAATTTTCTTCGCCATTCTAGCTTTTTTAATTGGATCTTTCTGCAAGTCGTAAGATTCTTTCACATACTTATCGGCCTCGCTGTTTTTACCTTGCTTTCTTAATACTGTGGAAACAAAATACTTTGTCTCTGCAGAAGGATCTGCCGAATCATACGCTTTTACAAGCTCAACATACAGAGGGTCATCTGTACAATCTTTATTATACATTTTACTAACCGCTCGTTTTAGCCAAGGCCCGTCATTTCTGTAATTTTCAAAATCCTTTTTGTATAAAGGAATTAAATTTTCACAATTAGCTAAATCTCCAATATAAGCGTCTAAACTCCCAGCAATCTTAGAATTTGCCTCTAGTTTTTGTTGGTGGTACTTTTTGTATTTCGCTTCTGTTTTTGTCAGAGCTGTTCCCGCAGCTTCTTTTTCAATTGATTTATTCAATTTCTTAGCGTAACTCTCGTTTAAATCATTTAATTGATCATTAACGTCATCATACTTATCGAATACCTTTTGAAGCTCAAAATTGCCTGACTTATATAAATCTACAGTTTTAGTAAAATAAACATAAAGCCCTTTTGTGCTCGTGAAATCAGACTTATAATTTTTAAATAAATTGTCAAACGCCTCATAAATTTGTAGATCTGAAAGCCCTAACTCTTTTTGGTTTTCATATTTCAATAAGGCCTTCTTTTCTTCTATCTTCCCTTTACCGTACTTACTTTGAAAATGAACATTACCCTCGTCTAAAAGTGTCATAAAATCTTCGATAAACGCCACTTTATCAGCGCCAGCAGCATTGTCAATTTTATGATCTAAAATTTTCTCTCCTTGTTTATAGATATTTACATTAAACTTTGGACATTTGTTTCTTACCTTCATCCATGGTTCATAAGCCTCATCATATTTCTTACTTTTAACTTCGTCAATAAACATCTGTAAATTAAGCATACATTCTTCATCTTGCTGGGCAAAGCTGAAATTTGTTGCTAATAAAAGCACTGCTAGGATTAAATTAATTTTCGTTTTCATCTTCCAATAATTTATGTTAGTTATATTTTCGCTTTTCAAACCATCTATCATTTAATGACAAACTTATCTTAAGGGTGTAAAAGTTTTCTTGTATTAGGTTTTGCTTTTGAGTTCCTCGTTTCCCGAACTCAAATCCGATATTAGCATTTGAAAACACATTGCCCACAGGTAAACCTACTCCAAAAGACATGCCAAACTCTCTAATCGTTTCATCGTTAATTACCAAACCTGTATTTCCAGTATGAAAACCTGCTCTATAGGTGACGCGTTTCCAATAACTCCCAAACGAATTATAATCTGGAATATAGAAACCTCCTAAAGATAAATTTGAAGAGTTTTCAAAATTTGAATTTTGAATTGATACTATAGGATTTGCAAATTCGCTCGTATTTATCAAGGTATACTCTCCACCAACAAACCAAGCTCTTGGCTGACCAATACCTGCACCAAAAGAAAAGCGAGACGGCAATGTCAAATCTGTTTCTGCCAAACCTTCAGTTTCGAGATCACCATCAATTTGGTTTACCACTAATTCTTGCCCTGAAGACGCATTAATAACTATTGTAGAAAATGACCGTTCGTTTAGAGACGTTAAATTACTTGTTGGTGCATAAGTCAAACCAGCCTGCAATTCAAATTTATCATTAAGCATCGTTTTATAAGTTAACCCGATATTGACATTAAGACCGCTCAAATCAGATCGGTTATTCTCTCTCGATTGGTATTGTACCAAATTACCTTCGTCGTCGTAAACAAATTCAACAACACTATTTTTAATGTTTCCGAAATTATAATTAACATCTACACCAATACTTAACTTATTTGTAATTCTGTACCCAAAGCCTAAAAACGCTTTGTTTACACCTCCACTACCTTGATATCGATTGGTAATCACATCCTCATCAACATCTTCTAATTTATAGCCTACTGCAGAATAAGGAATTAATCCAAAGCCAACACCAAATTTTCCTAAAGGTAAAGATAAGGCTAGATAATCAAACGTTGTAGAACTCACGTCTGCCTCTGCTGAGTCTGCCTTTAGAGTCGCACTGTTATGGCTTGCCCCCACAGCAAACTTAACCGGTCGGTTTTCGTTTTTCCAAATAGATAGATTTGGAGTAGCATAAGCCGCAGGATTTCTCAAATTAACATGGATACTATCCGTATAGATGCTTAAGCCACCCATACTTCTATTTTCTACTGTCCCTTTAAACCTTAACGTCCCTATCCCATAAAATGAATACGGTGAGGCTGTACCTTGTTGGCCATACGATTGTATAGCAAAAAAAGTTATTAAAACTAGTACAAGTTTTTTTATCATGGTTACGCGTTATAGTCTAAAATAAAGTTTAAACCTTCTAAAAGAAAATTTGAATTGGCAAATATGCTATTTTTTAATTGGTTTGACAAAAATTTGGTGTCTCCTCCTGTTAAAATAACTGTTAAATACTCATATTTCTTCACATAATCGCTAATCACACCATCAATTTCTTTTAAAACACCAAAAACAACACCAGAATGAATAGAATTTTCAGTGGAATCTCCTAATATATCCTGGGGGAATTTCGTTTCTAATAAGGGTAAATTTGCAGTTAAATTATTCAGTGTTTTATATCGTAGTCTAATCCCTGGTGAAATAGCACCTCCTAAATACTCATTATTTTTATTTATAAAATCATAAGTAATGCATGTACCTGCATCGATTATAAGCGTATTGCGATCTGAGCATTGTGCTATAGAGGCACTAACCAAAGCGATCCTATCGGCCCCTAAGGTTTTTGGAGTTGCATATTTATTTGTAAATGGCAACCGGAGGTCATGTGACAGTTCTATCACATCAACTTCCATTTTTAAAGTGTCTATATGAGATGCTTCCAGTCGACCTACCGAAGACAGTATGGCCCTATTAATTGCAGGGTACCTTTTCAAAACAGAAAAAACTACCGAATTAAAATTAACAATCTCTACAACAATTTTATCTTTGAGAACACCTGCATCGAAAACCGCAAATTTCACAAATGTATTACCAACATCTACAATTAAATTCATAAAGCACTACTAAAACCTTAAATCTACAACATCAAGTCCCTACCAAACGCAGTAATTAACCAAATTATAACATTATTACGGTATAAACCAGTGAATTAAACTTA
>Ga0115008_10004797_pt1 | contig 11242 bp, 9 predicted proteins | sample FraStrMetagenome_FD_87164 | JGI IMG/M metagenome (GOLD analysis project Ga0115008, IMG submission 87164) | Marine eukaryotic phytoplankton communities from Arctic Ocean - Fram Strait ARC3M Metagenome | ecosystem: Environmental > Aquatic > Marine > Oceanic | place: Fram Strait | collected 2012-06-18
GAACCATCGTTAATCCAAATCAACTCCATGTGAAACAGTCCTACTTGTGCCTTTATAGAGTCCAAACATTCCTTTACATACGACGCTTGAGTATTTAAACTGGATACTAAAACAGAGACAGATTTCTTAGGTTTTAAAAATTGAGAAGGGAGAGATAATTGGTTCATAGTTTCATAACTTTGTTTGGTAGACCCCCATTCTTGGTAGGCGTATACTTTTTCATGTCCCTTGTATTCAATACCACTGTAGTGGCGTGGCAAGAAATAATAACTAGGAAATACGCATATATTTTTATGCATATTGTAGTCGTTCACTATTCTTGTAAGAAGTCCAGGACCAACATTGTACCAAGCACGCTTTTGTGTTAATGCGTGGGAGACAGGGTTTTCGCGAACCCATTTGATACATCTCTGAACGATTAAATGATGAGGCGGAAATCCCATCGTACCGGTAGCAATCAATCCTTTCCGGATCTGTTCTTGCTCGTATCCAGCAAAACAGTTACTACGCAATAATGTTTCATCAATAGGTTCAATACAAATGGAATCCGCATCTACAAACACCCCACCATACTTCTCCAATATCTCCCAACGGATAATGTCGGCCTTTCCATTGATTTCTTCCATTGAATCAATCTTATCTTTCAAGGTCAACGTCATCCCCCTTTTCTCCAACTCTTCTTCGTTCCAAAATATATACTCGAAACCTAACTTAACATGCTTTTCTTTCCATGTATCCATAAACTTAGTAGGCGCTGGTTTTGGACCAATCCATAACTGGTGTATAATCTTTGGTATTTTAGACATTAATAATATTAAACAATTGGTTTTAATATTATTTATTTGTGTATATTTATTTATGATTATTAATAATGTTGATATTCCGTGCAAAAAGTCGAACAGAAAACTTTATTGTAACATATAATTTTTTCATCTAATATAGTCATTTGTTTATTACAACGGTAACAACTATTGCATTTTTTTTTTGGAATGTAAGACATAATTTTACAAATAAGTTCAATTGGTATATCCATTTAAATATAAATCATATTTTATATTTAAATGAATAATTTAGTTTTAATAACATCTGTTATAAATACACCGAATACTCCTTTAAGTTACAGTAAAACACGTTCTGTATTCACTAGGGAAGAACGGTTTCAACAAACAATGAAAACGATACAAAGTGTAAAGGAAAAAATACCCAATCATACAATAATGATAGTAGAATGTACGGATTTTACAGAAGAAGAAAAATACTACTTTGAAAATGAATGTGATTATGTATTAAACTTATGGGAAAGAAAAGAATTACATCCAAAAATTTTTGGAATAGGAAAAGCATTGGGCGAAGGAACAATGACAATAGAAGCTTTAAAATATATAATAGAAAATAAGTTTAATTATGATAATTTATTTAAAATATGTGGTCGCTACTGGTTAAATAATGATTTTGATTATAATGCTTATAACAACAATAATATGGTTTTCAAGAAAATAGAAGGAAATATTAATAACATATTTACATCGTTTTATAAAATTTCATATGATAATACTAAAATATTATTAAATTTTTTACTACAAACAGAGAGTAATATGAAAAGATTGATAGGTTATGAGGTGTTGTTTTCTCATTATCTTAAATATATAAATTACAGTAATGTGAAATTTATAGATAAAATTGGGTATGAAGGTGCGGTTACCGTGTGTGGTTCTAAATATGTTGGTTAACCATATTTATTAATTTAATATCAATTGTTTTTCTCAAAAACATATTATCATAATCTAAATGAATGTTATCTTTAGTATATATATTTTTTAAATATCCGTTTTCATCAGCAACCAAATCGTATACATTAAAAAATAAAATATTATTATCTTTACAATACTTGGATAAATATTGATTCGCATATTTTATATACATGTTCCTTACATCCGCATTACCATTTATACTTCTATTTTCTTTTAATGGATTTGGCATTATATTTTGAATAATTGGAGTAATATTATATTTATTTTTATAGTTTTTTAATATTTCACCATATTTATTAATAAGTCGTTCTAGTTCTGATTTATAATTATTTTTGGCATATTTGTAAATATTTTTTTGTATATCATTCCAACCATAACAAAACAAAACATAATCGCCGGATTTAATATTATATTTTTCATGACCATTACCAAGTTTTGTACCAACATTATAAATATCTAATCCTCTGTTTATTAACTGATGCCAAGTTAAAGGTAATCCCGCAAATGAAACCCAATGTTCTTTTATTATTTTAGAGTTCCAAAAAAATATAGAATGACTGTCTCCTATTGCAAAAATATTCATATAATTATAAATATATATTATTTTTAAACCATGTAGGCGCTAACTCTTTTCTTCCCAACAAATCATTCATATACTTACCTATTAAGTCTACCTTATAATGTACTTCCCAACACCCATAATCATCACCTTGACCATGTACCTCTTTTTCTTTAATTCTTTGTTTTATTTTTTCAGTGAAATAAGAATAATTTAAACATTGTATGTGTATGGTAGAAAGATTGTTATCTAAATACCCGTACCCACTATGGAAACCATACCAACCAGATCCTATAATAATAATTTTCATAATATATTTTTTTCATTTAAATACATATTAAGTAAAGTTGATATATATATATATATATATATGGATTTTGGTTTTATAATACCTACTTGTTGTCGGGAAGATATACATTTAAGACAATTGCATAGATGTATTAATTCAATTAGAAAGTTTCATTTGGATAATCATATTATATTAATAAATGATTCTCCAGAAAAATATGATATAGTTAAAATATTTTCAGCTCATAAAAATATACAGGTTATTAAAAGTTATAAAAAGGGTTCTGCGGATCAACAAGTATTTAAAGTCTTATTAGATATTGATTTATTTGATAAAGCGGTATTTATTCAAGATAGTATGTTATTGAATAAAAAACTAGAAGATATTGAGAATATAGATTTTAAATTTATATGGCATTTTACAAATCATCGTGTTCATTGGGATATTATAAAAGAACCTAAAACAGAATATAATATTAAAAATAAAATACTTAGTCACACAGATTTAATAAGACATAATGTATTACGAGATTATAGTCATAATGAAGAATTTCAAAAATTTTGTATTGATAAACTAAATAAAAAAAATGAATGGGTAGGTTGTTTTGGTAGTTTATGTATAATAAATAAGGGAATTTTGAGAAAATTAAATAATAAAGTTAATTTTATTGAAATATTTATTAACTCGATATCAAACAGAGACAGGAGAGTAAATGAAAGCATATTTTCATTATTATGTCATTACAAATATTCTAATGTAGATTTCAAAGAATCATATGATGGTTTATATTATGATGGAAATAATAGTTTTAAGTTTAAAGGAAGAAATGAAAAAACTGGATTTGATAATTTAAAATGGTGTGCTGTGCATAATTATATAAGTAAAATATCATTTAATAGATAAAGATTGTATTGTATAATATAATACAATATGAAAAATATTACATTTGTGATAATTACATATGGACATCAGTATTTAAAAACTGCAATAGAAAGTATAAAACAATATTATCCCGAATTGGACATATGTATTATAAATAATAAACAGAATAGTAATATAAACATCACACAACTAGGTATAAATTATGATAATATTTATTGTTATAATAATGATAAAAATAATTTTGAATTAGGAGCATTATGGAAAGCATATGAAATAGTGGGAAACAAATATAAAAAATTTATAGTTATTCAAAATTCAATGATAATACAAAACAGATTTGATGAAAATATATTAAATAAGGATTTTGTGCCATTTTGGTCAGTAAATGTTTATAAATACGCACCCACCGTATCTATCTTTATAGAAAAAATGAAACAAATAAATATGGATATAAAAATAAATAAAACATGGAATAGTGTAACTGGTTGCTGTTGTATAATAAACACAAAATATTTAAAAGAATTAGTTATTAATTATAACGCACATTTATTATACGCTGATAATAAAGTTGAAGCAGTATGTTGTGAAATAATATTTGGTTATTTAATTAGTTGTTTATTAAATATTAACTTAGAACCATATTATAAAAAATCATTGTCATATTGTATGAAACACAATAGTTGGAAAGTATTAAGAAAAATAGGAAGTGGTCAGGGTAGCAATCCCCAAATTATTAAACAAATATACAAATTTCCTGATTATATTTTTGATAATAGATTAAAAATTATTAATTTAAAATGTAATATGGATATATGGAATAATATTATGGAAGAAATTTTAGTTATGATTGACAATAAAAATATAAAATTAATTGATTTAGTAAACAAACATAATATAAGTATTCAATATAAAAGTAATATTATTAATATAAATAATATATTAGCTTCTATTCATCATTATTTATATGTAAAATATTTTTTTCCAAATGAATTTATAAAAATTATAAACAAATATAAATTAAAATTAGATTCACCATACGACAATTAAATTAATATATTTTTATAATTATCTTTGGTAATTTCAATTATATTAGGTAGTATTACTATAAACTTTCCACCATTATTTAAAAATTGTTGGTGCTTTTTAATAATGTCTTTTGAATACGGCCATGCAAGAATAAATATTGTTTTTATATTTGGTATAGTATAAATTTCTTTACTATCATATATTTTAGTATGATAATAAGGTATATAATTATTTATTTTATACTTGGAATCATCAAAAATACTATCAAAATAGAAATCTATGAATGACAATATTGTATTTGTTCTTCCACTGGCTCCATATCCATATATTACATTATTTTTATTTTTTTCTTTATATAATATTTCCAACATTTGTTGTTTCCAACAAAACATATTATCGTATAATGTTTTAATGTCTTGATCTATATTTTTTTCATTATCCAACAAATGTTTCAAATTTGGATTAATATAAAATAGATTATTATAATGTTTCAAATGTACTCTTATGGAACCACCATGAACATCAATTAGTTCTATTTTATCAATAGTATAGTTATATTTTTTTGAGATTTCAATAAATGAAGATATTGTATAATAACTCATATGTTCGTGATATATAAAATCAAAATTTAATTTGTCTATGATATTTTTGAAGTAATGAATTTCTATTAATATAGTTCCATTTTTACTTAATAATCTTTTCATATTTTTAAAAATAACATCAATATTATTCATGTGAGCCAAACAATTACTTGAGGTTATGATATCAAAATATTTATATGTATTTGATAATGTTTCTGTTATTTCATTTCCAAAAAATGTATTATATGTTTTTATTTTTGTATTGGTTATATTTTTAATTGTGTCAGATGGATCAACGCCAACACAAAGAATATCACTATTTATATCAAAAATTTGGTTTAATAAGACGCCATCATTGCATCCAATTTCTAATATTTTTTTAGGGTTATAATTATTGATTATTGTATTAGCTAATGATTTAAAATGACATTGTAAATATGGTATAGTAGAAGAATAATAAAAATAAGAATTGCTATTAATATTAGTGAATAACAAATCCTTTTCAATTATTTCTTTAATCTGTCCTGTTTTACAGTTACTGCAAAAAGATAATGTTATAGGATATATTTTTTCATATAGTGCTTCTTTTTTTGATGAAATAAATCCACCAGCAAGTGGTGATACAAATGAAAATATATCTTTTAACTTAAAATTACAAATTCTGCATGCTGATAAATTTTTATACTTACCTATATCATATAAATTTAAATTTTTTTGTTGAATTATTTGATTTTTGAGAGAGTCTATAGAAAATAATGAATTCGTCTTATGTATTGTATTTAATGTTTTATTACTATTATATTTTGTTTTATGTTTTTTGATATTAATATTTAAATTATAAACTTCATTAATAATAGAACACAATTGGTATTTACTAACAGTGTCAGGGGAAAAAATATGTCTTATTCCCGACCAATATAATTTTTTTGTTATTATATCTTTAATAATTTTTGATAATGTTAAACAGGTTACACCATTCCAAAAGTGATTTTCAAACCCATTAATAGTAGAATTTTTTTTAGAAATAACCCATTCTAACAAACTTTTTTTATCAAATAGTTCATTACCGATAATAGAGGTTCTAATAATAGTTGCTTTTTCAGTTTCCCCCAAATGTTTTGTTACACCATATATGGTATTATCATTTGCAATATTATTTTCTATATAATTTCCATTTTTTCCGTCAAAAACACAATTGGTTGAAATATGTATTAATTTTGCGTTTGATTTTTCAACAATTTCTTGTAATTTATGAGGGAAAATGGTATTAATTTTAATGTATTTACTATATTCATTATCATCCGTTTTTTGTGGAATAAGGCCGGCGCAATTAATTATAACATCATTTTCATTCAGTCCGCTTAATATTTTATTTAATGTTACCCATTTATCATTTAAAATATCAAATTCTTTGCGAGTTATGCATATAATATTAAAATTATCAGATAATCTTTTAGTTACATAGGTTCCCAACATACCAGTAGATCCAAAAATATATATTTTATCAATATTCATTTAAACATAATATGGAAGATATATTTAAATGATTTCTAATAGAACATTATTAATATTTGGAGGCACTGGTTCATTGGGTAATAAACTTAATGAACGCTATTTAGATAACAATACCATTTATAATTTTTCTAGAGACGAACATAAACATTGGAAGATGTGCTTGAAGTTTAAAAATCATAATAATTTAAATTTTATAATTGGTAATGTTTCTGATAGAATAAGAGTGAAAGAGTCTATCAAACGAGTTAAACCTGATATTATTATAATAGCATGTGCAATGAAACATATCGAACAATGCGAGGTTAATACAAATGAAAGTTTAAATACTAATATGTTAGGTACAAAATATATATTAGATTCAATAGAGGATAATTTAAATACATTAAGTAATTTAAATGCTGTTTTATTTGTTAGTAGTGATAAAGCATGTAGTCCTATAAATAATTATGGTATGGCAAAAGCACTATCGGAAACTTTCTTGGTTGAAAAGGCTAACTTCGTTAAAAATATTAAGTTTGTCAATGTTCGTTATGGAAATGTTCTTAATTCAAACGGTAGTATAATACCTAGATTACATGCTATGGGAAATGACGATAAATATAAAGAATTTTACTTAACACATGAAAACATGACGCGTTTTGTTATGACTCTAGAACAAAGTGTTGATTTAATAGAATATGCTATATTAAAAGGTGAATCAGGAGATACAGTAATATCTGAGTTAGTTTCATTAAAGGTTCGGGACTTAATAGAATTATTCTCTGAGAAATACAATAAACCTATTAAGATAACTGGATTAAGACCAGGAGAAAAATTATTAGAATCATTAATTAATGAATCACAATCCGGTAGAATTGAAAAACATGGAAAATACACTCATATTAAGTCAGTTTTTGACTATAAAGAAACAATTGATGCTACTAGTTTAAGAGATTATAATAGTACAATAAATCCTTTAACAAAACAAGAATTAAAGGATTATTTAATTAAATTACAATTATTATAGATTTATTAATTCTTTCAACCTCTCCCCACACACCTCCACGCTTAAATTCTCCAATACAAACTCTCTAGGCTTATAAGTAGATAATTTACTTATAAACTCATTGTATTTTTCCACAAACTCATCTTCCTTATAGAAATAATCACCACATCTTTTATCGAAATAAGGGATTACAGTTCCAGGTATTTCTGGATAATTATAACCCTCTTCTTGATTCATTGACGTAACATCCCAAACCAATAACGGCACATTCATAGACAACGCTTCTTGTAAAGCAAAACCTTGACTTTCATGTCTACCTAACCATATCCCATATTTAGATTCATGTAAATATTTTATATAATCTATTTCACTGTAACGTTTTCTATAATCAAAAATAACATATTCGACATTTTTTTCTTTTAAGTGACTTGTTAATAGTTCTAACTCGTTTTGTTTTCTTGCTTTAAAATAAATAAAAACCTTATGTTTTACATTGTTATTTGAACTAAATTTATCTATATTAACAGCAAATGGAAGTGTTTTAACTGGTATATATTTTTCAGCATGCATATCTTTCCAAACACGTGAAGCCCACATACTTGGTTGTATATAAATGGAATTATTATGGATATTATTAATTAATAATAATTTATTTGTTGGAAACACCGAAAAATGATTACCAAAAATAAATTTTTTGTTAGGGTATTTTGATGTATCTATAGGATTGTCCGGTAAAAAAATTAAATCATAATTTGGAATATCATTATATGTACCCCATTTATATTCATAATTTAAATACGATAACATTTGTTCCAGTCCTTCCTTATTTTTATGATGAAACGTTCCTATTATTAATACTTTCATTATATTATATTTTATTGTAGAATATTTAAATTATAATAATGTTTAATCTATTTCAATAGGTCTCTCTATAACTTCCATATCTTTTCTATAAATCGACCAATAACGTTCTTTTGGACTATTACCAAATATCCACTTGTCTGGTGCTATTATTCGTGTTTCATCGTATACCGATAAAAAGGATCCCCACCAATAAAATGTTGAATTAGAAATGATATAATTTTTAAATAAAGACATTGTTAATAACATGTTTTTATCTTCTTTAATATCCATATAAACAAATTTATCTCCTTGAAATTTTTGTTTGCACCATTCAATATCATCTGATATAATGTAATATTTATCTTTGTTCATTTTATTTAAAGCAATATTGTAATACGTCATTCCACAAGGATTATGTGTTTCAGGATATGTAATATAATCTCCTCGTCTTACTCCCAAAAAAGCATAATCATGTTTATTCGCTAATTCTGGATATTGTTCCAATATATCGGTGTTATTTTTTAAATATGAAACAACTCCACCATCTGGTATAAATAATTGTTTTATTTCTTGTTTGTATTCTCTCCAATTCAAATCGGATTGGAAATATCCATTTAAACATAAGGATTTTATGTTATTATTGGTAGAATTTACTATATATTCTATTTGTTTTGTTAATGGATACGCATTCCAAGACATTTCCGGGACATTAATATCACTATGTTTATTATCTTTAATAAAATTTATATGTTGAAATATGTTAGAATAATAATTAGAAGGATGATTTCCTTGTCTACAACCTCCAAATTCATTATGTTTAAATATAAGATTATAATTATACTTCTTTGACATTGCATACGCCGCAGCAATTTGAAACATTTGATTACCAATTCCACCTTGTAACTTTGATGTTATACTCTTATCATTAATAGAACATATAATATCTTGTATTATCCGTTCAACTGAATACGTAAGATCCCAATTCGGATAATCCTTTTTAAATTTGGTTAAATCACTTATGTACCATATATGGTCGCCTGCTCTAGCTTTATCTACATATTCATAATTATCCCATTTTCCACTAGTTAGTTTGTTTACTAATTCAATTGTTTCAAGTATACTTATGGAATTTTTTCTTCCTCCACCCATATTATAAACTGCTGCTGGTTTAGGGTTTTGATGATAATTCCAAAAAGCATTTACCAAATCATATGAATGTATATTATCTCTTACTTGTTTCCCTTTGTATCCAAATATTTTATAGTGTTTATTAGTAACAATACATTTTACAATATATGATAAAAACCCATGTAATTCTGCTCCTTGATGATTTGGACCAGTTATACACCCTCCTCTGAAACATACTGTATTCATATTAAAATATTTACCGTATTCTTGAACCATCATATCTGCTGATAATTTACTTACGCCAAATAATGAATGTTTACAATGGTCTACCGACATATGTTCGTCAATAGCACCATTACCTTTTAATTCATATCTTGTTTCTAATTCTTCAATGTCTAGTCTATTTGGATTATCGCCGTATACTTTATTCGTAGACATGAAAATGAAACTAGATGTAATACAATATTTTCTTGTAAGTTCTAATAAATTTAACGTAGCGACCGCATTAACTTCGAAATCAGTATGTGGTTCCTTAGCAGCCCAATCATGAGATGGTTGTGCAGCACAATGTATTACACATTTTATTTTTCCACCATACTTTTTAAATATGTCTTTTTCTAATTGTTCTTTATTTCGAATATCAATGTTATGATGAATAAATTTAGAATACTTGTCTTTTAATCTCTCTGTAACAGATTTGGTTGTTGTATTAAAAAAATATTTTCGCATATCATTATCGATACCAATTACATTATACCCTACGTTACTAAAAAATCTTACACTTTCTGAACCTACCAATCCACCAGAACCAGTTACTATACAATATGACATTTATATGTTATATTGTATTATCTTTAAATCTTAAATACATGTATTTATAACCAAATTATTGTAAATCAACTTATTCACTTGATGTTTTAACGTTGTCCGTAGTAACCCTAGTCCAATTCGCGGGAAACAAATCACCCATAATCTTGTTTCCCATTGCGGGTCCAAACCATTTATCGGGATAGCATACTACTTTGTCGGTATTTTGATTTAAATATCCCGACCACCAACTAAACGCACTGTTTGCGATAATGTTATGATCGCATCCGGACATTAGCAACATTTGCGCCCAATCTTCTGCTTCCAAATCCCCCTTTACAAATCTCATTTTGGGAAAATCTTTTTTAATAAACCTTACATGGTCGCCTACACGTTTTAAGTCTTTTTTTTCACAGAAATAAATTACACGATATTCATCACTTCCTGTTTCTTCTACAATCTTTTTCAGTGCATTTTTGTAATACATAAAGGGTAGAATGGGGTGGAAATCTTGAATGTTTTTAAAATCACCATGACGGAAATGCATAGAAATGGTAGGTTTGTCGAAATACATTATCTTGTATCGGTCAATAGTTTCTTGACGAGCATTTGTTATTTGAACGATTTCGTTTATTTTATTAAAATTATGATGAAAATATCGCGGGGATTGAAAATATCCAAACAACTCAAAACTTACATCGTCTCCTTGATTTTTAATATCAGGCAACGCACGGTAATGGAAATGAGGTTCGGTGTAACGCTTTTCTGGATGAAGTTGTTTGTCCACGTAAGGTGTCAACCCCTTCAACAAATTATGCCAATACGTTGGACGATGCGCGCCTTCCTTGGATTGTGGGTCCAATTTATACCCTGGAA
>Ga0115008_10004804_pt1 | contig 11233 bp, 7 predicted proteins | sample FraStrMetagenome_FD_87164 | JGI IMG/M metagenome (GOLD analysis project Ga0115008, IMG submission 87164) | Marine eukaryotic phytoplankton communities from Arctic Ocean - Fram Strait ARC3M Metagenome | ecosystem: Environmental > Aquatic > Marine > Oceanic | place: Fram Strait | collected 2012-06-18
GAAGGTGCTGGTTACGATGGTTCGTCTTTGAATTTGGGAGTCGACAATGGCAAAAGGGATTTGGTGGAACGCCAAAAACAATGGTTTTTAAAGATAAAGCACATATTTGGCGATCCCGATCCAGATGGAAAAAATCCGGATATGAGCAGAGTAATGGGTTACAGGATGATAGATCCCGAAAGCCATTTCGGTTTTAATGGACGGTTGCTGAGAAAGGAAGCGTATAACGTGTGTAATGATGCCGGTAATTCTGACATTCCGTACTCTGCCCATCACAAGTTTGATGGTCCAATGATGGGTTTTGATTGTATTCATGATCCCCCCAGCCTTGAGTTTCAGACCACGGCTTTGATGGAAGACATGGACGAAAATACGAAATTATATTTATATATGGGCGCGACGACAGTATTAGTAACAGGGGCATTTCTTTATATGTACTGGGATTATTTGCCCTCGTGGTCATCTTCTCGTCAAGCATCGCCAACAAACGACGATTCCGACGACGAAGAAAACAAGTTTGAGGAACTCTCAAGCGACGATGAAAACACGCCTGTTATGGGTGGTGGTAGGTCTATGAAGGGAGGTGTTGAGATATCGTTTATCGAATCATTATCAATTCTTAAAGAATTAGTGAAAGTTGAATTGGATAGAGTAATAATAGAACAGAGTTTGACAGATGAAAAGGAGATCCAAAAAGAATTTATCAGGATAATTATGGTTAAATCGGCGGAAGCATTGTCCCCATCTATTAAACTACTTCTTGGAGAAAATGAAGTAGGGAAAAATGTTAAAAATACAAGAAAGAGTTTAAAAAATAAGAGTGGAGGTAAGAAGAGTATAAGAAAGAAGAGCGTTAGAAAGAAGAGTGTAAGAAAGAAGAACGAAAGAAAAAAGAGTGTAAGAAAAAAGAGTGTAAGAAAAAAGAGTGTAAGAAAAAAGAGCACCAGAAAGAGAAGATAAAAAAAGACACCATAATTATATTATTAGCATACTAACAATATAACCAATAAAGAAAAATAGTCAATATTATACATATGAAAAACAGTTGATAACCTCCGAAATTTAACTTTTATGAAAATAAACTTATAATACTAATTATAATTAAATAGAGACTATATTTAATTATCATTTTATAATTAAATATGAAATTTGATATAATATTATCTCATGAAATACAAGATAAACTAGTTGGAAAGTATTTATCAATGTCTATAAGAAAATCACTTTTTCAATTGGACACATTAATTTTATATAGTATTGGATTTTATCTTTCTTGTTTTTCTATGTAATTTTTTATTTGGCAATGAAACAGTTTTTCTTGAATGATTTTTTTTTTGCTTGTTAGCTTTGCGCGTTATTCCCTTTCGTGATGTGTTTAAATTTTTAATGGAATGCTTGATTTTTATTGTTTTTGATTTTTTATTGAAAATAGGATTATTATAAAATTTAGGTTTAAAGTATTTAAACATTCTATAATCGGTTTGAAAAGCACCCCATTTAGTTGCTTTGATGATTTCCTTAAAAGCAGGACTGTTAATTGCTTTAACTATTTTATTACCCTCTTCCTTTGAATTGGTGGGGATCCCAAATGTAATTTGAGACATCCCATATTCTCCCTTATAATCATTATAAGGGTATTGATGTCTATTAAAATTCAACAAGACCTTTTTAATTCCAAAATGTCCTTTACTTTCATCATCCGTATACCAAAAAACCAACCCAGTTCTATTAATAGAATGAACCACATTGTATTTAAAAGCATCTTGTTTCTTGTTCTTTAATTTTCTTGTATCGTAAATGGATGAGCTATAAATAACTTTTATACCGTCTGCCTCTGTAGTTAATATCTTCCGAATATTTTTATACGCGTAATTGGGTAAAAAAGACCATTCGTTTAATTTTAAATAATGCTTGTAACCCAACTCATCTATTACTTCTGTATCTTTGGTATTTGGTTTATTTTGTAATACATACATGTCAAATCGGGTACCAACGCCAAAAGCATTTCTTCCATCTTTTTCACCATAAATATGTAAATAAATTATTTGCTTAATAGACAATAAATCCCAAATATAACGCAATTGGCCTAATCCCCTCCAATTAGCTGGATGAATAAATGCTAAAAAACCATTGGTTTTTAATAAATTTAGAGATTTTTTAACAAACTTATCCCATAATGTTCTCCCTCCGAACCCACCTTTTCTTTTCCCTTTTTGACTTTTTTGAAATGGTGGATTTCCCATAATAATATCAAATTTATCAATACCAAACCCTCTCTGCCATTTATCTTCTTCGGTTAGGAAATTAGCACACGCGATATTAGCATTCTGTCCAAATATTTTACGCGATACAGCTATATTTTTTTCATTTAATTCAACCATATAAAGCATGTTCTCAATAATATGAGCACTTCTTAATTTTTTATCTGGTATAACGGTTTTTAAACCATCCATTAATTTTTCATATACAATCATGGGGAAATTTCCTGTTCCATTCGCCGGATCCAACCATTTTAAATCCTTGTTTTTCCAAACAGCTTTGGGTAATTTGTCAAGCATTTCTCTAATGAGCAATGGTGGTGTAAATACTTCTCCGTATTTATCTTTTTCTATTTTTTTTACTGGTAAATATTCTCGCATAATTTCATCTATTTCTTCAGGCGTTTTATCACATATCAACATTTTACTTTTTCCCATGGCTTCCTTAATACTATTGAAGATAATATTTGCCAAATTCCTGTACTCAGTATCTTCAAGTATTTTTTTGAATATATCAATTGAGTCGCAAAACTTTTTTTTTGAATAACCCTTTATTATTTCCCTATGACAACCCAATACCGGTATTGGGTCTCTTTCGCATTCGCATAATTTCTCCTCTAATATATGACAATTCGTGCTATCTCGGACATGTTTAATACATACATCAATATTTTCACAATTATAATTATTTGAATCGCTAAATAAAGCCAATATTGATGTGTAATCGTTAATAAAAACCGCGACATCTTCCATGGTTAAATTGTCATTATCTGACGAAGGGGGTGGAGATGACGAAGGTGTTGTGTTCAATAAAGGCAATAAAGCTCGCGGTTGCTTCTTACCCTTTTTTTCAATTTTTACTGGTGGAGCAGAGGAAGACGAGCTATGTAAATTTAAATTTTTTTTTCTGATTTCTTCTAGAATTTCTTCACTAATGGGATGCGATGTAAGGAGAGATAAAATGCTTTTAACAGAATTTTTTATAAAATATTCCGAGTAATCCTTTTCTGTCAACTTTAAATCAGCAATTAAATTATCATATAATAACAAAGTTTGTTGAGTATTTGTCATTTTAGAGACACCCAAACCATCGTAATTAAATAAGTATAATAATGCTTGTAAGCTTTGGACACTTTGTTTCATATCCGTTGGTTTTTTAAAACTATCCACATATGTTTGGTTATATTTGTAAAGAAAATTAATAGCACGTTCTGGATAAAAATCATAATAATAGCCATATTCTTTCCATTTTCCATTTTTTTTATTTCTCTCTGTTAACACCCGAAACATTGTTTGGTAATTTAGATCAACTGATTTAATATTATCAAAGTTAAACGCAATATCAGCACAGGGAATACTAACCCCCAATCGCAACATACTTCCTGTCAAAATAATAAGAGATTTATTGGATCTGAAAGTTTTTTCCTCAAATTCTTTAATAATCGTATTGATTGATTTTCCTTTGTTCTTGTTATCGGCAGAAAGTTCCACACATTCATTATTAAATATATCTGAAAAATCTGAAAAACCAGTGTTAAAATACTTTAATTTTTGACCGTGTACAATTAAAAAACAAAACCGTTCTTTAAAAAAAGAATTATTCAACAAATTTAATACTAGACCGCGACTCAATGGTTCAATATTGGGCAATCCCCTTTTTTCATCTTTTTCATCGGCATCTTCTTCCCCTGTACTCCCTTCATTAATATTTTTAATTTTCCCACGCACATCATTACACTTATTGGTGTATAAATTATTATAGGGCAGAAACCATAATTGAGTATGTCTTGTATTTATAACATCATAATTAAACTTTGATTTCAATTCACCATATAAAGTTTTGGGAGATAATAACCTCCCTCCACCTGTTTCCTCATAACAACCAATAGAACCAATCAGGTCAGTTACACCTTTATTATTCTCAAAAATATCAGTTGGACTCATCGCTTGTTCTTTGGTTTCAGCAATAGAAGTACATTTTAATAAAAAAGTATTTCCATGTATATTTCTTAATTCACCATCTTGGGTATCACTAACAATCGCTTTTTGTCCGCGAAGAATTACCAATTCTGGATTTTTTTTATAATTTTCTTCCAAAATAGTCAAATATTGAGATTGATATCTTTTCTCATAATCTTCAAATAAATTCTCTAACTGTTTCTTCTGTATTGTATCTCGTGATTCAATAATTTCATTTCTTATTTGTTCATTAGAAACCCTTTTCATATTTTGTTGGTCTGAATAACTCCAATTTAAAATAATTGGATTATAGGTATCTAAAACCGAACTATAAGCAATAGTGGGTTTCGCATAAGTCGCTGTAACCATGACAAAAATATCAATTGTGTATCTGTCATTAAATGCCTGTAAAACTTGTTCTTGGGCTTTTGCCGTGCTACCGCCTTTGTGAATTTCATCAAAATAGATATCCATAGATTTATCCAAAGGCATAAATTCGGTGTATTCATTCCAAAAATTTTTGTCTAATTGATGATTTTTTTCTCCCTCTCTTACCTTTTTTCCCTTTATTTTTAATTTTTCCTGACTTAATATAATAATATTCTTTCTTTTTGAGTTTTTAGGGCGATTTTTTTTGGACGAGGTTATTATATTATAATCTTTAAAATTATTAAATTTTTTGAACATTTCTACAAATTGAGATTGTGTCTCGCTTTTGGCACCCAACACAATTACAATTGTATTTGATTTACGTCTGTCAATCAATCCACCTATCATATATGATTTTCCACTACGGGGGACAGCTCCCCATACGAATTTCTTTCTCTTTTTTTCTTGTGTCAAATAATTAAGTGTTGTATTTACAAAAAATTTCTGATGAAAACGCAATTGCAAGTCTTCCCTTTTTTGAGGAGGTATCCTTAGAAAAGAATCAAAGTTTTCACTTTTTTCCATATTATAAAGCATGCGTAAAAACCAGTCATTTAATTCTTCGACGCCAAAAATTTGATCTTCTGGAACAAGTTCAAAATCAGAATTTCTATTTTTCTTTATTTTTGTTAAAAGTTCTTGTTTATTATTCACCATCAATATTAATTTCGTTTCATTTTTTGTTTCATTTTTAAATAAACCATTGGTTAAACCGTGAGCTCGTGATAATATTTTTGTAACATCGTACTTATTCGCAGATGAATATTCCTGATTAAAATATTTATTTTGTATCATAATAAATAAATCTTTTGATTGGGTTTCCTGTTTTTCTTCTTCAATAAAATCTATTTCACATGATGGTCCCTCTTTTTTTTGTTCTTTTTTTTGTTGTCCCTTTTGATTTTTTTTCCATGGTATTTTAAAAAATATATCAACAGACCCAGCAGCTGATGATTCATTAATAGATTCATTCCATATTTCGTTTTTACTAATCGCCTTTTTTCCGACTTCACTTTTTACATAACCTTCAAGAGATTTATAGAATTCCTTGTGTTCACCCCAATGATTATTATCATAATCCAAAATAAGCATGGCTTTACAAATTGCTTCAAAAACGTGCTGTCTTCTAAAATTCGAAGCGTGACCCGTTGTCTTTGAAGGAAAATATTCAAGAAAGGTGAGTAGAGGCAAGTTATATCTTGTAGAGTGTTTTTCCCTTTTTTTTTTATAGAGATGGTAAAGTGCTTTCATTAAATCTTTTATGGTATTTTTCCCTTCATTGTTGAAGTTTGGTTTTAAAAATTGTTCATATATTTTTTCATCACAATCTTCTTTTTTTCTTTCTAAATCATAACGGGTTTCTTTTAATTTAATTTGCAACTGATTTCTTTGTTTGCATTCTTCTATTTCACTTTCGGGTAAAATAACAGGAGAAATTGTCTTGAGAGTTTTTCGTATTAATATTTTAAGTTTTCTTTTAAGGGGTCTTACCCTTTTTATTGTTTTTTTGTTTGTCCGTGACATAATGTTTTATATTATAAAGCATTATAAAAATATTGTAATTATTATTATTTCTTATAATTAAAAATATCTATATTGATTGTAGCCATTGTTTATGTAGCTATTGAGGTTTGTATAAGATATACAAATATTGATATTCGTATTGGACATTAATCAAATCTATTTTTCCTTTTAATATAAATCCAACACTTTTTGCCATAGATAGTATTTTTTTTTGTGTAGGCATATACAGTTTGAGAATGTTTTTTCTAATATTTCCTGTTTTATCATCTTTCATGGTTTCGCCAAATTCTGCTAAATTATTTACTTTATCAAATTCAAAATTAGCTTTGTACTGGAAGTCTTTAAATTTAACAAGAGATGATGTAATGCGTTGTTTTGCGTATTTTTGTGGGGAAACCCAGACTAATGGATCGGCTACATTCAAAATTGGATCGAATTTATCTCGATTCACTAAATGTATGATTAAAGATCCCCCCGGCATCAACCAATTATAGCAATTTTTGAAAAATTGCAACTTGTTTTCCATATAGTAAATTGTAAAATATAAGCAACTAATATGTGTAAATGAGTTCATTTCAAAGTTTATTGCTTTCATAACATCTCCCTGTGAAAAGGTTAAATGTGGGTATTTTCTTTGCGATCGCTTAACCATCGCTGTTGAAATTTCAAGACCTTCTGATTGGAAACCTTTTTTGTGAAACAGCGAAACAATCTCTCCAGTCCCCGAACCAATATCCAAAATTCTACTCTCGTTTGTCGGATGCGTAACATTTATAATTTCACCAACTTCGTATTCATTCTTAACTTTGTCAAAAATCAAATCATCATATATTTCACTATAAAATAAATCATATACTTCAGGTCCTTCTTTTAAAATAAATTGTTTTTTTTGAATAAATGTTTCGCGATTTGTTGAAAGCATATGAATTGATATTAAAACAATTATTAATGAAATCGTCATTTTAAACCAATTGGAAGTTTTATTAAAATTTTTTATGTGTTTGGATATTTGTTTATTTATTGTTTTAAACATTGTATGTAATAATAACAGATTTTTTATATTGAGATTATTGGAATAAAATATAAAAAGAAGAGATTTTATAAAATTTATGAAAATTTTATAAAATTTTATCTTTAATAGTAAAATCAACACGTATTTACATAAAGTATTTTTCAAGATGAAATGCTTTAATGATCAGATAATAAGAGATTGCGCCTATTAAAAATCCACCGGTTGATTTTCCAACAGAAATCCACAAACTCTGACCAGCCGGCGAATGTCCAATAAGATAACTTAATAAAAAGGTTACCCCCATAAGTAAAATTAAAGCGAATGTAGTGCTAAATAAGAATTTGGATATATATTTGTTTGACTTCTTTTGTTTTCTCATAAAGAACACAGAAGGCAATATAGTAATCGGATATGCCCAAAATATAGAACCAATTAATGGATTAAAAAATGTTCCGATATAACTAGTAAGCGCCACAGCAGCACCTCCTAAAATAAAATTCTGAAGAATACTTATTAATATATGAGTGTCCATGTTTTATATATATATATATATATGTATATATATAATAACATTAATTTGTTTTTGCGATTATCTGACCCATTGGGACAAATTCTCCCTTTTTATGCGTAAATTTTTTTATAACATTTGGTTCAAATATCAAACAATGAGTTGAACCACCATACGCGAAATATCCTAATTCGTCCCCTTTTTTCACCTTTTTACCAGGTTTAATATTTTTGTTAATATTGCAACTGGATATTTCTACCATACCCACCGGCATAACACAAACCGTTCCTATATTTTCATCATCGGCTTTGATATAGATAATAGCACGCGTTTCAACATTTGTCAAATAGCCTTCTGACATATCTTGGTCTGTCTTGTCTTCTTTCATAGAATTGTCTTGAGTAAAATATAGACCTTGTTTAACATAAGCCTTTTCAATGGTCCCATTAATGGGACTATGCCATCTGTGATAGTTAAATGGATTGAGAAAAGCTTGGTACACACACCCTCCCTCAAATTTTTTTACATATTTTTTTTCACCATTCAACATTGCGTTTAGAGAATAAGGTTGAGATTTTATCCAGAAATCGTCTTGTGCCTTAACATCAAATGATATACGATATATAGTTGAATCGCACGCCGAATTTATAATTTTATTGTTGAGAGGTTCTATAATGGGACGTGCCCCCTTTACAAGCTTCCGTGTGAAAAAATCATTCCACGATTTGAATCCATAGTACGGTTTGCTTGGATCGTGTTGGTATTCCGACATGTTTATTTTTTTTGAAGCTTTCTTTCCAAACCACCCCGATTGAGATTTATTTAATACATAACGCGATTCTTTGCTGTCCAAGAATTTTTTGTAAACTTCTAAAATTTTTCCAAACATTTTGTTTATTCGGAGCCTTCTGTATGCTGCGAATCCCTCGGGACTCCCCATCGTCCATATCAATGCCGCCGAAAGAGGCGTACCAACCAAGATTGTGCTATTAAACTCGGGAGCCTCAGTTAAAACAGAATTTATATTGTCAAATAATTCATCTAAAGATTTTGGGTGTTTCTCATATGCTGTTTTAAATGTGATATCTGGAATTGACGATATCATTGTGTTCATATATTGTCGCTCTATTGGGTATTTGTTAAGCATTCGTTTGAATTTTTTTATTACGGGTAGAAGGTCGTCTGTTTTTAATTTATGTATTTTTAACTTATGTATTTTTAACTTATGTGTTTTGGTTTTTCTACTTAAATCAATCCAAGATTTAGTTTTATTGGTTTTATTGGTTTTATTGGTTTTATTGGTTTTATTGGTTTTATTGGTTTTATTGGTTTTATTGGTTTTATTGGTTTTATTGGTTTTATTGGTTTTATTGGTTTTACTCATTTATGGAAAGTATATATATACATGTATACAATAAAATTTGAATATTTTTGAATATTTTTGAAAACACAATAATAGATTTTTGAGTAATAATGAATTTTTTTTTATGTTTAATTTATTTATGAATGATATCAATGATAAAAGGCAAATTAATGAATTTCGCGGAATTACTTTTTCTGGGTTTAAGAAAAGCGCCGCAAAAAAAGAATTGCTAAATAGTCTAAATGACGGAAAAATAGAACAAGCAAGTTATTGGAGTGGGGAATTTATTTGCGCTGGACACTTTCTTGATGTATGGGAAATGATTTTATTATATTGTGGAAAGTATATTCATTTAGGAAATCCAAATTTACCTCGTTATATTCATTTGCGCTATGAAAATTTTAAAGAGATTGTAAATGATGGTTACAATGGAAAAGAGTTAGCATTAAGAAACAATCCTAAAATTAGAAAATTATTCGCAGAAATCATGTGCATATTATGTTTGGCAAATAAAAAACATCCTTTTTCGTCACACAAGGTAAAAAAAACAGACTTCGGTGCCGTTGAAATGACTGATAAACTAAAGGCGACGAATGTGGAATTCGCCAAAGTGATATTTAAAGATGGTGACCCCAAGGAATTTTATATTGCCATTAACGAATTAGTATATCATTTACAAGAGACCAAAAATGTAGCGATGTGCTGTTATTGGGTGGAGTGGGTCTTTGAATTTGAAACCTTGGCAAAAAGAGAAAAGAAAAAAAAATTCTTTTGTCAAACTAGAGAATTCGCACCAGTTGATCCAAAATTTCAAAAAGATATTGTGTGGATAATATGGAATATATTTCTCCATTTATCAATAAGTAAAAAGGGCACTACAGATATTATTAAGGCATTGGTTAATATATTTTCAATAAGATATAAACCTGGCTCAAAAAAGAAAAGAAAATACCTAATATATTTTGCAATTTCTTTGTTTACTGAAAATATAAATATAAATACGCCAATATACAATGATAGCAACAAACCTACTATTGAAAATATTAAGGGTAAAATTGATTTGGTTTATCAACAAATAAAAAAAAATGAAATAAAACCAGAGACCAATTATCTGTTTAATAATTCAATATGCGAAACCACCAATCTAGAAAATACAATCCAAAAATTAAATAAAATAGACAGTCTGTACCATTTTATTCCACGAAAATAACCCACAATAATAACTTCACAACAAGAAGTTTCATACACCAATAACTCCAAAACAATAACAACACAAAATATTACTCTACACTTTAGTAGAATAATATTTTTTATTATTTAGTACTATAATATTTAATTATTTAGCATAAATTATTATATTACTTACTAATATACCATGAATCACTTGAGAAAATATTTAAAAAATAATACAATAATAAACGCAGTACATACGAGCATTTTCCATCAAAAACCAATGGTTATTGATCATATAGCACATAGAACCTTTAAAAACGACAAGGTTTCTCATAATTACGCAATAAAATATCGCAATTTTAAATTAATGAATCAGCGACTAAATTTTAATCAACACAACGTATATGCTGAATGGTGGGACAATATATATGAAAAAAACTTATATAATGAAAATCAACCCAATGAATTTACTGGTACGCCAAAATTATTTATCTCAACTTACAAAGGGCTAGAAGTTGATATAAATTTAATGGGTACTTCCATTGATTTGGAAAGGGTAAAATTCCACATAGATTATCCGGAAAGCATTATGCCGTACTCTTTATATAGAAAAATTTGGGAAAAAAACCAATATTTAGCATGGACATTGGTTCATCGCAATGATATAAATCATATTGCTATTTTAGTTGACGATATTGAAGATATTTGTAAAAAAGTAGCTGAAATAATACCTCTTCATAACCAAGACGACCCAATTCAAGTTAGTGAAGACGGTGATTTGTTACAATTTAGCACAAAACCTAGTCTAATTTCAAAACAATTTGAAGAAGGTTTCTTCCCAACTCCTCATAATTTTGTGGAATTTATCCAAAGAAAAAATAATAGACGTGGGTTTAGTGAGAAAAACGCAAATGTTATTTTTAATTCAACCAAATAAATTAAATATTTAATGGAAACATTTAATAAAACATTTAAATATTTAATGGAAACATTTAAATATTTAATAA
>Ga0115008_10004805_pt1 | contig 11231 bp, 14 predicted proteins | sample FraStrMetagenome_FD_87164 | JGI IMG/M metagenome (GOLD analysis project Ga0115008, IMG submission 87164) | Marine eukaryotic phytoplankton communities from Arctic Ocean - Fram Strait ARC3M Metagenome | ecosystem: Environmental > Aquatic > Marine > Oceanic | place: Fram Strait | collected...
GAACTTCGCCCAGTATTCTCGTTTACTTCTTGGAGAATGCATAGAAGCGGAGACAAAGGGAGATGTTCTGACATCGCTCGGAATCTGCTTTTCGCTCATGAATCCAAGCATGAAGAAAAACGAGCAGAATGACTTTGTTCAGCAAGGTATTGGAAAAAATAATGTCTAAAAATAACATAAAGTTAATTAAATTCATATTATTTTAAGCGGAAGTCATGGACTATTAAATTGGCCATCAACTATAGAATTTTGTAATAAATTGTCAAACAGCAATTTAGATGACCTGAAATAGTCTGCTAAGTAGTAGCAAATTCGCAACGCCTAGTTAGCGCGGGCGGAATGCAGCGTTTGCGACAAGATACATCACCCCAGCAGCGTTTCTAAGAGAGGGTGAAATTATTCTCAAATGAACGCCGCTAATTGCCGACTCCTGATTTGTTTCTAGTGATCCGCGGTCTGAACATCGGTGACAAGTGGAGCACATTTAACAGAGTTAAATTCAAAGTTGCAACTGCTCTATTCACCAGATCACCTTTCGTTATTCTCGAAGACGTGTTCAACTCGCTCAATCTGTCGCAAACGCAGGACATGCTTTCTTCCCTCCGCAACATTGCACAGTTTGGGCCGAACATCATCTGCGCGATGAACCACGATTACCAAATATTGAATAGCTTCGATGACTTACTTGTGATCAAGAATTCACTTATTTTATTTCATGGCCAGGGTTTAATTGATTTTTTCAATCTTTTGAATTCAGAAAGAAACCCCATTTTAGATCAGTCAGTGATGCAAAACATGTTTATCGAATAGGGATGAGCAACAAGACCGAAGATCTGTCGGTGATCAACTACCACTTGAATTTGGGCGCTAAATTTGAGCGACAACTTGACGAGCATCTTATAATAGTCGGCATTGACATGGCTGTCGAATTTACTTATGCTCAAGACATGCAATTTGCTAAGAAACCATCTTCGCACGGATTTCGGCAAACAGGAATGCTTATTTATCATTTATTTCGATACCTTGTAATCACTGGCCGGTTTTTGGAATCAATTCTTCTCCCTTTTTTTGTTTTTGGATTTTATGCGTGCTTCTGGCTTAGCCCAAATAATATGATCTGGGACGAGGGCTTTATGACAACGTTTGGGGGTGATAAATACATCCTCATGAAAACGTATCTTGGGACGAACACGATTCTTCAGGAACCGATAAAGCGACCAAGTGTTTTAATTGCTGTTAGCTTGCTTTGACATTGATGCTAAAAGAGAACGTCATAAGTTAAGCTCTGAATCTCTGACCAGGATTAGACTCGTTCAAGTTGCGATGATTATCAGAACGATTATCTTTCAAAAAAGATTTCATTTCATCGAAAATACTTTTGTGCTTTAGTAAAAACTTAATACTGAATTAAAGAAACGAGAAAGCGGTGAAATTAAAAAGCAAGAAAAGGTGGTAACCCACTTGCACATTTGATCGTGATAATATCGGCGCCGAGATAACTTTAAATATTTATCTATCCACTCGAATGTTCAACAAAGTCTTTATAGATGCTTATTACTTCGTCCAAGGTTATAAAGAAAATAATCTATTTTAATTTCGAAACTTATAATTTTTAGAGCTTCACATTTCAAAAGCTTCGACAAATACTGCTGTTCTTCTTATTTGTACATTCATCGTAAGTTCAGCAGTTAAAAATGGCGAAGCAAGTCATTAGCGCGCGCCGTGAAAATGCAAGGCTCCTTGCCAGCAGAGTTGTAATTACCGACTGTTTCTGATTCTGATTTAAGTCGATTCTGAATTCATTGCTGCCTGCTTCAGCCTGTTACGCTATTTTTGGCTTTGGTAAGTATAGAATTTTTTTTTCTTTATTTCCACAATTGCTTATTATACAAAAAATAGGTCAATTAAAGCTCATCTTTCTAAGATGCACGTTTAGCGGCGAGCTTGCCTGATTTTGGCGTCTACGTTGGTTTCTTCTGGCTTGTTCAGGTAACCGCAACCGGCCCTTCTTAGCCAGAAAGATAATTAACCATGCATTCCACAGGAACTTGACATAAACGGGTCTATTTCTCTTTTTCGGGAACGTAAGCAATCTTGTTAACATCAATTCAAAGCTTCATTCAACTTTGCTTGGTCTGCTGTTCTCCGCGGGCGTTACGTTTCTAAACGACCATCTCACTGTCATTTTCAGGAACAAATTACTACATTTTTAACCATGAGATAGTAAGCTTGGTTTTGTTAGATAAATAAGTAATTATTTATTGGAAGCATTCTAATACTCTTGCCCTCTTTGGCCTTGACAGGGATATGTTCAATTATTAAAAAGCAACAAACCAAAATTTTTTTCGTAAAATTTTGCACTTGAACAAAGAAGTTGTTCATTGTATATAATTGAGCGTTTTGAAAGGCGTGACAGAAACACTTGGCCAATTTTCAGATGAATGGGTTGATTACCTGATACAGATAACTTCAACATCGTACCAATATCACCGAGGAATATTGATATCTCAATGGCTACATGTTGATATCGCGTCATTCTGTAATGGTACTGCAAGCCAAAGAATATTGCTTGATTGTGAGCAGCTTCATCTGGAAGCAACTGACGGGTCTCCAAACGAGTTTTATTTTTCTCTTATTATTCTTGGTGGACATTTGTTTTTACTTTTTACGCTTTACTGCATAGGATCGTTATTCTGGAGGAAACAAATGAAATAAAATAAAGTATGATGAATAAATATTATTTATTACACGGATGCTGCAAAAAATTTGTGGTTGTGGAACTGATGGATATATATATATAATTAAATAGCACATTGAAGTATAATGGGTGGCTGGCATCGATAATTTTTCAAAAGGCTTCAAAAACCAGTGATCGTGACCACCTTGCGAAGCAGTTTTGGCGTGGAAATTCGGAAAACAATCTGAAAGAAAGATAGAGAAAAATATTATGCTCATTTACTCACCGGCATCTTCTTTTCTGTGAAATGAACACCATGAACTTCGGTTTTGTCGTTTTTTTGGATTTGATGCAGCTCTTTTTTGTGAGTTGGGGTAATAAACTGCTCGACTATCACCTAGAGTATATAATTATATTACCAGAAGTTTGAAATGCGTGCTTACAAATCCTTTGAGTTTCATTGGAATATCGATAACTCCTTTTTTGAACGAAGAGTGATCCCAGTCAAGAACATGGACGTAAAGAGCCATGTAATCCTTTGATCGGACGTAGCGGAAATTGCCAGTTGGAATAGCTCCGTCCGGCAAGAATGGCCTGGAATGATAGATTCCCTCGCTGTTAATTGACATCCAGGCGCCGACATCCTGCAAGGCATTTAGTAATTATCATCATAAAATCATTCATACTCTTAGTCTGCGCTCTTGAATAGCGCTGATAGAACCATTTGGTAGAGGCCCTACATCGAGAAGAAGATTCCCTCCTTTGCTAACAATGTCGATTAGCATTTTGACGATGTCAACGCTTGACATTGTTTCTTTCTCGCCCTCATTTCTATTGTACCCGAAGCTGAATCCGATACCACGAGTCGTTTCCCACGGTTGTGTTGTATTAACTACGTTTAAAGTTAACGATATAAAACACTCTTTTTCGTAATATTTATTTACCCTGTATTTGATACTCTGGGGTAAGAAAGTCACCATTGAAACCATTTTTGATTTGCCATCTGTTATTAACGATGCCATGTCCAGGACAGACTAAATTTATTTTTATTCTCAAGTACCACAAGTCCAGATTTTACCTTTCGAGTAGAAGTGTGCGAAAACCTCGTATAAGCGTTCGTTTTTCTCATAATCAGGGAAGTTGATGTCGTTCCATAAGATACAGGGTTTATATCTCTCCATTAACTCGTATAAATGAGATGTAGCGTAGTTTGAGTATTCTTCGTCATCTTAGTAATGGGCTCGATTTTATCTCAACATCTCGATCAAACGAGCATTTCCGAGGATTAAAAAATTGCTAGCCCAGGCTTTTGGTTTTTGTGGTCGATAAGAACAGTCTTTGCATTTTCCATCAAGTGAGCCAGGGAATGACCAGTCTAGGCCTCCAGAATAATATAGCCCGTACTTCATCCCTGAGTGTTTTATCGCTTTGCCTAGCTCGCCAACAAGATCTCTCTCAATAGCTGTGTGCTCCGGAGATCTATACGGGTTAGGAACGTTTGACGGCCACAGAGTAAATCCGTCGTGATGCTGAATGGCTATTATTTTTTAATTTTATGTTTGTTTTTACTTTTGAAGTCAGCACGGCGTATTTGGCACCTGCACTTTTGAAGAGAGCAGCCATGTTCTTAGGCTCCCACTCACTGATTGCCTGATTGAATCGCGGCACAAAAGCGTCCATGTAGCTCTCTTTACCGAAGTTCTTCTTATGAAACTCTCGTGAAGGAGAACCTTTGATGCGGTATGTATTCATGTACCATTCGGCGTATGGATGGTTTTTGAACCAAGTGACATTGTCAACATTTTCTCGCTCACTAGAGACTGGTCAAAATATCAAGAGGGATTCTCCTGTTACCTCCACATATATTCAGTAGGTGCGAACCCAGGAACAGAGTACAGGCCCCAGTGGATGAAGATTCCAAATTTAGAATCTTTCCACCACATCGGAGCATCATGCTTGGAGAGACTCGCGAGGCTGGGCTCATAAGTCTTATAAGCGGTGAAAATATTAATAACACTGTTATGAATTTTTCTAAAAATATTTCTTTGACTGATATTTCTCTTTATGGTATAATTTATACCGTATATATAATTTAAACAGTAGAAGGTTTTTGTTACCGTTTCCTTATGCGTGTACAAATGTGCAAAAGCTTTTTGGTTAAAATTGTAACCCTAAAATTTAATAAAAGATGATAATGATTTTTTAAAGTGTACCTGTAATAACAAGTAACAAAGAGCAAATGCTGCAACTGCTATAAATATCTCTATGCGACAAAGCGACATTTTCTGACTACAGATATCCCTGCAATACAGTAAGTCACACTTTAGTGCTTTTTAAGTCTTCAACCTCGTCCGGTTTACGAAAATGCCACAGGGGCGGTCACGCTGTCGCTCAATGGCAAAAGTTTGTTGCGGTTTACAACACAATTCAATTTTCGCATGCGAGCTATATATCATCATCATTGATTCATCAATTCGCTCTCATTGAAGTAATTGATTAAAATCAAAATTTACCATTATCTTTGTTGTTTTATTAGAATTTTACAGAATCAATAGTTTTGTAGTATCCATCAGGCGCCTTGTTATTTTCAGCGTTCTCGTGAAAAAGAACTTCGTCGATGACAATCTTTCCGAAATCATAGTTTTCATAGTCTCTGACCATTTGAGACGCATCGTACGTGTGTCGCGTCCTGTCGTTCTTTTTACCTAGTTTTTCTTCTGCTTTTCTGACAAATTTGCTGTTCATAACTGTGCAGTGAATTTTAACCCTGTTGTATTTAGCCTCTGCCAGCTCCTCTTCTTTAAAAATATTCATTATTTCCTCCGAGATATTCTGCAGAACTTCATCAGGATCTGATATTTTTGCGTAGACAACATCTTAATTCATTTAGATTTGCAGTTGTTTTCTTGTCAAACCTGTCATATATGGATCGTCGTTCATGATTTCAATCCCTTCCATATTCAATTTGACTTCCTGCAGTTCAAGGTCTGCAAGAAGTGAATTTATCGTCTCTTTCACACGTCCATTTAAAAGCTCTTGAACTCTATTTATTTCTTTTTGCGAGAGCAGATGGAGAACTCCAATGGTTAAATGTAATTTTGAAGGACTTTGAAAGAGGCGCTCGTCGAAAGCAAATTTTCCAAGAACTTCTTGCTTCCACGTTTGGAACTTCTCCATGATTCCATCTGATTTTGAGAGCTAGTTTTGATAATTATTTTGATTTTACAGTGAACTTTACTCTGAATGTCAAAAAGTGTGTCATTGGTCGATTGAATCGCTTGCCATCAACAAGAAGTTCTATTTGAGTAGATGCCTTGTCGATTCCTTGTCTTGATCCTATTATTCTCACGTCATCAGACTTTGAGTTTCTATGTGGCAGTTGAACTTTAACATTGCAGTCAGTCTGGATGCGTTTGATATTCTTGCCCTGGAAACCATTTAGGACTCCGTGAAGAACATACGGCACTTCTTGAATATATTCGAATTTTCCACCTGCTACAGGTTTGAGCGCGGTTTCAGGAATACTAAAAATTGTAAACACTGACCTAATTGAAGAATTCATACCATGATGGTTCATCATTATAATCTTCATCGTACTCGTCATAATTTATGTTTCCACTATCGTAATCTTCTTGTTCTTCCATTCTAGGTGAGCTGTAATCCATAAATCGACAGTTCTGACCACATTTAATTATTGCCGGTCGCAAAATGCCTTGGTCAGAGTCATCGCCGAATACGCCCATTCTAAGAATCTTCGTTCTTTCGATAACTTTTTAATCTTTTTCGAATCATTGAAAAAATTATGCATCGGAAATGTAGCAGCCATTAGGGCCGGGAATTCCAGGTGGAAGTAGAGCCAGCTGAACAATCTTCTCAGCGCCTTCGTCAGGTACTTTTTGAGCTCCAGAGTTTGCCCCTGTCATGTCGGTCTGGACGTAGCCAGGACATCCACAGTTGACCAGAACTCCTTTCTTGTCTTTAGCCGCTTTTTTGCCGTAAATCCTGAAAACAAATTTCAAGTAAATCTCGTTAAAAAATTCACTAAATACCTGGTTATACAGTTCGTCAATAGTTTCGATACTCCGTAGGCAGTAAGTGGCCAACCATGCTTCTCTACTGTTCCTTCTTCTGCGTGTTGAACAAAAAGGTCGGCAAAATGATGCAACCTGTCTTCACTGAGGTCCTGATTGACTAAATACAGCTCTTTTGCTATCTCATTTTTCCACGAGTTCGGCTGAAATCGAAATTGAGTTGATTGCGAGCAGTACGAGCTCAGCAGAACCATGCGACCATCTTCTCTCATTAGAGGATAAAATTTCTCAACAACATCGAAAGTGCCATAAAAATTAATTCTTAGAGTTTCTTTAGCTTGAACGGAAAATTGTTCAGTTGCAGAGTTCTTGAAAGCAATTGCAGCATTTTGCACCAAAACGTCCACTCCTCCATGAGTCTCTTTCAAGTATTTTGTAAAAGAAAGAACTGAATCTTTATCAGCAATGTCCAAGTGATGGGTTGCTAAAACTGTCGAGGATTTAGAGGGAAACTGCGACTTCAATTTTTGTAGTGACTCGTTGCAAGCAGTTGTGTTTCTTCCGGTAAGATATACATTTGAGAATTTTTCAGATAACCATAGCTGCTTGACGATAGCCAATCCTATTCCACGGTTCGCACCTGTTACGACAGCAACGGACATTCTCTGAACAAAATCACATTGATCACAGGTGAAATTTTGAAAAAAGATACATAAATATGAAAAAACGCTTGTAAAACGTTGTTGGCAGGATTCAAAAGACATGTGACAGAAGAAAAAAATCATCAATCATCGAGGGCCTTGTCGGATTATCTTCTCGACTTCAAGCTGACACTCACGGACAAGCTGTCTTGCGTGCTGAAGACCGCGCTTGAGACGTTCTTTTTAAGGATTGGCATATTTTAGGTAGCGTAAAATTTACGCCGTAAATATGATCGAAAAAAAATTAGAAAATAAGTTTATGAAAAAATTCAATTCCTGCTCTTGTGCGCTCTTGCTGCCAGCATAAGTTGGCCTCACATCTTTGCCCAGCTCTTCTATAACCCCAACGAGGTCATCGTACTTCTCAATCATACGTGGCTTTCCCGTGTCTACTTTCGCAGACTGCCTGTAAGGTGGGGTATTTGGTTTCGCTACTTTGTAGGGTGATGGGTTTGGAAGTCGCTGTTCTTGCCGTTTACGTCCACTAGCTTGAGCTCTTTGTATTTGAGCGTTTGCATGTGCTTGCGCGGCGGCGACTTGCTTTCCGAGCATTTCGAGCTTCTTCTGAATCTCTTCATTCGTCTGTCGCTGTGCCACTTCAAGGAGTTTTGCCTGCGCAGCTAGAATATCAGGAGGGTTGTTACGGCTCATTATGTTTCTGAAAGAAATATTTGAGAGGAATTATTTTTTTTAATTAATTGAAGATTTTAAGGAAGATGAAACTCTTTGAGTCTAGATGCGAGCTTTTTGGAATTATCAGGAATTACAGAAAATAAAAATAGATCATTGTCAAGCATATATTTAATCACGCCCAATCATGTGGGTTTCTGTTGGAGCGTCAATTCGGTAGATCTTTTGAGCTGGAGTAAAATATCCAACGTATTCGATTGTTTCAGGTGTCACGTCGTAGTGATAGTGGCCGCCAGTTTGGTTTACCGTCGAGTAGCCATGTGTATGCTCTACTCGCAGATCGAGATCGGGATCCTAATAAACACGAATAAAACATGAAACATAAAAAATAATGTACTTTTGATATGAAGGTGGCCATATTAACAAAAGGAGCTTCAAAGTTGAAGTATCTGAGCCAGGCATTGACCTTATCGTCAGAATCCAAGGGACATGCGCTGAATTCTGGCATCACGTGGTACTTCACAGTACCAGCTGCCTGCAAAAATGTTCCACCCATTCCAACAGGAACCGAGAAAGCTTCAGCCAAACCCTTTCTCATACAAGTCACGATGGATCCTTCTGTTCCTGTCCTCGTCTTTGTTGTGACCTTCAGAACTTTTGAAGATGATTTTCCTTCGGAAAAGAAGAGATTTCCCAGCAGGGTAAAATCAGCCGAATTAAGATCCTCTTCGTATCTTAGAAGCAAACTTTTGGAATCGTCAGCTGGGTCGATTCGCGAACAATGCGTCAAGTTTCGTCGCTTGTTTTCGCCTCCTCGAGTTCGAATGTTTGGAATCAACTCTATAATTCGTCAGTAAAAATAAAAAACAACAGTGATATAAATATAAAACCTTATATAGTCTATATACCAGAATTGACACCAACATCATGCTTTGAACCAGCGCCGGCACCGATAACGAGCGCACCGGGAATGTCGACTTGAGACGCGGTGTGGTCCAAGTTGTAAACTCTCTCGAGCCACTTTGCCGGACCAGGAACGAGATATGGAACACCCCCGACGTCGGCTAGGGCCGTTTTGCCGCCAAGGCCAGGCGCAGCAAGACCAAACGGCGCTTCTGTAAGGTTCGGGCAGTCCACAATCTCTACTTGAGCTTCTTTGTAATTTTCACTCAGGGCCTTTTCTAATAAAAATTTGAACTTTTTGTTATCAGGAAAAATACACAAACCTAGAGCAACGCGAATATCTTCAAGAGGCGGTGGCGGAATCTCTTTCGAAGTAATTATCATTTCTCGATCGAATTTCGCTTTCATTTTACAAACCTAAAAAATAACAAAATTATCACTAGAGTAGCAGCACATTTAAGTCTCTCATCCAAGTCAATTCCGAATATGCAAACAGTTTAATAATCAAGGTCAACTCCAAGTATCGCCTGAAAACTTTTCTCCGCCTGAAACTGTGAACAGATCGTCCTTGTCACAAGTGCCCCAGCCTTCTACTTTTCCGGTGAGCAGATTCTCCAATTGCGTTCTAACATTTTCGTCTATCGAGTTATACATCTCTGACGACATTTTTACGAACTCAGTAACTCGAGCAACAAGATTTTCATTGTACGCTCGATTAGTAAGTTGTACTTTACGTCTGCGAATATCAATCCACAATTCTGCTGGTTCTGAAGGCGTTGTCTTCCACTCCAGCTCTTTTCTTTCAGTATCTTCGAATACCATGTTGTCCTCAAGCTTCTCTCGTCGTATTCCAAGGTCAGATAGAACTTCTAAAGAGGCACAAACTGTAGGTACAAATAATTTTGCTGGATCAACCAAGTTTCCAACACATAAACCTAAAAGAGATAATTTGCGTTTATTTTATCAAACGCTTACTTATAAGAGACAAAATGGAAAGCTTTCTTCGATCATGATGAGTTATTTGATCCATGTCTCGACACCAGTTTTCGCAAAAAGTTGTTAGATCTATTCCGACTTCTTTGGCAAGAGGTTCAACAATATACTAAAATTTATTTTGACAACCAAAATTTAGAAATCATTTTTACCGGATAATCAGTGATAACTCGCGTAAAAAGTGCATACATATTTGACTTCAGAATTGGCCCAGGATTTTCATTAAAAAAGCTCAGGATACGGCGCAGTAAGCAACATGCTGATTGAGGAAGCTCTGTCATTTGATGGGCTCTGGCGTTGATCAGGAATGATGTCATGAATTTAACAACAATCCCAAGACACTCATCTCCCATATCATCGAAGAGTGCATCACAAGCAGTCATGATTTCAGTGCAGTTGAAATTGACGAAGCCATTGAAATCAAGAACAAGGTAGCCTTCCAAAACTTGAAGCAGAAGTTTAAGGTGCTCGGAACCGGTGTTTATAATTGATGGAACAACTTTAAGCAGCTGCATTAAGTCTGGCGATGATGACGGGGCGGTTTGAATAACTGCTAGCTAAAAAACCTGTTCATTCTCAATTCTAGTTTGACTAAATCTAACCCATAATTCCAAGCCATCATCGGAAAGATAAATAAATGCAGGAGAGTGAGGATCAATCGATGTCGCACACACAGGAAGAACTAAAGAATTATCAGTGAGGACTTAATTTATCGGGTACCGAGATTGTATAGTGTCGTTGAGCTGGAAGCAAGAGCAAGGACAAGCTCTAATAAAGAACATACGATAGCTCCTCTGAGCATGTAATGTTCAGAGGCGTGTTCCCAGAGCTGTGGCAAGTATTCAGTAAGCTGTTGACCAAGATTGCCGATAGTCTTCCCTCGTAGACGCTTAAGAATAAGCGTGTAAATGTAAAGAACACGCATCTTTGTGTCACATTCCTCGCAGTCTCTTAGAAGTTTAAAGAGCGAAGTGATGGAAGATTCTTGATAGTTTTCAAAGTGGGGTGGCTCGAAGTTGTAGTCATCGATAGCAAGCTTGATGCACATTGCAGCTTCGAGTCGCAGCACTAGATCTTCGCTTCCCATAATTGTAATCATCGTTTCGTAGAGCACTGGGCGCAGCTCGGTGCTGAATTTAACAGTAACCCATTGACCGCAGAGCCAGCATATGCGCCGTTTTAGGATTTTATCAGTTGAAAGATTTGTCAGCAGCGGATGTAGTGTAGAAGTGAACCAGGAGGAGAAGTCTATAGATTCAAATAGCTCGTAGCTTGACAATCCGATAGCATTGAAAA
>Ga0115008_10004807_pt1 | contig 11228 bp, 7 predicted proteins | sample FraStrMetagenome_FD_87164 | JGI IMG/M metagenome (GOLD analysis project Ga0115008, IMG submission 87164) | Marine eukaryotic phytoplankton communities from Arctic Ocean - Fram Strait ARC3M Metagenome | ecosystem: Environmental > Aquatic > Marine > Oceanic | place: Fram Strait | collected 2012-06-18
CCTACTGTATTTGCTACAATTGGAATCTAGACTCATCGATAGTCGTATTTTAACAGCCTTTTTCCTCCAAGCTCTTTTCCCTGCAAATTCATCTGAGCCCCATATTTAGCAGAGAGCGAGGACCTTATTTTGTTTTCATTTATGTATTCCTCCTAATCACTTATGCTAGAGTTTATTAGAGGGACGTCAACAGAATACTTGAATCAGTCTTGTAGTAGTTTGTGGTTGTGGGTTGTGGGTTGTGGGATACGGATGGGGACGGAATGTGTGTTGGTGATAGCAGCGTTATGGATGTACGGATAAAAATTAACGTGAACGTGAATCCATATTCATTTCCATATCCCATGTGCAGTTTTTTTGCACATGGGATATGGAAATGAATATGGATTCACGTTCGCGTTCATTTTTTTTTCGTCCAATCAGAATGGATTATTTTTCAGAAAAAGCTAATTTAAAAAAATGAACGTGAACGTGAATCCATATTCATTTCCATATTTCGCAAGTTGGCAACCCCCATTGATCCCCGGTCCCCGGTCCCTGGTCATCAGCAATCAGCATATCCAGGAACAAAAGTCCCCGATTCCTATCTTCCTGATTTTGTAACGTCAGTTGTCACGTTTTTTTTAACAAAATGTACTTAGTACTTCGTATTCCGCATTCGCACAAAGAGTGTGTTGTAACAATTTTACTAACTCACGAGAGGGAGAGGGGGGAAAATCGATGCAGCAATTGCTCATATTTTTGTTTGCCTTTGCTAGGCATCAGAGCATTCTCAATCATAAATGTCGTCCATTATTTGCTCGATCGCGTGAAGGTCATGATGGAATGACGTCAACGTCATACGTCAACGATGATGGTCGGAGGAAGGCCGTCCTTTCTTCGTTGAATGCATTCGGTGCTGGCCTTGGAGTGTTTGGGTTGGTTGATTCTACCCGGGCGGAACAAGAATATATCGTTTCTCAGGAAGAAGGAGAAATACCGTCGGTTCCTCCGACTTTTTATTTTAGTGGAGTCGTTGAGTTGCCTAAGTCTTCTTCTTCTGGAGACGACGTTGTCCTATCTAAGGATGCCGCGTTATATCTCACGTGCAGACAGGATAAGCCAGATAACGTTCCTGCTGCAATTTTGAATGGTACTAGAGGTAAAGCACCGCCTGTGTTGAGTGCGCGTTTCGAGAATCCTAAGTTTCCATTTGAGTTTAACTTTACTTCGGAAAACTTGACTTTGGAAGGTGCACAATATGAATGGTTTAAAACTGGAGACCTGATCATAAGCGCACGATATGATCAAGATGGTGTTGCAGCAACTAGATCACCAGATGACCTAGTTGGGCGTGAACTTTTAACAAAAAGTCAACAATTAAGTGACAATAGTATATCAAAAATAGAGTTGCAGGGTAGAGGAGCGTTCGGAAAATTTGCGACTGGTGGAAAGGGAAAGTAAAATATCAATTCAATAAAAATCATTAAATAATATTTCAAATATTAGGTATTTTTTTCAATGGAAAAGGCTGCTTATGATTCAAGTAACCTATGGTCACAAAACCACTTCATAATGATGTGGCACCTTAAGTCAAGATAATGATAAACATAATTTTTGTTTTTTTTAATTTTCAGGCCATAAAAAGGAAACACATTCGTGTTCTTCAGATGAAGGGGTAGCGTATCGTTTATTACATTTACACTTCTTATATATTTTTTTCCGTAAAGAGTCATGTTGTTGGTCAGTAAACTTAATATATTTTTTGGCGCGAGTTATGTTTGTTTCGAAGTATCTAATGGCATTTACTTCGACTGCAATGAGACCCCAAGTTATCGTCTAGGACTTTAATGCGATCAATGTAGAGGCATTGATTTATGCTCTTTTACGCTGACAACCGAATCGAAGATAGATTACTTTTTCTTCAATTCAGCTGAGTGATACAGAGAAAATAAAAAATAATAAACATTGTTGTCAAGAAGCTATTTTGAAAATTCCATCTTTAGTGTTCACACGGTCTTTACTTGATACTAAAGATAGATAAATTTCACTATAAATCAATTGTTTGATAAAGTATCTAAGTTGTTTTTCTAATTGTTTAGAATTACGCTTATTGGCGTCTCCCTGCATTCGTACGTTACTCTATGTCAACGAGGTTCTATGGTAGAACTGGTTATTCTGCAAACTCGATGTTACTTGTTTTGCTCTCATAAGTGAAGAGGTCTTGAAATTACATAAATTTGGGAATATTTTTAGTGGCCATCAGGGGTATATTGTTCAAGTGGACTTTCGCATTGCGTCAATACTCAATTAAGTGTAGACGATGTTTTCTTGAAGTCGGCTTATGACACAGTGTTCAAAGATGAGGTGAGTTTACAAAAAGCCATCAGGAATACTTCTTCCAATTTTGTTTGAGTGGATAGTCACATTTTGTTTTTTTTAATCTGCTATCGTCATCGTCACTTAAGAAAGACGAACATGTTGCGGTGTACGAATTCTGCAATTTTCGCGTACTGTTTACTCAAGCGAAAAATTACAGAACGATATTTTTCTGTCATTATGTATCTGTGCACTAAACACAAGCACACTCGATTCTTCCTTTATGTAAAAACTTTTGCATAAGTTCTACGAATAACATCCATAAGTTGACATTATTAAGCGTTAAAGTGCCAGCCTGACTATCAGTAATAAAGCCTATCTAAGGTATTTCATCATTGTCGTTTGTTACATCATTCTAATGGCCAACACTTAATCGTTTGATCTACACTTCCCGATACAAGAATGGGCAACGTATGGTGCATAGCTATGGAAGATACAAAGTGATCGTGCGCATTTTCAATTGTTTGACGACAGCGGTTTGCCTATTAAAGGAGATTGACCTTAAGAAAAAGCATTGTTTAATACTTGAACAAAATACTGCATATGCTTCCTTACCTTTATATCAATAACTCGTATAGATCTATCGTCGCTGCTACTCAATATGTACATTCCACTCGGATGAAGTATTACGGATCGAACCCAATTTTCATGGAAGTTGAATGTCGATAAACAGTTTGCTGCCGAGATGCTCCACAATCGCACCGATCTATCTCGACTACCTGAAACTAAATAATCATTCACACTTTCAACTGGATTTCTTTGACCTGGCGGAGATGATTGACTGTGAACTACGAATGATAGAGATTCCACGACATGTTGGTGTCCTCTCAACTGACATATAGATTTCCGTTCTCCGGTTGTTTGGCACACATTGATCCATGTATCGTTTCCACTCGATGCAACTAGGGAAGCATCTTGTTTGCAAGCAAGGCACCGGACCCATTCTATATGATCGTTATTGGTATGTACACAAAACCCCGTATCAAACTCCCAAAATTTAACAGTAGCATCGCGAGAAGCCGAAACAATATTCTGATTATCAATGAATTTGACAGACGATACAGTATGGTCATGTCCCCTTAACGTTCGAACGCATGCATATGTAGAAAAATCCCACAATTTGATGGACAAGTCCGAACTGGAACTAGCCAAATATGACCCATCAGGTGTAAACGAAACGCTGTGTACAGCATTGGTATGCCCACGCAACGTTCTCATAAATTGTCCACTTTCATGATCCCACACTTTCACCGTCCCGTCCTCTCCTCCAGATACGACAACAGTAAAGACTGGATGAACCTCCACACATGCTATACTTCCTCGATGTCCATTCATAGTATGCACAGCTGGAGGATGCGGAAGCATTTTTCCACCCCCAACACCCGGTCTATGAGCATGTATTTTGGCCGATTGTGCCACCAATTTTTCCATTTCCATTACTTTCTTTTGCAAACGCGACACAGCAGTCCATTTCTTTTCTAGCAGTGTAGTAGTCGTAGTAGCTTTGGAACCGGTTGACGATCCCTTAGTCGCGGTAGAATTTCCTTTACAAGCAACCGGATCAGCCGCGGCAAGAGCTTCTGCTGCCCTATGAAAAGCCTCGTCGGATTGTGAAAGGAGATACTCGTGTATCCCTGCATGTAAATCCCGTCGTTGTCGCTCGGTCAGTACCATCGTGTTTGTGTGTTGTGGTTTGCTGTTGTGTCTGTGTCTATATCTCTCGTACGACTGACGATGATTCAGGTCTCTTATTGAGCGGACTGGATGAGCTCTTGAGGTTGTCGTCTCCTGTAATACACGTACATGTACTGTGTTGACAAATATGCTTTGATTGTTCGCGTCTTGTGGTTTGTTTGGCGATCGAAGTTTTGAACTCGTTGGAGGTTCGCAACGGCACTGAATTTGGATAAATTATTTTATGGAGGTTACTTTCAAGTAAAAGTCAGGAAAATACCGATATGTTCGAATTCGCAACATACACATAAAATGTTATGTGGATCTTGCCAGGTAGGAGGTACAGGTACAGGTACAGGTACATAACTCCATACTGGTGAGAAGTGAGAACTCCGGTCATTCACGTAATTGTGACGTCACACCGAGCATCCCCAAATCCATACAAATGCATCTGGGATCTGGGATTCGGGTGTGTGTGTGTGTGTGAATTATGCCCGTTGACAATCGAATTGCTGTGTACGCGTATTAGTATTATTAATAATAGTTCATAAAACAATCTCTCCTTCACTATTTCATACATCCTTGTATTCGGAGATTAAACAAGCCATACCTTTCATAGATATCCTCGGTCACCTTTTTAAAATATAGCGGTCGTTAGTTTTACGTCCATGAACATTCATCATAATGAGCAATGTATACAAAGATACGAACGACTCCTCCATCGCTGCCGACTCCTCTTCCTCGATCAGAATCGGTAAAACAAGTCCATTGACGACGTTAAAGCGAAAAATAAATCGAACGGAAGCGGAGGCACGCGAAATCCGTCTTGAACAAAATCGTGTAGCTGCTCGAGAGAGTCGAAAACGTAAAAAGAAAATGATAGAAGACCTGCAGCAAAGCATTGTTTTTTATACTCGAGCAAATTCTCTACTTAAACAACAGAATGACTATATGCAGCAGATAATTGCAGAGAAGACTGCTGAGAAACACAAACAGGCTTTGAATCATGCTTCAACTGATCCTACGATTGCTGCTGCTCAAATCGCATTGAACGCTGCTACGACGAACCTGAATGCAGATATTGCGGGGACTGCTTCTACTTCATCTGCTGTCCCTTCTCTATCAATGGGAATGAATATTATTCCAGAAATACCAAATGCTGCGTTAATGGCTGCATCTGTAGATGCATCTGGTGTGTCTTCTGTGCCTACATCGCTCGACAACAATACTACAAATGCGGCCTTGACAGCGGCATTGGGAATATCGACGCTGCTCCCTCCAAGCGTGTACGCTGCTGTAATGCAACAGATGTTGTCACAACAAAATGTAAATACTACTGCGGCAGCCGTTTCAGCAATTTCACAAGGAGGTTTATACAATATGGAAGCGACTATTTATGAAGAGGGGTCAAACTTCGTCGCGATGAACAGAGATGGACCTGACACCAATTAGGTTTAAGCATCGACTTATGTTAAAATGTTAATTTTGTTGTTGTATTAAATTGAGGTGCAAGCTTTCGAACGTTAAAGATCAGCTTTTGAGATTTAAATTTTGTTGATGGTTTATATTTTATCTCTTCTTCTCTATTTTTAGTACATCTTGCCGGTAATATAGTTCATTCTTCCTCACTTTAGGTGCAAGAATGCGTCCGAAATCTGCAAAGGAGGGAATCGTTAGGCATACCCAATACCCATAACTCAGTTATACTTTCAGCCTTTTTTACTCTCGATTGTATTTTTGAAAATACCGGTAGTCGTTATTCGGAAGAAGTTAATAAAGGTGCTAAGATGCGTGCCCCTGTACCGTGCTTGAAATCCGCACGTTGTGTTGGACAGGGAACCGAGGTGCCAATATTGTTGGTATTACCGATTGGTGGTTGGTATATAGAGAATAAGTCAGAAGTGCTCAATAAGAGTTACCATGAAAGAAACACACGCATGAAACGTTCCAGAGGCTCTGCTGTTGCACATGATTTTCCTTTGGATGATCTGAAGATTGGTAACTGAATCGACAAGTCAAGTTGCGTACCCATTTTGGGAACTTGTATATGAACTAATTTGCCACCATTTAAATCCAAGTCGTTCGCCTTTTTGGATACAGCGATGCTCAGAACACATTTTGAGACGGAAACAATAATCCCCGTCTTTCCTTTCCAAGTTTGACAGTAGGAACACTTCTCAATAACAACTACTGCCCCGACAAGTTCTGCCTTGCCAAATACCGAAGGAAACCTCGATGGATCGCGACATATTCCCACCAGATTTTTGGAATATTCTATCCAATTTTCTTGCAGTTTCTCATAATTTATGTTCCATTTACTTTTTTGTAACAACTTTCGGGAGATGTTACGTCGTTCGCATTTTTCTTCGCGTCGACGTTTCACGTTTTGACGTGCCGATCCAAAAGCATTGTTTCCTATCCCAGCACCGAAAAGAGTGACCGACCTTTGGAACAATTTCCGTTCGATTGTTGATTGTTTCAACTTTGAGGAGTACGAGGATGATACTTCTTGGAGAAAAGATACGATCTTCTTCTCTTCGGTTGCAAATTTTCCGCGACGATTAGGGTCACAGGAACCTGCTATATCGGCATACAACAAATCCTTGCTAAGCGTATTGGACTTGAAATCGTTCGTTTTCATTTCCTCCTTTCTGTCAAATTTAGATCTTATCTCATTTGATTTGCAAATATGCTAAAAGGGATAATTCTCGAATAAGTCGACTGGATGTCACTGATAATGTTTTCTTTTCAAAATGAATATATTGTATGGCCTACCTCGACGTGTTGGTACATGCATTGACATGCAGACGAAAACTATTTCTTTCTCTCTTGTTCAAAGAAGAAGAGAAAGAAAGAAAAAAGAAATAAATGTAGATGTGTGTGTGACTGTATTTATTTAATTGTCAATGATCCCAATTCGATTTCCCTACAGCCAGTCATTCTCTTTGCGAAATGTAGACTGTACAAGGGTCAAGGGTCAAGGGTCAAGGGTATGCGAATTTCAAAAAATTAATTTTCCGTGGACACAAAAAAATCCACACACACGAGCGCATACTCGTACTCTTTCTTACATGTACGTAATAACACACACAAAATGAGTATCCCTCCATGCACATAGGTCTAGAGTTTCCATCCTTTCCTTCCGGATAGAAGCAAAATAACGAGCAATGGCAAGACCGAGCAAGAAGAGTAATGTGCTCGTGACGTTGAGGTATATGTCGGCAGCAGCTGTTGCTCTTCTCTTGACCATTGCATCTCCTCGAACAAAACTTTGGGACAACGGACTCGACAGCGAAGTGGATCAGAATTACACTACTTTGAATGTGGGAGTTCTGATGGATCTTGTGATTGTGAGCGTTCTCACGATCATATCTTACTTTGCTGTTCAAGGGTCCGATCCTGGTTATCTTGGTGCGTGAACGTGCACTTGCTTGTGCTGTTTGAAAAATTCTGATTGGTTCTTTCTGGAATGACTTTGGCAGACGATGGTATTATGGTTAAAGCGTGCGAACAATTCTCGCAGATGTCGCAAAATAATCCTCAAAATAGGAGTCAATTGAACTTGTTAGGAGATGTTGGTGCAATGGAATTGGAATTGTCTCCAGCTCTATCCTCTAATGATGGTCGTTGCGAAGAAGATGAAGAAAAACAGCTAATTTTGATGAGACATTCCCCACCTCGTCGGAACTCTGGACCATCTAATTTGTTTTATAAGAAAAGGCTTCGTTCCTACTGTGCAAAGTGCAAGTTTGCACCTCCGCTACGGGCTCATCATTGTAAAGAATGTGACATTTGTGTAGCTACGTTTGATCATCATTGTCATTTTATTGGCACTTGCATCGGCGAACGAAACCACTGCCGGTTTTGGTGGTTTGTTACTTTTCAATTTGTTGCATTTAGTATAATGATATCCATAATTACTTCTAGGAAAGAAGTATTCATTCGAAAGGAAGACGAAGACACGAAATTCGACTGGATTTTGGATAATTTAATTATTGTCTTCACAACGATATACTTGTGGCCGCTATTTTTTTCGTCTATGATAGTTTGGTAAGTACCTTTTTTCGCGATTGTTGCAACTATATCGACACTCTAGTAACACTTTCGTGTTTGCTGGTAATTGTAGGGGCTCGCAAACATGGTTTGTAATATCAAATACAACGACTTTCGAGTTCATTAAAGGACGAAATTTGGAATATCTTCAAGGCATTCATGATTGTGATTTGCCTTTCAGTAACGTAAGTGGATTCTTTTAGGAACAGAAAACGCGTCATAGCAAAACGTATCTCCACATTGACGCAGCTTTCCCTTCGGGTTGAGAGCTACTTTTTTTTGTGGCCATAGTTTTTGCGAAATTTAGAGTATGTCAATATAGTTGGACTCGTAATCGGTCTCTCCACGCTTATTTGTCCTGGACGACAACATACAATTTAAAATTTCGCACTTCAGTGCTCACCCCTTTTTTTTCAAACTCAGGGATTTGATCAGAATATTCGTGACTTTTGTTGTCTGCGTGATAAAGCTTGGAATAATTTCGTTGGCGAAAGTAAATGGGTACCCACCCTTTGGAAAATTGAACCAATTAATCGTGACTCAGATGACTGCTTCAATAATCCATGGCAAAATAAATACTATTCTTGCTGCTAAATTTTGATTGCTGCGATAATGTAGAGTAGATCTTATAGAATTTCTTATCTTGTTTTCTTCTTTTCCCTGCACTGTCGCTCAGTTTGTTTGCAATTCTGACTGGTCATCCATGTATACTGAACACTCTCGATCCAAGACAATACAAAACAACTCGAGAGAGGAGCTGATAGACATGCAAGACCAGGTAACTTATTGGAGATGAACATAAGAGCAATAACCATGTGTTGACTCAACATCCTTGCTAATTATATAATTTGAAGCCAAGCTTAGAGAAAAGAAAATTTAATTTCGTATCTAAGTATTGTATATTTATCTATTTCGGGTTAACAAATTGAATAACGGCATTCGACCGGGATTCAAGTGAACGGTATGCATCATATCACAGCGCGAGTGACAGTAATTCAAACATATTTTGATGTCGTAGCCATGCACCTTCATTATTCGAAGGTTTTGGATTTAAAATCGAGTTAGAACGAAATTCAAGTGAACGGCATACATCAAATCACAGCGAAAGCGCGAATAATAGTGATTTTAACATATTTTGATGTCATGGCTATGCACCTTCATCATTCGAAGGTTTTGGGCTAACTGAAAGCGGTTTGGAGAAAACCATAAACTCGAGAGTTTCAAATTCATCTTGCCCATCGTTGTAAGATTGAAAATTTCTAATTATATCTCGGTAGAAGGACTCAAAACGATACTCTCTAGTCGTAAAATTTGACCGATGAAGCCAATTCATGCCACCTTCGACTGTAGTTATACCTTCAACTTCATTAATGCGAGATGCTTCTACTATTCCATTTACTGTTATATCACGAAGGACTCCTTGGTCAGCTTCTACTACAACTTCGCCAGATCGGATCGTTATCATGGCAAAGTCCTTCTGGTAATCGTCAGTATTGCCATATTCTTTGTCTTGCGACGCTCCGCCTATAATAATATTTGAAAGCATCGAAGAACTTTCTCTTGTAGACACCGGAAAATTTACACCAGAAGCGCATCTTTTTCTCGAAAATATCAATTGCCCAAGTACAACGTAATTAACAATAAATTTTACTTCCGCATCACACAACGCTTGTAAACTCTTTTCTTCTTTCGTAAATCCATTTCTACTGAGCCAATTCAAAGCGTCGAGAAATGTACAGCAGTGCGGGACTCGATCGACATAATGACTTCCTGTATCATCCTGAGCATTAGAAGTATTGTTGAATGATGTTTCGGGGGCGGATACGCATGCCTCAATTTCAGCACCTCCCTCCGGCAACCGAAAGTAAAGAGATGTAAACTCTTTCAACTCAGCATTCTTCTTAAACAAAAACTTCGGCAAAATATCACAGGCAATTGCATCCATTATTCCACCTATCTTCATATCAAATGCAATGACAGCAGCATCATTCTCTCCTTCAAAATCCGGCTGCTTATTCCGAAACGCCCGCGCCTTAACCGCATACAACAATCGATCAATGCCCAAAAACTCCGCCAACGCCAACACCTTTTTATCCAACGATTCACATTCTACATAACCCACACGCATATACGACAACAAAATCGCAAAGGGTTCCGGCTCTTGATCGACAAAAACGGGATCACCTCCATCATCTTCAGCACGTCTCCATTCATCACTAAACTTCGATCGAAAATAGGCAGAATTAGCCGTTAACGTACTGACACTCGTTACGAAGCAAGTGCCTCCCACATCGAGTATGACGCGTTCCCGACGTGTTCTTCTCCTTGGCTGTTCGGACCGTGGTCGTTTGCCCGGGTTGTTCTCGTCCCCCATTCGTAGAATGTTAGATGTAGTCATAATTAATTGATATCAATGCGCAGATGTTTTCGCGGGAATAATTTTGATTTTGGGAGATTTACATTTTTTTTTTGGATTTTTATCGAGGGTTGAGCGAGTTGAGAGCGAAATAATCGTTGACTTCCTCATAGAGTGAAAGTTCGCAATCAAAATGAAGAGAATCTTCAAAAAAATATACTTCGTATTTTGAATTGATATTTCGCATATTTTGAACTGATAATCATGCAATTACAAAATATAAGATTTTATACTAGTCCGTATAATATATTGAACTGATATTACAAGACGACATAATTTAAAGATATTACATTGGTTTTATAAATAATTTGCACTGACTTGTTGTATGTTCTGAATTGATACTTACCACATTTACGGTTGGTTCTAGCTACATACAACACTAGTCAAAAGCACAAACTGAACTGGCAAAGTACATATCAACAAATACAAATTATTGAATTTGCGTGAACACACATACACATCACTACGATCTACTACACTATCGCCACAATGGCCACTATCCGTACACCAGATAATGGTGATAACAATATAAGTCCGTCATATGTATCAACAAATCATTCTCTTGACGAGGTAAGGTGAGAATAAGGATGGATTTTATTCATTAATATATTTTAGTTCTTAACAGTTTGTTATATATGTATAGGTCGCACGTAATTTACACAGAGGCGATGAACTTAGTATATTAGATCTTATGCCATCGTGCAATAATAGTTTGTGCAAGTGCAAA
>Ga0115008_10004812_pt1 | contig 11221 bp, 12 predicted proteins | sample FraStrMetagenome_FD_87164 | JGI IMG/M metagenome (GOLD analysis project Ga0115008, IMG submission 87164) | Marine eukaryotic phytoplankton communities from Arctic Ocean - Fram Strait ARC3M Metagenome | ecosystem: Environmental > Aquatic > Marine > Oceanic | place: Fram Strait | collected...
ATGTACATAATGTACATAATGTACATAATGTACAATGTATTAATAACTCTTCTCTAACAAAAGGGATGTGAAAAAATTTTGAAATCTCATGGTTGTTTTTATTTGATTAACTTTGTTCTTGAATTAAAGTTAATAATAGTTATCAGAAAAAGGAAAGATATCTTGTTTCGAATAATGACATAAAGCTCGGTTCAAATTTGATCAAAAGAGAAGTCCGCATAAACTCGCATGCCAAAAGGGCATAAAGATAATGTCGGAGCATACACATAAAAATTGAGTCGATCGAAGATAGTCTCAACTTCGCTTTCATACCTGTCTACGGCTATAGTGAGATCAATAGAAACCACACGGAGCGAGTGGAGAGTGGTGCTGACTTTAAAAGAAAAAATAATCAAATGCCAAGAAGAAAAACAAAAATCAACATAGAAAGAGATTCGTTTACATATCGTGATAAGTGTCAAGACCTCACAAAGGTCTCAAAGATTCTATGTTTGGCACTGGGCTTAGTATTGCTCTAGCTCATAAACTTATCCCATAAGGATTTTGTGAATTCCACTCCTAAGAAAACAGATGCATTTGCCGGAAAAGCACGGATCATAGCAGGTCCCATCCCTTTAAACAGGGCAGCATATCCTTCTTCGCGAATCAAATGCTTATATACGTCTAGTAATCCTGAATACATGCCTTCCGGTGCAGTTTGAAATCTGCTTTTCAATACATCGATAGGCATACATGTCGCCCACATTGCCATTCCAGCAAAACCCCCAGAGGTTAAAACTGCAGGGATGGACAACTGAGACTTATCAACCCCTTGGAGCTCACACAATTTTTTCTTTAATAGTTCATACGTCCCGAAGTATATAGCGCTTCCAGGCCCATCTCGTAAAAGCGTGGCACCACCGCCGCGATATAGGCTACGAATACCACCAGTCTTGTACATTTCCTGTGCAAAAGACAACATCGTCTTGTTCTTTGCGGCATTCTCTGCCGAATTCGCTTGAACCTGCATAACACATTTTATCCGTTCCGTTGGAGCTGCTACAACAGTGCTTGGAATGGCAGAAAGGGCGCCAGCAATACATAGTTGTCCTATCGATAGGTCTTCCTCGTCTTTCAATTTTGATGTATATCGAACAACTCGCTGTCCCATATCATAACCCCAAAAGCATATCGCGAATAACGGCGTTACGGCCACTAAAGGTGCAGTCACTCCCCGATAAATTCCAGCGACCCCTCCACTGGCAAAGGTTTGCTTCAAGCAATCAAATGTACCAGTAAATGGGGGCTGAACCCCAGGCGTTACTACCATCGTTTGCATTCTAACCTAAATGTTTACCAAATAGAAAATTACCTGAATGCGAATTCTTAATGAATGATAAGTTGCCAACCCTCTGAAATATCTACCTTAACAAGATCAAAGGGATGGCCAACTATCACTGCGCACACTCCACCAACCCCTCCAGCCACAAAGTTTTTCATTGCTTCATTGGAACCTAATTTATAAATATATATACATAAAGATATATATATATATATATATATATATATACATACATGAATATACATAGACAAATGTACAAAAAAGATATGAAAGTGTCAAACATCAATTACCTGAGGCATCGTCTACCTTATCCGTCTGTTCTTCTTGACCACTCATTCAAAAATATGTATTTGTTCCAATATAAACCACAATTCAAAGTGTATTGAGTAGGAGAAACTAGAATGATTAGTAGGTAGAGTGTAAAGTGTAAGGCACTCTCGAGAGAGAGAGAGATTGTGTTTCTGTGTGGTCGTGTCTTCATCTACATATGTACATAGACTCTACGAACAAAGTTTTCTGCCGTCCTGCTCGTTACGTAGGACTGCATCTGCAAACTCGAGAGTAGACGAGCTGTCTGAGAGAGAGAGAGAGAAAGAAAGAAAGAAAGAAAGAAAGAGAGAGAGAGAGAGAGAGAGAGCGAGAAAGAAAGAGAGAGAGAGAGAGAGCTAGGGTTAACGCCGTACTTGGATAGGGTTAGTGAAAGACCTGCATTATTACTTGTACTCGTACATGTAACAAAAAATGTACATTGTGTATACGAACTTCCAAGATAATAAAACAAGGCCGTCTCGAGCTAACTTAATAAAATTTCGAACCTAACCCCCTTGACACATCAACGAATATATTATTAATACATATATATTCATAGAGAGAATACATACATACGAGTACAGCGAGTACAGAGTACAGAGAGCATACCAGAGTATATAAATACAGAGAGAACCCAAAAAACACACTTTTTTCTTCATCGACAATCGGTAAAGCTTGTGAGATAGGAGATACACACACTTATGTTCATTGCATTACACTCCTCGGATTCAATAAAAGAAATCGAAACGAAAAGAGGGATAGATTAAAACTCAAACGCAAACTAAAATTGAAACTATTAGGAAATTGAATCCAAACGTACTTACAATTCAAGTGCAGCAACGGTAAGTGTGAGTAAAAGTGTTAGTGTGACTCGTCCTCCTCGTCGTCGTAGATTCAAAAATTGTCGATCGTTGTCAAAATGAATTGGAATGCCTTTTGGAAAAATATGTTGTAGGGTAGTGTTTCTTGCCTATAGTATTCAAAAAGTGTAGTGCAGTGTAGTGCAGTGCAGTGCAGTGCAGGGCGTTGGTGATGATTTCTTTGTTCCATTCATCTATCTGAGATACATGTTATCATTTTTACCTGCTTGCTTGTACATCATTCATAATAATCATATCTCACGGAACTGAACCTTTTTGAAATTTGAAATATATTTGGGTGCGAAAGAAGAAGACGGTGATATATTATTAACATTATTATATACAAGAGCAGTAATTTTTGTATGAATCATGTCTGCTGCTGAGAATCTTCCACCTCGCATCTTACAACGCGTTGCACGGGAAGTCATGGAGTTGCAAAAATCTCCACCCGATGGAATACGCTTGACCATGACCAATGGCAACAATTTAGGGGAAATTACGGCTGAGATTTGTGGACCGGAGGAAACTCCGTACTTTGGGCATGATTTCGAGCTTAAATTGAGTTTACCGAGTGATTTTCCGGCCAGTCCTCCGCGAGGGTTTTTCCTAACTAAAATTTATCATCCCAATGTGGAGTGGAAAACTGGTGCAATTTGCGTAAATACTTTGAAGCGTGACTGGAAATCCGAGTCTATTACATTAGGGCATGTGTTATCAGTCATCCGGTGTCTCTTAATTATTCCATTTCCGGAGAGTAGCTTGAATGATGAGGCTGGAAAGTTTTTCATGGACAGCTACGATGAATTTGCCAAGCGTGCTAAGTTGATGGCTAATGTACATGCCAAGAAGTCAGTAAGTAGTGGTGGGAAAGCAATTGAGGAATCCAGCCAGTTGAAGGAAAATAAGCCCGAGCAATGCGATGGCATGTCGGTTTCCACGAAGAAGAAAGTAAAGAAAATCTCGACACACGACAAAAAGATTAAGAAGAAGAAAAGTCTCAAACGGCTCTAGTTTATATTTTCACGCTCTGCAGAATATAGAAATGCTCATCCATACTGAAGTAAATAATAGTTGATATGCTGCATCACATTATGTTTTGAAAAGATCATTATTGTTACAAAATGTACGCAATTAGATGGTACGGTCTATCTTCGTTTCTTTGTGAATTCCGTAAGCTCATGAAACCATGTAGTTCTACCAAAATCACCACAATCTTGTGCACCGATGCACAAAGTATATATAAGAAGATCTCATGGATTCCACGCTTTGTACGTTCCATTCAAAAACGCTAGTAAATGAAAGAGAGTAAAGCATGATTTGCTGCTTTTCACAAGTTGAGCACCCGTGTCCTTGCAACCATGCTGTGATGGCGATGGGCGTTAATAATCATTCTCTGTCTATCAAAAAGTTCAATTGGAACAATATAATTAACGTCGCGTTTTATCATTGTTACATCACATATAATAAACACATTTATTCAACAAGTAAACCAAGGTTGCATTTGTTTCCAATTTAAAGACAGGAACTTTACCAGCGGCAAGAAGTAATAGGCACTTGTTCTAATTTCGAATAGTTCTTAGGAACGCATAACTCCGATAATCACTAAGACTGCAGTAAGTACAGAAATTGAAACAAGTTCACTGCGCTCTGCTATCTTTGAGTCGCCCCAAAAGCGTACATGAAGAATGGCCCCTTTGTTGACTTCCGACGTTGAGAAGGAAACTAAAAGAGCCAATGCAAGCGGGCCAACGAAAACTATCAGCGCTGTCAATATACCACCCCAAGATAATAGCTGTTCAACCACATCCCCCCTATAAAACAAAAATGATACTACCCAAGGAAAAGTTATTGTAAGATGTTTTCCCATTTTCTCTGAACACAACCCAGTACGCACTACGTTGAGCCTCATTAAAACACTATTATTTCTAATGAGTCTTCAAAAAGTAAAGCGACCAGAAAATCTAGAATAGAATTTTTCTTACCTAAACAAAGGTATTCCGAACCCGATGACAAAAAAGCAAAAGAAAGAACTGCGAGAAGAATACAACCGATTAGAGTAAAGTAGATCAGAAAATGATAAGTATAAAGCATCACCTGAATACGCTTGTAACTGGCCCCAAGACACCAGCAGTCAGAGCGGTCAAAAGATTCTGAGGGACATTGTTGATTGCGAGTGCCCCTAGTGTCCCGACTAAAATGTATAGGAACGCTGAGAACCCACACGAAAAATGCACTGCTTGCTCAACACTAACTTTGTGAGATTTCTCGTAGAGCCATGAAGGAATTGCAGTTACGATTCCGAAATTAAAAAGTACTACTCCAATGAGGTCACCACTTTGCGGACTCTCGTTGCCCCACAACGAAAGATTCGAAAAATCTAACCCATTTAAAATGAAGGAAAGAAGAAATTGTGTACAGCAAACGAGTAATGCGAAGAAACTATAAATTTGCCATATAATGTTGTCTTCGAGATTTAGCATCGAAATTGGGATGAAAATAGCCGCCGAAATTATATAGCCAAAAGTAAGGAAAATTTCCCCATCTATCGCCTCATCAAAAGGTGAACATGTGGTTGTGTCACCACGTGTAGAATCATCGCATGCTTCTTCGGAGTTCCACGATATCAGTCGAATCGGAGCTGGAATTAATCGAATGCCGATCGACGATGATGCGCCACCCGAGTAAGGACTTCCCATAAAAGTATCAAACACTTGCGCTGTGTCTACGATCGATGCAACAATCTGACATAAAATAGCTAACGAGAACAAGACTTCAGTAAAGTAGAATGCTTCTCTTCCGATAAAGTAACGAAATGCTGCGCTGTATTCTATATCCTTTGAAAAGCTTTTATTTCCAGGAACAAGGGATATAACATTAGCCATATTCAAACCACATAATGAACTCACTGCGGCAATCAATATTATGACTGCAGAGGTTGGTATAAAGCCACATCGTTGATATGTCGCTGGAAGTACCAACATACCTGGGCCAGTAATCTCGTTGACAAACAGAGATATTGAACCAACCCATCCTATCGCAGCTACATTGTAGCAGAAGACAATATCATGAATAAGTTTCAGAAGAGATATCGTAACGCTCAATGTCAATGCTATCATACCTTCATGTTGTGGATGATTCGAATTAGATGATATACACACAAGCTCATCATTCTCTCTCTTCAATTGTTCTTCAATGTCGTTATCATCATTTAGGACATACTTTCGAATCCGTTCATCCATTATGGAGGATGAGGACGATGATATTCCGGATAAGGGAATTTGTTCTCCATTCATTATGTCATTACAACTCATGATATTTCTCCTTGACGTGCAACTGGTTTCTTAGATATCGAATAAACAAGATGCAAAGGAGTTGTAAATCATAAAAATAATACTAATGAATCGTGGGGAAAGAACGCAACAACAAACTGTACTTAATTCATAAATGACAAAATATTCCCTCGTAATGTAATTCCTTGCTAATTCAACTACGTTACTCTCTAATGCTATAATACAGTCTATGAATATTCTATATTAATTCCACAATAATAACCGAGGATTCTAATCAAATGCTACTATTTGAAGTAGTGCATGTAGTATTGGAACGATATAGATCACTGACAGGATATGGATTATTACCGGTATCCATATATATATTATTGACACTGGAAGGAAGAAAAGTACGTCGTACATGTACGCGAGAGTCGAGAGTGTTCATCGCGTCACTCTAGAGGGTGTTCGTTCGTCCGTCCGTCCGTCAAAAATTAGTTCAAGCTTTTTATTTGATACACATGTAAGAGCATTTCAAAACCAAAACTCCAAAACTCCAAATTCCAAATTCCAAATTCCAAACTGATGATGGTTCTTCCGAATCGTGGCATACATGTGCAGAACAACATAGGACCTATCTTATTTCATTCTCTCACTTAGCTCTCTCGAGTCGAGTGCCTACGATTCGATCTATCACATTGTCACCTCTTATTATTGAATTTTAATCACTGGTAAAATCCACAAATAGAAAGGCCACTAAAGTCAACACTGCGCCCGATGCAGATGATCGGGAATTTATTTGCGCTCGTGCAGCAATATGGGTGGCATGTTGTGGGTTTGTTAGCGTTGGGCTACTTTATTAAAGTTCGTGGTAAGCGAATGTACAGATAGATAATATGTGATTTCTTCATTTTGAATACTTATGAATGCTCATTCATGGATTTTTCATGATTTTAGTAATCGATAAAAAAACACTTTCAGCTTCGAAGGTTTCGGAATTGGATGATAAGCGCAGAAATGCTTGGATGGCACGGCAAGAAGAACTCAATCGAAAGGCGCTTGCCAAGAAAATGGTCGCCGATGTAAAATCGGTCAAGGATAAAAAAGATGAAGAAATGTTGGGCAAGTCAGACCAAGCTGCTTCATCTTGACAAATAGTTTTACCTAGGAAGAAGGTAACAACTGCTGATAAGAAAAAGAAAACACCACGAGTTAGTGATAGAATAGGGTACAATGCCATGAACCCAAGTAGTGGATTTTCTCGTGGTTATCAGCCAGCAAGGCGAAGTGCTAGGAGAGGGTGAGGTTAAGGACTGCTTGCATGTGTAAATATCGCTTCATTGTAGTTGATGCGTATATGTTGCAATCAGTCCTCATCTATTCAATTGTGGCCAGTGAAAGAAGCCACGACTCTATTATTTATATTGTGATATTAATGACGCTGTATACTTTTGTCTTTTTTACTAAGAGACGGTTATAGTCGAAATATATAACAAAGTAATGTAATGATATATTTATATATTTTTATCATATTTTGACGTCTATCACTAAAATTTTAGAATTATATTTGATGAAGAAGAACCAGATTTTGGTGAGTTTCACGCAACGATCTCAAATTTCAAAAATAGTAAAAGTCATCAATTTCTTTGTGCAATCACAACTGCTGAGATATCTTTCCTGATTGAATGCAAACTAAAGACTAGTCCAGCATGGAGATACTCGTGACATCACTTTTCGTACTATATGTCTACTGGAACACAATGTACCATGGAGTTCCTGGTGGAGACGCTGGTGAATTACTAGCAGAGGCCTGTCAGTTGGGGACAGCTCATCCCCCAGGATATCCAATATTTATTATGGTATACCATATGGTCATGAAATATTTTCCTGACGTAGAAACTTCCTATCTCCAAATGCATACTCCTGCAGAAAAGGCCAATGCATTCTCGTGTATATTAGGGGCGATGACGTGTTATCTTATCTCACATACAACTCGAGATTATTTGGAATCTTCGAAGTGCAAAAACGATCGAATGCTAAACTTCGCTGCTGCATTTTCTGGAGCGTCATTTGCATTCTGCCCGCTTACTTGGGAGTATACTGCTGGGGTGGAAGTATTCTCTTTGAATAACTTGTTTGTTTCTTTATTACTGTGGTGTACGTTGAGAGTTGAGCGTGCACGTAGTCGAACCGAGACTTTGGTTTATTCGCTAATCGGAGCATTCATGTGCGGATTGGTGAGTACAATTGTCATATTCAAACATGTCATCCTTTCATTTATCTATTTTTTTTCCTTGTCAGTCGCTTGGGAATCAGCATACCATATTAATTTTGGAGATTGTACTGATTCCATTTGTGTTCTTTATTCTACGAACTCGGTCGCACCTCCAAATTCGTAATGACATTATCCTGTGCGCTTTAGCATTTTTTCTGGGGTTTTGCCCTCAGCATTATTACTTAATGTATTCATCTCAAAAGGTGAAAGCGGGTTCTTGGGGTGATATGACAACGATTCTTGGCCTGATAAATCATGTCACTCGATCAGAATATAGTACCTTCGGTCTGTCATCCAGAATTTCCGAAGAAGGATTCCTCGAGCATGTTTTGGCTTATGTCATGGATATTTGGCGCCAGTTCGGGTTCTGGAGTCTAGCTCTTTTGATTTCTGGAATTCTCCAAATACGAAAGAATGTGCTGCAGAAGATGAGACACAAAGAAGCAGAAGATCGCTTTACAATCCTCAATAAAACACACCTGTGTGAATTTGGTTTGCTTGTTTTGTTTGCTTGGATATTTTATAGCTTTGTCTGGAATGCTGTGTTTTCAAACTTACCTATCTCAAATATGATGGCGGCGGCAATATCTTCAAGATTTTATATACAACCAAACCTATTGCTGTCTATCATTTTAGGTGTAGGTCTTGATTCTATTCATCGGAAGATTTTATGCTCAAAAGTAATTAAACAAATTTTAATTGTCGCAATAATTATCCATAAGTCAAGAAGGAAGTTATTTTGGCATGAGAACAAAGGCATGATTTTGACAGACTACGCAAAAGGAGTACTAAGTACAATTCCCCAACATAGCTTACTTCTATCCCATACAGATCTCGACTGGAATTCTATAAGATATCTACGAGTTTGCGAAGAAATGGCGAGTGGAATTGAACATATCAGTGCCCAACTGCTACCATTTCCATGGTTTCAAAGACAAATTGACTCGGGAAGATATGGAGCAACAATTTTTCCTAAAATACTTGAGGGTGTATCAACAGATCGATCAAACGAAGGTAACGGAATACTGATCAGCCGGTTTTTGAAGGCAAACCTTGATTCGGGTAATTTTCCCGATGGAGTGTATGTTGAAATGCAATCTATCGACGAAAGTGAAATACGATCTCGAGGTGCTTACCGTGGCTTGACCGTGGTTCCTTGGGGACTTGTATATCGAGTTTTTCTTGGTCCACTTGATGAGTTTAATTACGATCATGTGCTGGGCGCTGGTTCCAATGCGGTTGAGGTTGTGAGGGACAAATTTTTACATCGTGCAAAGACATTATACCCGCGTGGATCGTGGGAACATGGGGCGAGCAGTATATTTTGGGACATGCATTATCAATTGGGGCTTGCTCGATTGACTCATGCCTTATCCATACAAGCTGAGCAGAATTTTATTAACGACCCAGAATCGTTTGTAAGGTATATGAAGTCTTTAGATCCAGCCTGCTTTTATCTTACTTCTGCGTTCAATGCGGTTGAGAAAGCGGGTAGTATTACGTAAGTCGAGCTACTTCGCGTGTGCAACAGATTTATATTGTTTAATCAGCTGCTTGATTTTTATGTCTATACCATGTCTTCAGGTCACCGAAGGAGGATGTATTGAGGAACTCTGCCCTATGTTTTCTTCGTTTGAATGGGGCTGTAAAGGTTTCTCATAAACTAGAAAGGGCTTTACCGGTAAGACATTCGTACCGACAAATTATTTCAGTAACTTATCAAAAAAGTCCTTCTCATGATTTCACTTTCTATCATAGAATTTGCCGCCTTACAACGCGCAATCACTGGCAAATGTAGAGGAAAATGCTAAGAACATTGTAGGCCTCTACCTTATCCGAACTAATAGGACAAAGGATCCCGAAACTTGGAGTATTTTCTACGAACACTACAGTTCGTTGTGGGGCATCACAATAAAAACATCAGAAGAATTTATATCTGAATCCCCCCGAAACTTTCTCAATGAATCCTTTTCAGAAATTGCTCTAAGAAGGAAAGTTATAAAGTAGCTTTAGGGTTGACAGTCGTAAAGACTGGAAAGCCTACTTTGCTAATAAATCAAATATATATCAACAGATATCCAAGAGGTCGATTAGGCAGCAGCTATCTTTGTTGTTTAGAATTTCTGAAAAGATGAGTGATTTACCGTTATATCAAATCACTACCTATCCGCTTCATTCTCCTCTTCGTCTCCTAGCGATACACCTAGCTCACCTACCACGGGTAACACAATCGGAAGCATGAGCTCAAACTAATACATGACACGCTCTACCATCCCACACTTTGACCATCTAGTAAGTTAAATTTATTTGCGGCATTATCCCGCTCCTGACCATAGTGTTGGCCATTCCGAGAGCAGCATTGATTTTTTCTTTTCCCTATTGTTGGCGATGTTCACTAGTCATATTAGGCCCGTAAGAATATTTATACATCTCTCTACGTAAAGATTCTCAATAGCGAACGTCTGACATCCAGGGCATGGTTGGATATTGGATTTAATGATAGTATGAGCAACTATGGCACTTCCCTCGATAAGAAAAGGAGTTATTTGTGGATTTCTTCGATACTTCTGACTACGAATTCGATCAAGTTCGCATTTGTGAGCAGAATGAAAATCAGCCTTTCCTTAGTCCTACTAAATTGTCCTGCACTTTGCCATGCGCTGGTTTCAATCATTTAGTCTTGACAATAAGTGATGTAAAATAGTTGGTGTAGTGAAATTTCGACCTCAAGAAAGTTGGATTCGTCGCTGATAATCATTCAATGCATCTTTCACCAATTAAACAAAGGTGGAGCTAAAATACATTGCTCAAATAAATTTTTCCTTCCAAAGAATATCAGCATCGTTATGGAGCCTCCTCATTTATGAATTTCATCCAGACGTCCAATTTCGCATCAAAGTTGCCATGATCTGCAGTACGGAACGGGAAATCATTAAGAGCGTACTCGTATGCTATAGCCCATTTTGTGGTCATGTAATTGTGATTCGATTTAGTTCTTTGATGAGATGATATCGATGGAATATCTTCTTCTTCATGTTCAATGTGGGCGTGCTGGACGCATGGTGAGCGCATGTTCACTCGTACAAGTACGCGCACTAGGGTTAGGGTAATATTTGTAATCCTAGTATTTCGAAGTAGTATTTTCCCTCACTATTTCCGTACAAATGTACTGTGGAATGACCTTCTC